>ERZ827168.1304-NODE-1304-length-34830-cov-7.676578_pt1 | contig 34830 bp, 37 predicted proteins | sample MGYA00519868_ERZ827168 | MGnify/ENA primary metagenome ERZ827168 (study PRJEB31778, sample SAMEA3449271) | human gut metagenome | biome: human gut; feature: human-associated habitat; material: faeces | place: United Kingdom | collected 2010/2012 ...
TACATAAATAATCATCGCTTATTTGTGTCTACACACACTATTTGACAATTATCCAAAATATTCTAATCTAATTATTCTAATCTTTCAATTTAATTTACTTTTGTTCCACAATTTTGACAGAACATATCTCCTTGAGACACCTTTCCTCCACAGTTTGGACAGAAACTATTTTGTTGAGGTTGTACATTTACTTGATTTGTTCCTTGTTGGAAATTTGATTGTTGCATATTTTGATTATTCATTTGTTGATTAAAGTTTGGTTGTTGTGATGCTTGTTGTGTATTCATATTCATATTAGTCTGATTTACTTGTCCATTATTTTGATTTTTTCCAGTTCCATCATCTTTAATATTTAATGTGTCCAAGATAAATTTCATAACTGGGTCATTTATTGGAGTTGGTCCAGCATATGTTGCACTTCCCATACCCATCATTGGATATGTTATAAATGAGAAGAAAACTGTTGCTACTCCAAAGCCTGTATCTTTCCCAAAACTTTTTGCTAAACTAATTGATAGTATTACCCAAAAATAGATTGTATTTGCATACACTATTAAACTTAAAATACCACTAATTACATTACTTCCTAATATTCCATTTAGGACAGAATTTATCATAGAAACAACAATTATTTCTAATACCCAATATGGGCTTATTCCTGCAACTTTGCATAATGTCCATTGATTATAAAATGGAATTAAACTTTTCCAACCACTTTCTCCTGCTTTTGTAAGCATTTTCCATGTACCAATTAGTTTTAATATTTCTATTACTAAGGAAATAATAATGATAACTACTATAAACATCATTATTCCTGCTATTAATCCACCCGCAACCCCTGCTCCTGCTGTTGAATAATCCATACTACTCACTCTTAATCCTTTCTACTGCTTTCATTAATCCTAATTTACCATAGGGATACGTTAAAGCTCCTTGCATATAGGCAATATATGGGGCTCTTACTGGTCCATCACATGATAATTCAATTGATGATCCTTGGGTAAATGAACCACTTGCCATTACTATTTTATCTATATATCCAGGCGTTTCAACAGGTTCTACAACTGCATTTGCATCAATTGCTGAACCTTCTTGAATTCCTCTGGTAAATTCAATTAGTTTATCTTTATCTCTAAAGATAATATTTTGAACGATGTCTGCTCTATCATCTGTATACTTAGGTTCTACATCATAGCCTAATTTTTCAAGTACTCTACTTGCAAGTGTTGCTGTTTTTAGAGCAGATGCAACTACGCTTGGTGCCATATATATTCCTTGAAGAAGTTGTCTATTAATTCCTAAGCTTGGTCCTACTTCTCTTCCTTCACCTGGTAGAGTTAGTCTTTCTCCTGCTAATTCTACTAAATCATGTCTTCCAGCGATATAGGCACCATTTGGAGCAATTCCTCCGCCTAAGTTCTTTATAAGAGAACCTACCATTATATCTGCGCCTACTGCCGTTGGTTCTTTTTCACTTACAAATTCGCAATAACAATTATCTACCATTACAATTATATTTTCATCTATACTTTTTATTAATTTAATCACTTTTTCTACTTTGTCTATTCCAATACTTTTTCTTGTAGAATAACCTTTACTTCTTTGAATCTCAATTACTTTTACTTTATTATTTTTTAGAAATTCTTCTATTTTTTTATAATCAAAATCATCATTTACTAATTCTATTTGACTATATTTTACTCCAAAACTTTGAAGAGAACTACTATTTTCTTTTATTCCTATTACTTCGTCTAATGTATCATATGGTTTACCACTAATACTTAGAAGTAAATCATTTGGTCTTAGTAGTGCAAAGAAACAGACGTTTAAAGCATGAGAACCAGATATAAATTGATTTCTTACTAAAGCATCTTCTGCACCTAAAACGTCTTTAAATACTTTTTCAATTATTTCTCTTCCATAGTCACCATAACCATATCCTGTTGTTTCATTAAAGCATGATTCTGAAACATTATTTTTATGAAAAGCATTTAATACTTTTAAACTATTAATACAAGATGCTTCATCAATTTTTTGAAATAATTCGTAGCAGTCTTTTTCTGCTTCATTTACAAGTTTTAATGTCTTTTCACTTATTCCTAACTCGCTATACACTTTCTCACTTCTTTCTAATTATTATATTTTCCTCCATCAACTCTAATTATTGAATCATTTATATAACTTGATTTTGTACTTGCTAGAAACATAATCACTTTACTTATTTCTTCAGGTTCTGCAAATCTTCCAAGTAAGATTTTTTTATTTTCTTCAGTAATTTGTTCAATACTTAAATCTTTATTCATTGGAGTTTTGACCCATCCTGGACAAATACAATTTACTGTTATATTTGGTGCTAGTTCTCTTGCAAAGTTATGTGTTAGAGAAATAACACCTGCTTTTGATGCATCATAATCACAACTTTCTGGGTAATATGTATCTATAGCATTTGTTGATGATACATTTATTATTTTACCATATTTTTGGTCTAACATCACTTTTCCTACATATTTACTTACTAAATATGTTCCAATTAGGTTTACATCTAATACTCTTTTAAATTCTTTTATATTCTTATCCATTAGAAGACTGTCTCTTGCTACACTTGCATTATTAACTAAAATATCTATACCACCGAATACTTCTATAATTTCATCTACCATCTGTTCTACTTCTTCTTCTTTTGATATATCGCATTTTATTGTTAGTACTTCTACATCATAATTTTCTTTGATATACTTTTCTAATTCTTCTGCTTCGTCTTCATGATGACAATAATTTATAACAACATTAACTCCTGCTCTTGCAAAGTCTTCAATACAACTTTTACCAATTCCTCTATTACTACCTGTTACTAAAGCAACTTTTCTTTTCAAATAAATCAACTCCAACTATTCTCTAAATTACTAATATAAGTTTCAAAATTTTCCATATCTTCAACATTTACAAGTGATGAGTATATTTTTCCTTCAGATACATATATTATTGTAGGCTCTTCTATATCATCACTTGAAATATCTAATTTGTATAGTACCTTTTTATACCTTGCTTCATCTGTTGAATCAAGGTCTTCATAAACATAATTCTTATTTTTCAAATATGACTCAATATTCTTAGTCATCTCTGTATCTTTATCTTTAACAACAATTAAGAAGGATTCTTCTTTAGAAATTCTATTAAGTATATTTGATTCTTTATAATTAAATTTATTTATTATAGTTATTAATGATGGTATAAAGAATAGTAAAAATATACCTAGTCCTATTAATATCTTTTTCTTTAATTCCATTTGTTCTTCAGTCATATCACACCTATTTATTCTTATTTAGTTCTTTTTTTCGTTTTTCATATTCTTTTTTACTCCAACCCATTACTGGATTAAAAGTATCTCCAACTACTAAGTCTTGATTTATCATCCTTATGTATATTTCTCTATCTATCAATTCTTCTAGTGTTAATCTAAGTATACCAGAACTTTTAATAATTGTGTGAAGAATTTTTTTACCAGATAAATAATTAAATATTTTTTCGATATGATTTTTATCATAAATTATTATTTGAGGTGTTAAATATTCATCGCTATAGTACTGTTTTATATAGTTTATAGTGCTTTCTAATTCTTCACTTGTTTTTCTATATAGTGTTCCTGTTATTTTTATATTATTTTTTATACATAATTTTAATATTTTTAGTACTTCTTGTGGTTTCTTATTATAGGCATTTTGGTCTGGCTTTCTATTTAATAAATCTTTATAAATATTATATATGTCTTCTATTTCTTTTGGTGTTCTTTTAAATATTGAACCGCTTGGCTTTATTCCTAACTCATCACATTTTTCCATAATTTTTACAAACTTATCATCATTTTTTCTAAAGAAACTTCCCTTTACTTCTAATCCATGAGAAGTTGCTAAATCAATTATGTTTTCTACTTCTTCAGGAGCTCTTTTATACATTGTTGGATATAGTTTTATATTTTTATTCCTACATAAGTCATCTATTTTTTCTATCTCGTCATATGTTCTAAACAGCATTGATGGGTTTATTTCTTTCTTTGTATCAGTACAATAATCGATTATATCTTGTAGTTCTGTAGGCTTTCTTTGAAAGTAAGAGCCTGTTATTTCTAAATTATTATCTTCACAAATTCTTACTATTTCTTTTACTTCTTCATATGTTCTTTTAAACATATTAGCTGCTACTTTTATTTCTTTATTTTGAACATATTCAATTATTTTCTTTGCTTCATCATATGTTCTTTCTAAGACTATTGGCGTGAATGGGACATTTTTTCTTTTTAAAAGAGTAATTAATTTATCAGTCTCATAAGACTTTCTTATAAATAGTTCACCCGACAACTTTATTTTTCTTTTTTTTGCTAGTTTTATTATATCCTCTATTTCTCGTGGTGTTCTATTAAACATTGTATTATATAGATGTAATTTTCTTTCTTTGCAGAAAAGATAAATATCTTCTATTTCTTGAGCATTTCTATATAATACGATTCCTTCTTTTGGAATATTATATTTATCACATACTTTAAATATATCAACGAGTTCATCCCTGCTTTTTTTAAAGTGGCTACCTGTTATTTCATATATGTTATTGTCATGACATAGTTCAATTATTCTTTCTACTTCCTTATAACTCTTACCAAACATTGACTCAGATAAATTTGTTTTTTTTCTATTACAAACTTCTAATATTCTTTCTAATTCAAATGGAGTTGTTTTAAACATACTTATAGATGGTGCTATTCCGTTGTCTTCACATATTTCTACTATTTTATCTAAACTGCTTATTTTACTTCTAAAATAAGTTCCTTTTAGTTCTATGCCATTTTCTATACAATCATCAATTATTTCTTTTATTGATTCAAATGAGCATGTAAACATACTACTAATTGGTTCAATAGATAGTTTTTTGCAATACTCAACAATTTTACTTAGATTATTTGCTTTTTGATGGAACATTGAACCAGTTATTTCCAAATTATAGTTTCTTGCTGTATCTATTATTTTTGTTACTTCTTCTGGTGTTTGTTTAAATATTGAACTTGTTATTTTTACATTTTTTAGAGTACATATATTGATAATTTCTCCTATTTCTTTAAGGTTTCGTGAACAAATACAAATACCAAGGAGTGTTTCTTTATCTACATATTTTCCATAAGTTTCATTTATATTTTTTATGTAGTCTCTTTTTATCTTTAAAATAGTTGTATTTTTATTTATTAAATCATAACCAAATTTTTTTTCTACATAATTATATGTATCTACTAAATCTTTTTCATTAACTGATAAGATATGTAGACATGTTTCTACATTATAATTATATATTTTTTTATCTTCTAAAAATAAATAATTATTTCTTATAGAACTTATTTTTCTATATAAAATACTTGGACACTTTTCTATACTTCTTTTACTAATATGTAAATTATTTATTAAAAAATTAAGTATTTTTCCTAGTTCTTCATAGTTTGCCGACTCTTCTATTCTGTTTCTTTTTTTACGATTAAATTTTAATTTATATTTATCTAATTCTTCATCAATTAGTTTTTTATCTACTAACATTCAATGTTCCCCCAGTAACTAGTATCTTCTGCAAGTATTTGTAAATATTCTATACCTAGAGAAGTTATTAAATTATTTATTCTTTTTATAAATTCATTATTATCAATTAAAAATAAATATGGATTTATTTCTATTATGTCATATATATCATCAAATTCTAGTTTATCTAAATATTTCATGTTTTCTATTAAATTTTCTATATCATCATGCATTTCCTTGACTAGACTTTTCCCATATATCTCTTCAAGTTTTTTTAAATTAATTTCCATATTTCACCAACCAGTCTTTATTCTACAATAAAGTTCAAAAAAAAGAAAGAGTTAAACTCTTTCAACTTTAATATATGCTTCTTCATCATTTAAATCATATTTATCTTTTAGGCTAATATCTTTTATTAATTCATCACCTAAAACTTCTCCCATGACATAGTCACGATAATCTTTTAGCATTCTTTCTACTTTATCAGTTCCATTATAATATACTTTAATATGATCTGTTATTACGAAGTCGGCATCTTTTCTTAATGATTGTACTTTTCTTACAAATTCACGAGCAAGTCCTTCTAAAATTAAGTCATCTGTAAGTTCAGTGTCTAATACTACTATTGTTCTATTGTTACTAGTTGATGCATATCCTTCTTTTTGTTTAATAGAAATTAGAGTATTTTCATTATTTAATTCAAAGTCTTCTCCAGCAAGTTTTACTGTAAGCCCTTTTTCTGAAATTTCACTTATTTCATTACTTGTTAATTTTGAAATTAGTTCCTGTAATTCTTTTATTTTTGGGCCTAATTCTTTTCCTAATACTTTGAAGTTTGGTTTTACAACATATTCTAAGTATTCAGTCATATCTTCTTTGAATTCTACTTCTTTTACATTTAATTCTTCTTTAATTACTGGTAATAAGTCTCCAATAATTATTTCATCACTCTTTGGTAACATTAATTTACTTATTGGTTGACGTACTTTGATATTTACTTCTTCTCTTGCAAATCTACCTAGTGAACATACATCTCTTACTAAGTCCATTCTTTGTTCTGCACCTTCATTTACAAGTTCTATATTAGGAGTTGGGAAAGTACTTAAATGAACTGATTCCTCATTTGTAAGTTTTATATAGATTTCTTCTGTTAAGAATGGTGTAAGTGGTGCACATAGTTTACATAAAGTAAGTAGTGTCTCATAAGTTGTTAGATATACTGCTTTCTTGCTTTCTGTAAGTTCTGAGTCCCAGAATCTTCTTCTATTACTTCTAATATACCAGTTTGAGAAGTCATCATTTAAGAATGGTACTATTAATTTAGCAACTTTATTTAAATCATATTCTTCATATGCATCTCTTACATTTTTAACTAGTTTATTTAATTTAGAAATTAACCATTTATCAATTAGTTCTCTATCTTCTACATCGATGTAGTATTCTCTTGGGTCGATGTTATCTGCATTTGCATACATTTCAAAGAATGAGTATAAGTTCTTCATAGTTGATGTGTATTTAGAATATACTTCTTTTACTCCTGTTACACTAAATCTTAATGGAGTCCATACAGGAGATACGTATGCCATATAGAATCTTATTGTATCTGCACCGTACTCTTTCATTATTTGAATTGGGTCGATTATATTTCCAACTGACTTAGACATTTTCTTTCCATGTTCATCTAACATCATGTCATTTACAACAACATTTTTAAAACTTGATTCTCCTGAGATTATTGTTGAAATTACAAGTAATACATAGAACCAACCTCTTGTTTGGTCTACGCCTTCAGCAATGAAATCTGCTGGGAATTGATCTTTAAATTTATCTTTATTTTCAAATGGATAATGCCATTGTGCATAAGGCATAGAACCACTATCAAACCAAACATCTAACACATCTTTTATACGTGTCATTTCTTTATGACATTCTGGACATTCTAAATGTAAATCGTCAACATATGGTCTATGTAATTCTACTTTTTTTACATCGATATCTTCTACTAATTTCTCTTGTAATTCTTCAAGTGAGCCTATTACTTCACGATGTCCACAAGAACATTCCCAAATTGGCATTGGACAACCCCAATATCTATTTCTTGAAATTCCCCAATCAACCATGTTTTCTAGCCAGTTAGCAAAACGTTTTGTTCCAACGAATTCTGGGAACCAGTTTACCTTTTTGTTTGCTTCAATAATTTTATCTTTATATGCGGTTGTTTTTACATACCAAGCTGGTTTTGCATAGTAGATTAATGGTTGTTTACATCTCCAACAATGTGGATAGTCATGTGTTAACTTAATCTTTTTAAATAATTTATCTTCACTCTTTAAGTATTTAATAATGTCAATTTCAAGTTCTTTATCTGTTACTAGGCGACCTTTCCATGGACCTTCTGTGTAGCAACCATCTTTTCCCACTGGATTTACAAATGTTATTCCATTTTCACGACATACTCTGTTATCGTCTTCACCATAAGCTGGAGCAATGTGTACAATTCCTGTACCATCTTCTGCTGTTACATAATTGTCTGCAAGTACTTGGAATGCTTTTCCTTCTACTTTTACAAATGGAAGTAATTGTTCATATTCAGTTCCTACTAAGTCTGTTCCTTTATATGTTTCAAGTACTTCTGCTTCTTCTCCAACAACCTTGTCTTTTAAACTTTCTGCTACTATAAATTTATAACCTTGAGAGTCAACTTTTACATAAGTTAAGTCTGGATTTACACATAGTGCTAAGTTTGCCATTAATGTCCATGGTGTTGTTGTCCAAACTAAGAAATATACATCTTCATCTTTTTTCTTAAATGGAACGATAACTGTATTTACTGAATCTTCTTGATAGCCTTGAGCTACTTCATTTGAACTTAATTCAGTACCACATCTTGGACAGTATGGTAAAACTTTATTTCCATGATAGATAAGACCTTTTTTATCCATTTCTTTGATTATCCACCATTCTGATTCAATATATTCATTATCACATGTTACATATGGATGTTCACAATCAATGAATTGTCCCATCATATCAGTTACCTTTTTTACTTCATCGATATTTGATGCTGTTTCTTTATTACATTCTTTACAGAAGTTTTCTACTCCAAATTTTTCAATGTCTGATTTAGATTTAAAGCCAAGCTTTTTTTCTACATTAACTTCAATTGGTAAGCCATGAGTATCAAGTCCTATTTTTCTAAGAACTCTATAACCATTCATTGTTTTATATTTACAAAAAGCGTCTTTTATAGTTTTTGCAAATACATGATGAATTCCTGGTTTTGCATTAGCATAAATTGGTCCATCATAGAAAACAAAGTTTTCTTTTCCTTCACGGCTAGTTATACTCTTTTCAAATATATTTTCATCTTTCCAATATTTACTATATTCATTTTCGATATCACTAGTTTGTCCTTTTTTTAATTCTTTAAACTTCATATTATACTTCACTCCTTTTATGCAATTATTACGTATGTATAGTAAACTACAAATAATAGTAAGAAGAAAAATCCTTCTTTTTTAGATATTTTATAATCTCCATATGAGAAGATAAATAAAAGAATTGCTGATACTATCATTACTAATAAATCAATGTAACTAAATGCTATTTTTCCTATTCCTCCTAGTATTGCAACTGGAACACCAATTACTACTCCTATGTTAAATACATTACTTCCTACAACGTTTCCTATTGCTATGTCATATTCACCTTTTCTTGTTGCTGTAATACTTGTTACAAGTTCTGGTAAGCTTGTACCTAAAGCAATAATCGTTAGAGAAATTAATCTTTCACTTACACCCATTGCTTTTGCTAAGTATGTTGCACTATCAACTACTGCATTACTTCCAAGTACTATGGCAACTATTCCACCTATTGTCCATATAAATGACTTTGAAAGTGACATAGCAGGCTTTTCATCTTGGTCAACATCAATCTTTTTTCTACTCATACTTATTAGATAATATAAGAATACTGAGAAGAATAATAATAGAACTATTCCATCTCCTCTTGTAAATGAATTTACTAATTTATTATCAAATATATGATCTGATAATAGAACTGCAAATAATGTGGTAATTAACATTGTGATAGGTAATTCTTTTTTTACAGTGTTATTTTTTACATTTAATGCATGAAACATTGATGATGCTCCAAGAATTAGCAAAATATTTAAAATATTACTACCAATAACATTTCCAAGTACAATATCTCCACTTCCTGATAGAAGAGATTTTACACTTACAGCGAACTCTGGAGCACTTGTTCCAAATGCAACGATTGTTAGACCAATTAACATTTTAGATACTTTGAAGTTAGATGCTACACTACTTGCTCCATCTACAAAGAAGTCTGCTCCTTTAATTAATATAACAAACCCCACTACTAATAGAATTATATTTATTAACATATACCCTCCATTCTTTTTTTATGAATAAAAATAAATAAAAAGAACTATTCATCCTATAAGGACGAATAGCTCGTGGTACCACCTTAATTTAAATCAACTTAATAAAATTAAATTAATTTTCTCTATAACTATAACGCATTACCGTATTTATCTTATCCATAAATCACAACTTGAAAGTGATCTAAATATTTCTTCATAATCTATTTTCACCAAACATAGACTCTCTTTATAATTCAAAATATTCCGTCTTTCGCACTTGTTTTACAAGGATTAATATATCATAATTTACAAATATTGACAATAATGATTTTAAAAAATTTATTTTGGAATAATTTTTATGATTGATATTCATATTCAATATTATTATAACTATCTTTTAGACCTTTATCTGTTAAGTTAGTTGAATATGTTTGATTGCTACAAGTAATTGTTACTACTGGTACTTTGCCATTTTCACTTTCTAACATATTACCTGACCAAGAACATGATTCTTCATTTTCTACATTTTTAAATATTGCAGTATGATCATTATTAATTGTAAATGAACTTTTTCCATCAAGAGTCATATATTTACCATACTTTAGAATATACTTATCTATTGGATAACCTACATTTTTTAATTCTTCTTCCTGTTGTTTTTTCTTTTCCTCTTCTTTTTGTTGTTCTTCTTTAATACTTGCATTTTCTTTAGCAGTCTTTGATGATTCAGCAATTTCTTTTGCTTTTTCTTCTGTTAATTTATTATCTGATAATATTTTTTTCTTTGTAATTTTATTTTCTTCTAATAAATCTATATTTAATTCTTTATCTAAATCATATTCAACAGAGTTTGCTAGTATTTCTTTGTTCTCATACTTTTCTGTTACAATGTAATAATTTTCTTCAAACTCTTCTTTTGACATTATTTTTTTACCATTACTAATTACTGTATATTCATGATTATTTATTGTAAACCAATATAGATTATTATCAGTATATGAATATGCATATCCAAAGTTTTTAATTTCAGATATTTCATAATTTTCTTCATAATATACACCATCATCAACTTCAAAGTTTAAAATATAATTTTGATTTTTATTCTCTATATAGGCAACTAAATCTAGAGATTTATCAGAATCTATATCGATTGCTAGTAACTTAGCATGTGTTGCGTCTACTTTTAATTTCTTTAAAACATAATCAAATGTGTCTGATAATTTTCCACTATCTAAAGAATTTTCTATTGCTTTATAATATTTACTTCTATTATCTATACTTTTATTATTATTTAAAAATAACAATACTACAATTATTAATATTATTATAAAGATTACTACTATAGAAATGATTAGTGGTTTTTTTGACTTCTTTTTATTATTTTTCACCTTGTCTTTTTTAGATTTTTCTGGTGGTTCTTCTTTTTTGTTATTTTCATATGCTATATTATTTGTTTTATTTGATTGTTTTTCTTTTACATTGTTAGTAGTTGATACTTCTTTAGTTTCATTTAAATTTGTTTCTTCGCTTACTTCTTTTTCAAGTACTTCTTCTCTTTCTTTGTCATTAATATTAAATTCTTCTGTTACTTCTTCGTTTTCAATATCTTTTAAATCATCTAGAGAATTAATTTCTTTTGTTATTTCTTTTGTTTCACTTAAGTTTAAGTCTTCTATTAAATCTAATTTTTTTGTTTTTTCATCCATAAAATTAGTCCTCCTTATAAAAAAAGTAGACTTGTGTCTACCAATCATCTTCTAAAACTTCTATATCATCTAAAACTATTTGTTGTTTGTCTATTAAACTTTTAATATCACTTTTTAATGCTTTTATATTTTTCTGAAGTGATTTCGCAGAACTAGTTGCTTTTTCTGCCTCAATAAGTGCTTCATTTACAATTCTACTAGCATTGTGTTTAGCATTAGTAACAATCATTTCACACTCTCGTTCTGCTTGATGCATCATTTCTTTTTTTGTCTCTTCTGCTGTTATAATCGTTTTTTTTAAAGTGTCTTCTAATTCTTTATAATGTGCTAATTCTTTCTTTAAATAAATTATTTCATCTCTTTGAGATTCAACTCTTTTAACGATATCTTCCGTTTCTTTTATTACATCATTTACAAATTGATTAACTTCATCACGATTATATCCATTAGCTTCATAACTAAATTTGTCCATATAAATATAATCACCTCAGAAATAAATTGAATTTTTAAAAGAAATCCTCCTCATCATCTTTAGTTTGTTCTTTCTTTCCTCTTGATGATTTAGGTGTTTGTGTTTGATTATCTTCGCTTATTTTTCCTTCAACATTAACGTTGTTTGGAGTACATAAGAAAATTCCTCCACCTAGTTTTTGGATGTCTCCTTTAATAGCATATATTGTTCCATACAAAAAATCAACTATTCTTTTTGCTTGATCTGGAGTTACTCTTTTTAAATTAACTACAACGGCACATCTATTTTTCAAATAATCTGCTATTTGTTGAGATTCTGAATATGCGCGTGGCTCTAGTAACATCATTTTAGACCCTGCTATACCATTTTGTTCATGGAATTCTTCTTTTGATGTTGTATAGAATTCATCTTCTCCTGCTCCATTATCTGTATCGTCAACTTCCCCACCGAATAGTCCTTTTAATTTATCTTTCATCATAATCATTCCTCCATTATTAGATAGTTACTCTATTATATTCTTAATTACTATAGATTATTTTAACATATAATTAAAAAAAGAAAAAGTATAAATTTATGAATTATTTATATAAATAAAGATTTATATATGTCTACACCTCAAACACCTTGACTAACTATAATAATATAAAAGCAAAATATTTTATATTAATTAAACATTCTAAAAAAATCTTTTTGACTTGGAATCAAGTCTACCAAGTCGTTTTTTATTTAATAAAATTTTTTTAACGCACTTTCCTAATATATAAAAAAGAAAAACCTATAAATTCTTGATATATAATTTTTATAGGTTTACTTTTTCTTTTATTAACCAGTTATATAACTTTTATATTTATTTATTAAATTACTTGATGTATCTTTTACACCTTCTATTTCTTCTATAGTTTCTCTATATGGGTCTATTACTGTTTCTTTTACATATTTAAATGCAAAGAATGCAGCAATTAATAATAAAACATAGACTGATATTTTTATAACTGCTGTTACTATTGCTTTTGTTTTTCTTTTGTGTTCAATATTTTCTAATTCTTGAACTCTTTTTTCTAAGTCTTTTACTTTATCTTCTAATGAAATATTTTCTTCCATATAACACTCCTTAAATTTTATTTTCTTTTATAAAACTTACTATATCGCTATTCATTTCTTGAATTTTTTTATCTGTTTCTAAATAATTCATACTAAGCCATTTATAATTAATATTATCCATAGTAAAATCTTCTTCTGGAATATTTGCTTTTACAAGATAAAAATAATGATGATAAGTTTTTTCTTTATTTGCAGTTGGCGAATATTTAGAATGAACTTTATCAAATTTATATTCTACTGTTACATCTTTTATGTTAAATCTTTCTTCTATAAATTTAATTAATTCTTTTTCGTCAACACTACCTTGGACTTTTGTATTTAAAAATAAATAACAATTCCATCTTTCGTCAAAATATTGCAAATACTTATCATTGTTTTTAATAATTAGGATTGTATGTTTATGTTCCAATTTATTCTCCATTACCTCTTATTCTCCTTTAAAATTTTTTGCTACACTTTTTATTTCTTGTAATTCAAATCTATATTTTTGCTTTACATTAGGATATTTTTCATGATCTACTTCTGATAAAAAACTAGTAAGTGGTCTAATACATAGGCTTCCATCACCATATAAATGTCTATAAATTACCATATCTTCTTGAGTTTCTGAATCTTTTCCTACTTCTTCTACTAAATAATAGTCTCCTTTAAAATGTTTATATATTCCCTTTATTTTTAAATCTCTCATTCAATTCACCTCTAATAATAATTAATTATACTAAATTTGTCTTTTTTTTACTAGATATTGACTAATATTATTTTTTTGATATTATAGATTTTCGAGGTTTTTTTATGAATATAATTATTAAAAATGTAGCTTTAGAAGTTACTAGACGTTGTAATTTAGAGTGTCGTCATTGTATGCGTGGAGATAGTCAAAATATTGATATGGATTATAAATATATTGATTATGTATTAAGAAATAATCATCTTATTAGGATGTTATTTTTTAGTGGAGGTGAGCCTCTACTTAATAGTAAGGCAATTATATATGCGATTAATAAGATAATTGATGAAAATCTAGAGGTACTTGCAATTGGTTTTAATACAAATGGTACGATTTATGATGAAGAGTTAATCAATGCTTTATTAAGATATACACAATATGCTTTAAAAAATTTTAGTGAATTTTATCAAGAAAAGTTTCATAATGCACCTGTTGGAATTACATTTTCAGATGATCAGTATCATCAAAATAATGAAGATGTTATAAAGAAGTATTTAAAGACAAAAGATAAAATTAAATATACAAAAACAGGTAAGTTAGACACTTTAGATGATGATTTATTATTGTCTGGTCGTGGTAAAGATATGTTTTTTGGTAGATATTTTGAATTTAAAAATAAGCCTCTAGATATAATGAAATTAGATGATGATAGCTATATTTTAAATAATGATTTTTATATTACTGCCAATGGAGATATTACTACACAAGGTGATGGCAGTTATTCTGATATGGATATTGATAATTTTGGTAGGTTAAATAGTAATAGTTTTTATAATTTTGTAAAAGAAAAATATGAAAATAGAGATGATAAATTATTAATAAAACATATATTAAAATGAAAGAGGATTAATTTTTATAATCCTCTTTTAGTTTATTTATAATTTCTTCTACTATAATTTTAGGAGTAGATGCTCCCGCCATAATACCAATTTTATCCTTACTTGATATTTTTATATCTTTTAAGTCATCTTTATTTTGAAGAAGATATGTTTTTTTACAATGAGTTTTTGATACATTTTCTAATTCTTTAGTATTAGAACTATGTTTTCCACCTACTATTAGCATTACATCTACTTTTTTTGATAATATTTCCGTTTCTTCTTGTCTTTTACTTGTTGCATCACATATTGTTTTATCTATAATTACATCTTTACTTGTATTTTCTTTTATGATATTAGTTAGCTTATCAAACTTAGAACTATTAAAGGTAGTTTGAGATATTATATATATTTTATTTAAATTACTTTTATTTATTAAATCTAGAGATTTTTCTATATCCTCTTCATTTTCTATGATACATGAATTATTACTTGCGAATGATTTTAAGCCAATCGACTCTGGATGAGATTTCTTACCTATTATGATAATAAAACTATCATTTTTATGCTTTTCTATTTTTACTTTAATAGCCTTTATCTTTCCACATGTTAGATCTAACAATTCTATATTCTTTTCTTTAGCAATTTCGTATGTTTCTTTTACTTCTCCATGGGCTCTTACTATTACTTTTGAATTGTTTTTCGCATCACTTATATTATTAATTGTAATCATACCTAGATTTTTCAAATCAGTTACAACTCTCTCATTATGAACTATTTCTCCTAGGCAATATACTTTTTCTTTTTCTAAGATTTTACTTGCTTCTCTTACAGTGTGTTCTACTCCTTTACAAAAGCCACTTGTTTTACCAATTATTATTTCCATTTAATCACCTATTTTATTATAACAAAAAATAGGAAAAGCCTCTAATTAACAATTATTTTTTTAAATAATACATTCTTGTGATAAAAATTTAAATAAGAAATTGATTTTTTTTAATATGTTTATAGCTATGACTTTTTACAAACAGAAGAGAAGAGTTTTTTACTCTTCCTCTAATGAAGTTATTTCTTCTTATGTTTGGGATATATATTTGGATGAATACTTATCACTTAAAACTAAATTATCTTCGTTACTTTCTGTATATATATCTATTATTTTATTATTTGAAATAAAAGACATTATTCTGTTGTAATGTCTTCTAGACTATAATCTATTATTTTTTTTAAGTCGTCTAATGTTACTTCTACTTGATAGCCTATTTTTCCTCCACTAAAAATAAATGTTTCAAAGTTAGTTGCTGATTTATCAATTACTGTTTTAAATTGTTTTTTCATACCAATAGGTGAACATCCTCCATGAATGTATCCGGTAAGTGGAAGAAGTTCTTTACTTTTAATCATTTCAACACTTTTCTCTCCTACTGCCTTGGCTGCTTTTTTCAAATCTAATTCTTTATTTACTGGAACTACAAAAACATAATTTATCTTTGATTTTGCGACTGTTACTAGAGTTTTAAATACTTTATTTGGATCTTCATTAAGAGAAGTTGCAACTTCCATTCCACTTACAGCATTTGTTTCTGTGTAATCATAACTATTATAATTAATTTTCTTTTGATCTAGTATTCTCATTACATTAGTTTTTTCTTGTTTTTTCATATAACTCATCTTCTTTCATCTTATCAATTAATTTCTTAGGCATTTTACGTGGCCCTCTTACTGCTCGTAAATCATATTCATTTACCTTCTTAAAAGTATATTTATCTTTATCATACTCTTTTAATATTTTTAGAATCATTGCTTTTTTTTCTGAATATCTACTTTCTATATCTTTTTCTAAGACTTCTGTTTTATAAATTATTGCGGAAATTGGAGAACCTATATAGATGTAGACCTTATCTCCTACATTTATATTCTTTGGTTGTTTCCACTCTACTGTTTTTTTATTTTTCATATATTCAAATATATTAAAGTAATTGGGGTTTGCTGGGAGTATCCATTCATTCGTATCTACTGTATAGGTATAACTTTCATCGATTAATTCCATTATTTTTTCATCTTTTACAGTATCATCCAAAACTATACTTACCCATGATTTTTTATTCATATGGTAGGCTCTAAAGAATCCTTCTTCATTAATTAAATCATTAATTTTATCAGGATTTAATTTTATGTTTATAACATCGGTTTTTCCATCTTTTTCTAAGAACTTTTTATAATCAATATTCATGATGATTCCATACCATTTTTTATTATTTTTATTTCTAAATACACCTGTTGTTTCTTCACTAAATAAAAAGTCTGGAGAGTCTTGATATTTCTTTAAAATTAAATCTGCTATTCTATTAGACTGATCACTCACAAACAATTTATTTATTGTACAATTTTGTTTTATGTCTTCTAATGTTTTTATAAATTCATCTCTTATAGTATTTACGAATTCACCTATTTGATTTTCTACTCTATAATTTAGATATTCATCATCTAATTCTTTATCTATTATTTTTCCTTTTATTTTATTTTCTTTTACTTTTACTATTATTTCAAAGTTATTATTTAATATAGGCTTTTTGTATTCTAAATAATTATCTTTTTTTATAAACCCATATTCTAATAATTTATTATTATCTAGTTCACTTTTTTTAAATATTTCCTCTTCTAATGTCATAGTATCAGTCCTCTTATTAATATTCTACCATAGAAAAAAGGTGTTATACACCTTAATCATCGAAACTATTTTTGTTTTTATGAAAGTTCTACATTTACTTTCTTTTCTTTATATTGTCTACCAGATACATATTTTATTGTAAGTTCTACTTTTTCGCCTTTTTTCTTTTCATATATTACATCTTGGATATCATTTAATGATTTTACTTTATTTCCATTTATTTCTGTAATAATATTTCCTATTTCAAGGCCTGCTTTTTCTGCTCCTGAGTTTTCAACAATATCCATAATATAGAATCCAGCTGGGTATCCATATTGATTGTTTTCACTTATAACGTACCCTTTAATACCGATTGATGCATCTGACTTATCTTCTTTACCATTCATTAATGTTTCAATTAAATTTTTAATATCTGATATTGGTATTGCAAATCCCATACCTTCAATTGATGCTGATGATGCTGATGATGAAGATGAATATTTTGCTGAGTTAATTCCAACTACTTCACCGGCACTATTTAATAATGCTCCTCCACTATTTCCACCATTGATTGCAGCATCTATTTGAATCATTTTTGCTGTTTGATTATCAATTTGTACTTCTCTATTTAAAGCACTTACAACACCTGTTGTTACTGATTGTCCATAACCTAAGGCATTACCAATAGCAATTATTCCATTACCAACTTTTAATTTATTACTATCTCCTATAGTTGCTATTTTAATACTTTCTTTTGTTTCATTATCAAGAGAAGATTTTTTTACTGATATTACAGCTACATCTTTTCTAGAAGATGTTCCTTTAACTGTTGCATCTGCAGTTTTTTCATTTACAAATTGAACTGATAATTCATCTGCTCCTTCAATTACATGGTTATTGGTTAATATTAATAATTCATCATCTGTTTCACTAATAATAATTCCAGAACCTGCACCTTCAGTATATTGATCTTCTCCGCTTCCAAAAAAGCTTGGTCCATAATTTCCTGAACTAATTAATGATTTAGATGTAATCGCAACAATTGATGGCATAGTATTATCAACAACTTCTGATACATCTGTTATATAAACACCTGATGTTGTTTTTGATGTTTCTGTGTAGTTTAGACTAGCTTTTTGTTTTGATGTTGTACCTTTATTTCTAAAATTTAATAATCCAACATTACTTAATGATACAAATAATGCATAGATTATTATAATTATAAATAAAGCAATTACAATGTATACAATACTTTTATTATTTTTTTCTTTTTTATTTTTCTTATTATTTTTAGGTTGTTCCTCTTCAATACTTTCGAATATATCTTTTTCCTTTCTCATTCTATCACCTCATAAATTTATTTACATTTAAACTATATACTTCATTTGTGAAATCTATATGAAAATAACATTATTGTTTTGTGAAGTATTTTTATCCATGTCTTCCTCCACCACTGCTATGTCCAATTCCTGATGAACCGCCAGATGAAGAATGACCTCCTCCACCACTTGATGATGAATCTGACTCAGTATAACTTGTTGTATGTGTTGTTACAAATATATCTTCTTTTGTTGTTACTTTCAATGAATTTTTATCTAAATATTCAGTTGCAGTTGTTGCCTTTCTTATCATTTTATTTTTAGAAATCATAATTCCCATGATAATTGCTGTTATAACGCCTGACCCTAATACTATTAAAAGTATTGGAGCTTGATAATGTTTTATTTCTTTTAGATAGCCATTATTATCAACAACATAATTTTCTAATTTTCCTTTACTATAATACATTTCTAAATCATCTAAGTATTTATTAAATGCTTCATAGTAGTTTTCCGAATGAATATCATTATAAATATCATCTAAAATATCACTTAGTCGTGTTTTATAAAAGTATAATTGAGCATTTCCATATGCGTAGGCATCAAAATATGGGTTTGTCTCATATGTATTTCTAAATAATATGACTCCATCGTATTTGTCATAGTTGAGTCCAAAGTCATTATAATCATAAAAGTCAGTTGCGAATTGTTCATTTTTACCATCGTAAGAATATGGAACATTATCAGTTAAAATTACTGTTTCCATATTGTATTTTTCAGTAAAGTTTCTCATTCTATCTCTTAACTTATTTTCTTCTTCATCTGTTAATACATCTGAAAAGTCATAGATTTTATCTTCAGAGTCAACTGCTTTTGTATTTAGAATATTATTTTTTATACTATCTGTTATTGTAATATTTTTCTTTACTCCATAGTTTTCTAATTCATTTCTGTTATATGTTTTTACCTCAGCGTGACATGGAATTATATTAATAGATAGAAGTGTAATTACAATTATTAATGTATTTATTATTTTACTTTTCATGTTAACCTCCTATTACATATAAAATATAACTTCCAAGAAGTATTACTAGAGCAGATATTATATATATGATTATTGAATACTTTAAAACTTTCTTTTTGTCTAATGGAATATTTCCAATAAATTCTCCTGTTTGACCATTCATTGCGAATGGATACATTTGATTATTATATTTTACATTTACCATCCATACTGGTAATAATACATATTGCTTATTTTCTTCTTTTGCATTAATGGTATTTCCAAGAACTGTTTTTGTAGTATACCTTAGAGTATCTGCATCTTTTAATGTATCGATCGCTGTATTTTTTGCTCTTTTTGATGCTTCTTGTAATACTTTTTCTCCCTCTTCATCATATTTTTCTGCATAGAAGCCTGATAAATAGGCATGATTATAAGGAATTAGTTCTTGAAAATTAAATGGTTCGATTGAATTCATAATATCGTTTTCAAATCTGGTTGATGCATCTACTGGAATATTATTAAACTTCATGCTTCCACCACGATTAACATTATATGTATCCGTTTTGGTATAATGTGTTCTTCCTCTTGTCCATGTTGTTACAACGTTAGCATTCATATTTACTGTTCCACTTACATCTAAATCATATAACCAGAAAGGTATATATACGCCTTTTATTTTTTCAATGTTTTTTTCATTATTGAAATTGCTTGGCATTAGAGGTCTTCCTTTAGATAATCCTTTAAAGGCTTCAATTGCTTCTTTATTTTCTTTTTTAAATGGAATCAATTTGCTTGGTGCAAACTCTCCTGATAATTTACTTTTTAATATAGCTGTATTTCCACAGTACACACAAAATGTTGCTGCTGTTTGCTCATCAGCTATTATTTCTGCTCCACAACTTTCACATTTATATGAAACATATGCAGAAAATTTATCTTTTGGAATTTCTTTTTGCTTTTTTGTAGTTTCGTTATTTTTTTTTGTTGCAGAGGAATTGCTTTCTTTTTGCATCTCTTCTAAAGTAAATTCACTGCCACAATATTCACATTTCCATTTACCTGCTTTGGGATTAAATGAAATCGATGCCCCGCAAGCTGGACATTTAGTTTCTAAAGATTGTTCATCTTTTTTATTAGCAACTTGCTCACTCATATTTTTCTCACCTACTATACTTTTATTTTATTTTATCACATTTCTTTAATTTTTAATGTTCCTTCACGAATTATTTTTAATTTATTATCACTTTCTACTCTAACTATTGTCGATGCTACTTTCAAATCTGTTTCTCCTCCGTCAATTATTGCATCAACTACTCCATCAAATTCTTTTAAAAAGTCAGTAATCTTTATTCCAGCACTATCTCCAGAAATATTTGCACTTGTCGTTGCTAGTGGATATGATACATTCTCAAGTATTCTTAGTGAAATATTATTTTTAGGTATTCTTACTCCAATAGTGTCTAGTCCTGCTGTTAAAATATCTGATACTTTTTCATTCTTATCTAAAATAATAGTTAATGCCCCTGGCATATATTTATTTATTAGAAACTTTTCTTTTTCATTTATATTTTTACTTACTAATTTTATTTTATCTAAGTTGTTTGATAAAACATTTATTGGCTTATTTTCCGGTCTTTTTTTAATATCAAATACTTTTTTAATTGCCTTTTCACTAAAACAGTTACACGCTATTCCATAAACTGTATCAGTTGGAAATATAATTACTCCATCATTATCTAGTATTTCCTTTATTTTATTTAATTCACTTTCATCTACATTATTCTTCCAATCAAAATATTTTGTTTTCATATAATTCACCTTAATTCTATTATACTATAAATTAGTTCTTTATTTTGATATAATTTTTTTGAGGTGGTAAATGTGAAGATAAATATAAGTAAAAAGCCGTATATTTTAAAAAACAATGATTTTAGAACAATACAGATACAAGTAATGTTTCCTATTAAGTTTAGAAAAGAAGATTTAGCTTTTAATAATCTTCTTCCAAATATGTTGCAATTTATGAATAAAAAGTATCCTTCTGAAGAGGAGTTTGTTCTTGCTAAAAAAGAATTATATGTTCTTGGTACTCATTGTGGATATTTTGGAATTGGTTTAAATGGATATTTTGGTTTTAATTTAATTATTCCTGATACTGATTCTTTAAAAGAAGATTTATTAGAAGAACAATTCAGTCTATTTAGTGAAATGATTTATAATCCTTTAGTAAAAAATTGTTGTTTTTCTTCTTTTGAGCTTGAAAAAGAAAAGAAGAATCTAATTATTGGTATTGATAATGCTTTAAAAAATATTGGTCCTTATCAAAATATAAGATTAAGAGAAATTGTTGATGAAGATGGTATTCTTTCATTAGACCTTTCTAGGAATACTTATTTAATTGAAGAAGTTACTACCAGTAATTTATATGATTATTATAGAAAAAATATTATTGATAATTCTCCTGTTATTTTTGTAATGGGAAATGTTGATGAGAATAGAATTAATGAGTTATGTGATAAATATTTATATAAGAATTTCAAAGATAAAGTTTTTGATTCAGAATTATATTACTTTATGAAATTAAGAGATAATATTTTAGAAGTTGTTGATGAGAGTTCTTTTAATAATTCTTGTTTATCTATTGTATATAAGTTAAAGGATGCTACAAAGGATGACTATATTTATTTGAATTTTATAAGAGATTTATTAACATCTTTATCTTCTAGAATACTTAGTAAGATTTTAAGGGATGACTTAGAAATAGTTTATTCAGTACAGGTTATTCCATATACACATTATGGCTTACTAGAAGTTAAAGCATTTATTAATAAAGATAATATGGAAATTACGAAGGAGAAGATAATTGAAGTTATCGATAGTTTAAAAAATCCTGATATTATTAGAGATGGTGTTAATAATTTAATTGAGAGACGTAGGATTGATGTTATTAAAAAGAAAGATAATAAAGGACTTATATTTGAAGACTTTATTGATAGTACTTTGAGAATAAGTAATACTCTTGAAGATTATTACGAGAAGTATAAAAATATTAGTTGTGAGGATATCAGTGAATTTGTAAATAGATTAGTCTTAGATACAATTTATTTTTTAAAGGAGAAGGAAGATGAATAATATAGAGACAATTATTTTAGATAATGGATTAAGATTATTTTTATACAAAGATGAAAGACGTCATTCTACATTTTTTACCTATATTACTTTATGTGGTGGAAGAAGTAAAGATTTTATACTTGATGGGAAGAAGTATCATTTAAATGATGGACTTGCTCATATATTAGAGCACTATATTGTTGAATGCAATGATAAAGGTAATTTTTTAAAAAATCTTGGTAAAATGCAGATGAATACTAATGCTCAGACAGGTGAAGTTTCAACAGAATACTATTTCCAAGCAGTTGAAAATGTTGATGTTGGTATTAGAACTATTCTTGATGCTGTTAATAATGTTAGTTTTAGTAATGAAAAGCTTAATAAATTAAAAAAGCCAATTCTTCAAGAAGTAAGAGGTAGAATGGATAATAGATTCTATCATTTAGGTAGAATGATTATGAAAGATGTATTTGGTGAAACTGATTTTCTCGATGTAGGTGGTAATATTTGTGATATAGAAAATACTACTAAGGATGAGATTGAAGCATTATACAAAGCATTTTATAGAACAGATAATCAAATTATTGTAGTTGCTGGTAATTTTGATAAAGAAAATGTTATTAATATAATTAAAGAATATTTTAATCATTTGGATAAGAAAAAGCATGAAGTTAAAATAATAAAAAATAAATATATAGATGCAGTTTCAAAGAGAAAAGATATATTAGAATTCCCTACTCCTAGAGAATATAAAGAAATTGCTTTTAAAGTTAATTGTAGTAAGTTTAGTAATAAAGAAAAATTAGATTTAGACTTTTTTATATCTTGCTTTTTTAATAATTTTTTTGGAGTTACTTCTCCTTTTTATAAAGAGATGATTGATAAAAATATTATTACTGATAGAATGAATTGTGGTATGAAAAGAGTTGATGATTATCTTCTTTTAACTATTGGTAATTATACTGCTGATGGGGATGTTTTATCACATGAAATACTTAATAGAATTAAAGAGATGAATAGTTTTAGTTTAAATAATTTTAACTTAGATAAGAAAGCATGTATAATGGAGTTAATTTTAAGAGATGAAAATATATTTAAAATGATTTCTCCATTCATTACTAATGTAATTGATTTTGATTATCCTTATCTTGATAAAACTGATGATATTTATAATTTAACTTTTGATTACTATGTTTCAACAATTAAAAATCTTGATTTTAATAACTATACAGAAATTTCTATTAAAGATACAAAAAAAGAAAATTACACTTCATAATTTTCTTTTAATTTTGTCTTAATTCATTTAACTTATCCATAAACTCTTTTGGTGGGTCTACTCTAAAACTTAATTCTTTTCCAGTCCTTGGATGATTGAATTTTATACTATATGAATGTAACATTTGTCCAAATTCAGTTGATTTTCCCCTACCATATAATGGATCATTATTAATAGGAAAACCTATATAATTCATATGTACTCTTATCTGATGAGTTCTACCTGTCTCTAAAATACATTCGATAAATGTATTATTATCAAATCTTTCTAATACTTTAAAATGAGTTATAGAGTCTTTTCCATTTATATCAGTAACAGCCATCTTTTGTCTATTATTAGGGTCTCTTCCAATAGGAGCATCAATAGTGCCTGTGTCATGTTTAATTAATCCATCAACAATTGCTAGATATTTTCTTTCAACATCTTTCTTTCCAATCATTTCACTTAATTTTTCATGAGTAAACTCATTTTTAGCAACGAGCATAAGTCCACTAGTATCTTTATCTAATCTATGTACAATACCTGGTCTATTAGCCTCTCCACTATTTAAGTCAAATCTATAAAGTAACGCATTAACTAAAGTACCTGTATAATGACCTGGTGCTGGATGAACCACCATACCACTTGCCTTATTAATCACTAATAAATCAGCATCTTCATAAATTATATCAAGTGGAATATTTTCAGGAATAGCATTCATTTCCTCTTCTAATTCTTCTTCTACTTCAATCTCATCATCTAACTTAACTTTATAACTAACATTTACTTTTTTTCCATTAACTAACACTTTACCGTCTTTAATTAATTTTTGTATTTTGCTGCGTGATAATTCTAATTTTTCTACTAAATAATTATCAATTCTAACTTTATCTTCTTCTACTACTTTAATCATATGCATTCCTCCAATCGTCTCAAATTATATCATAATTTATATATTATTCAAAATTAAAATTACATTTTATAAAATTTAACTTTTCCTTGTTCTTCTTTTTCTAAATATTTTTCATCACCATCAATACTATAAATAAAACTAATTTCACCTTCACTACTTTCAGTAGCACTTCTCTTAATACCCAGTTCTTTTAATTTCTTGTCATTTGCTTTTAATGAACAAATATTTAAATATTTATTTGCTTCAACCATTCCTAAATCTTTAAAATCAACATTTTCAACTAATAAGTCTAATATCTTAGTATTAGATTGTTCATTTCTTATTAAATTGCTAATTCTTCTTAAATTTTCAATACCACTAGTATCATAACCTATTTTTCTAAGACCTCTGCTTTGTAGTATTTCTAAATCCCATTCATCACCATTTACAAATCTAATACCATTAAGTGGTAAATTTAATTTTACATTCATAAAATCACTAATAGGTAAAATTGAATCATATACACAATGAAAATCTTTAAAGTATACGTAAGTATATACATGACCTAACTTTCCGTGAGTAAGCGCCATATCAAAATCATTACAATCTACTAATAGAATATTAAGCATGTCACAAAAAGCTCTACTAAAGCCATTACAAACGGTCTTACTTAAATCAATATTTGTGATATCTAATTCTCTGTCAAAAATCGCATCATGTAACAATTTATTATTAGAATATCTCCATCTTTCATCAAAATTAAATTTTTGACACATTCTAATATAAATATAATCCGCTTTCTCCTTTGCTGTCCAGTTAGTACCAAAAGTATTTAATTCTTGTCTTAGAATATCATATAAATTATAACTTTCTATTCTATATTTATCAACCATATAAATTCCCCTTTAATGCCGCTTATTATAACATAAAATAAAGAAAAAGGCAAACTGAACGTTTGCTTAAAAATTTAATCTTCAAAACTTAAATCAATCTCATAATTGGTAATAATTACTTCTTCAACTTTTCCGCGCTTTTTACCATTAGAGTTTATATTTCTTTTTGCAGTTATTTTATGAATATAAAAATCTTTATATAATTCATTTATTAAAACAGTATTATGATTTGACAGCATTACATAACAACCTCTATCAGATAAATTCTTAAATACATTAGAAAGTCTTATTTGTTCATCTTTAGAAAAACCATCTTCTGTATAACTATTGAAAGTAGAAGTATCTGAGTCATATGGAGGATCAAAATAAATAAAGTCTCCTTCTGTAGCTTCTTTAACTGCTTCTTCAAAATCAATAGATAAAATCTTAATATTATTAAAATTTAAATATGCATGAATTATACCTATATTTTGTCCCTCATAAGTATTAACTTTTAATTTCTTACCAAAAGGTACATTAAACTCACCTTTACTATTTACTCTATATAATCCATTAAAACAAGCTTTGTTCAAATATATTGTTCTAGCAGCTCTTTTATAGTCAGAAAGCCTATTAAATTTATTTTTATCTCTATCTATATTTCTAATTTTATAATAATATTCTTCTGAATGATTTGCCTCATGATGATTTAATTCGTTACACATTTTAGTTAGTTTTTCTTCATCTTTAATACATCTAAATACATTTATTAATTCTTCATTACTATCATTAATAACTGCATTTTTAGGAGATAATTCAAAAAAAAGTGCTCCACCACCAACAAATGGTTCATAATAAGTATTAAAATCTTCAGGTACATATTTAATTAATTTATCAAGTATTTGTCTTTTTCCTCCTGCCCATTTAACAAATGGTTTTCCTTTTAACATAAATTACCTCCTCTTAAATTTAACTACAAGTATTATATATTATTTTTCAAATAATTGGAAGAAATATATTATTTACTTTATTATCTATTTTTATATTTATGATTAATTATACTTGAGCACCTATAATCCATTGAATCCAACTCTTTATTGTACTTGCTCTTCTATTAACTGTTTCAAATGACATATTAGAAATAAAAAAACACCAATACAATTCATGTGAAAAGTATTGGCGTCTCCCGTATTTTTTCTAATCAACAATTTATAAAATATCCAAATATTATTTAATATAAAACTAATTGTAAATTTAAAAATAAAATAATTCTAATTCTAAATATAAAATCAATGAAAATAAGTCTCAAATATAGACTAGAAAAAATACTTTGGCTTAAAACTTTATATTTAATTTAATCTACAAAGTAACTTAGTAGAACCAATAAATTAAATTTCAAATTCTATTGAATTTAACTTAGATATTTCGAAATCAGTATCTTGAATAATTTTATCAATTTCACTTAATCTTTTTCTAATTAAATCAATATCAAAATTAACAGCTTTACATTCAAAATAAGAATTAGTAACTTCAGAACATCTTTTCTTTGAACTTTTAATATAAATTAATTGTTCATATGCTGCTTTCATTCTTTTTAAGTAATTATTATCAACGATAGCTTGCTGAATAGTTCTTCCATCACTTAATTTAAATTCGTTATTTTTTTCATATAAAGTAGCTTTTAATTTTGATAGTTTTTTAAATGTTTGTTCCATAGTATCTAAACTATATCTAAATTCTTCTTTATAATCTTCAATAACATTCTTTCTTCCATCTAGTTCCTCTATGTAAGTATTTAAAGAATAAGTTCTAACATTAGCAGTTGATATAGTTAAATTTTTCTCTTCTTCTGAAATTAAATTCATTAATGCAGTTAAATTTGTTTTCATATTAATAACCTCTTTCTATATTATTTTTATTTAAATTCTAAATTTATTTAATTATCTTATATGCTCTTTTTATTTTCTAATATTTCGTTAAACATATTATATACTATTAACAAGTAAATTAAATATCTTTTAAATTGATTGTTTTTAAATAATCATAATTTTATTATATACCATTTATTAATATAAATTAAGTAATAACCACTCTTTTTATCTTCATCTATTTATTTGATGTATTCAACTCTAATTTATTACTCTACACTTTTACTAATATTTTATTATTTTTATAATAATCTATTAGTTCTAAACCAAACTAAATATATTAATCATTAAATACTAACAACATTAAAAATATAATAAAAAAGATTTTCAATAAAGAAAATCCTATTTTTTTTTAGTATTAACCATTTTACTATATTTTCTATTTTCCATCTTAATTAGTTTTTTGTTCATCTTTGGATATAATTTTTTATCACTATAGTCTGTATTATTATTTTCATTCTCAGAAATAAAGAAACCTTTTGTGGTTGAATCAATTTCCATAAGTGTTCGTAATAAATCATCTAAATTATCGGTTTCATTTACTCTTGTATGAAATCTTATTATATAATTATCAAAATGAATTTCATCAGCTTCTTTTACTAAACAATAACTGATTCCGTTTTTTATCAAATCTCTAATTAGAAATTCAAGGAAATACTCTTTATCACTTACATAAATATTTCTTACTACCATGCTTTTGCTCCTCTATAAAAATTTATTTTCTTTTGATATGGTTTTCCTTCTGACCTTTTCTTTTGTTCTGCTTGTTCATTGAGAGATTCAAGCATTAAATAACTTTCTCCAGTTATAAGAGAAGTTTTCCTATTATTTTCAGGTTTATCGTCATCAAAATAACATTCTAAAATATCATAGTCAAATTTAACATCTGTAAATACTATAGGAACGCAATATACTAGATACTCTTCATTTAACTCATTTTTATTTACTTTATTTAATACCCTTGTTTCATTCTTAGACAAAGTGATATCAAATGTACTTGTTTTACCTTTTACTTCTATATAATTAGTCTTCTTAGTTTTATTATTATAAGCAATAAAATCATATCCTAATCCGTCACCAACTATTTGAGATACCCAATAAACATTTGAATAATTCTTACTTTTAGTAAGAAAATGCCAAACAAGATGCTCAGAAAAAAAGCCTATTTTCTCCTTAAGTTCATCATGAGAATCAGTTTTTTCTTCATTAACAAAATATTTAATTATATCTTTTTCACATTCTTTTAAATCTGCTTCTGTATATTTAATATTTCCACCAAGCAACCAGTGACGATGTTCTTTTTGAAAAGAAAAATCATTTATTTTATATTTATTCAAAAAGTCTTTTATCCAACTACAATCAAACTCAGGATAACATTTTGTACAAATAGATATTATTAAATCATAAAAACTTTCTATTTCAATACCTAAATAGTTTTTAAAAATATTTATTTCTTCCTGCAAATTTTCACAATTTCTAAAAGGAAGAAGTTGTAACAAATTAAAATCAAAATATTCATATTCATGTACAGAAATATTATTTTTGTAATACTCTAAGAAACATTTTACTTCGTTTTTTCTACTTTCAATAATCTCATTCATATTAGACACCACTCATATTAATCTCAATATTATAATTACAAGTTACAGAATGATTAGGTAAACTTTCACCAGTATATAACTCATCAATATAAATTTTAACTGTATCTCCACTATTTACTTTTAAAACATCTTTTTTATTAGAAAAACTAACGTTAATTTTCATATTACTTTTAACTAATTTTTCATCTAGTTCTTTATTTTCTCCACTACCAATACAATCTAACTTAATATCACTTGTTTTAATATTTACTGGATAATTATAATTGTTTTTATAAACTAATATCTTATTATAGTCAGACTTTGATACAGTATTTACCATGGAAAATTTATTATCGATGTTGTCACTTAAATCAATAGTATTCAATTTAAATTTAAAAACTGAAAATCCTAATGCAATAAAAAATATAATATATAAAAATTTTCTTTTCATAACCAATTAACCCCCATTAATTGCTGCTTATTATAACACAGTTTTATAAAAAGAAAAAGAGAATTATTATCTTTGTGTAATTTTTCTCTTATTTAACTTTACTTAATATTTTTATTTTTCCTTGTGCAAGATACTCATTTGTATATTCAGGAACATCTTTAAATTTTGGATGCCAATATTTAAATGCTTGATTATAAGCATCTCCATAGTTTGCTTCTTCATCTGGTAATAATTGTTCATTAGTTTTAAATATTTTACCTGTTACTAAAACTTTATATGCATCAAATCCATTTGGACTGCATTCTTCAAGGGTATCCTTCCAATATTCTAAGCCATCTTCATCGCATAAATAAATTGAATGTAATCTACTAGGTAAAGTAATGTCATAGACTTTACGACAATCTTCTAAGGCTGCTTCTCTTTTGAAAAAATCAGCTTTATATGTCAGTGCAAAAGATGTTCTTAACAAATTAGAGATAGCTTTTAATTCCTCTATACTAACAGAATTAGAACTAGAAAGTCGTTCAATATACCTAGGTAATAATTCATAAAAATTTCTCATTTTACCATCAAATAAAACTGACTGAGAAAAACTCATTTGTCTTTTAAACATTTCCGAATTAAAGCTTGGAGAAACATTAATAGTATTATTAACGCTCCACTTTTTATCATAACTATTTCCTAATTTATGTATATGATATAATTCCATTTCTTGTTTTTCCATAATATTCCCCCCTCACGAGGAAATATTATAGCATGTTTCACAATTTTAAAGAAACATAAATTATTTTATAATCTTTTTCTGTAAGATTATCTTTAAGTAAAATCAGTTTTCCAAAATTGTTTTTATCAACAAATATTACTTTATCATCAATCATCGCAGTAATTAATTTATAAATAAAAAATTTGCTATTCTACATTCTTGAAGACTTCTAACGGTTTCATTTTTTTATTGTTATATGCTTTCTTTCTTGACTAACTTTATAATCGTTCAGTATTTGAGAAATATCAGACTTTAAAGCAGTACAATCATTTTTACTTAGTTCGATAAATAAAACATATTCTTCCTTCGTTAAGTTTAATTTAGAATAAACTTCGTTATATTTATTATAGAAATTAACATATTCTTTTCTTGAAATATATTTATCATAATAAATAATTTGATTTTTTATGTAATTCTTAACAATGTAAAGTTGTTTTGTTTATTTACACTTGTTTTTTGTCAAGCTATTGTAAATATATTGATATATAAGAAGATTTTAACTTCCTATAAATTCTTGCTTTGTAAAGTGAATAAGTCTAATTAATAAAATAGTATTATTATTTTAGACATAGTTGTACATCATTTATAATCAATAAAACTATTAATGATGCATTAATATAAATTATTTAGTACATAAAAAATATCCACTAGTAAAACTAGTGGTTTTTCTTTGACGTCTATAAAGGCTTTTGTTCTGGCTTTGCTTAAAAGCACTAAAACAGTTTGCCATTTGCAGACTCTATCACTTATTTCCCGTAAACAGGGCTATTTTATCTAATGTTAATTGTTCTAACGACTTATCTTCTTTTAGTTGCTCATCTATATATCTAGCAATTACTACTGCATTCTTACCAACTGTATCAACATAATAACATCTACACCAAAATAACCTATTTATATATTTATACTTCATATCTCCCCCACTTTTGATATATAATAACACTACTCTTTCCTTTCAAATATCCCATAAATGAGGATACACTTAACTTTGGTGGTATTTCTAAAAACATGTGAACATGGTCTGGACACACCTCTGCTGTAATTATATTTACGTCTTTCCATTTACATAATTCTCTTAATATTTTTCTTATCTCCAATCTTTTTTATTCGTAGAAAACTTTTCTTCTATATTTTGGAGCAAATACTATATGATACTTACAATTCCACTTAGTATGTGATAAACTATTTATGTCCTGCATGGGACGCACATCCTTTGTTTTTTTGCAAGCGGCAAACTGCAATCTAATTATAACAAAGGAGGATTTCATTATTAAAGACTCAACGCTAAAGCATAAAAGAACCACCGGACTATCCGGTGGTTTTCGTTTTTACAAAAATAGCCAATGCATAACTGCATTGACTACATAAATAATCATCACTTATTTGTGTCTACACACACTATTTGACAATTATCCTAAAAAAATACATAATTTTCTAATTACTCTTACCATTTATCTTTCTAAAAACTAATAATAGAATTAACATAACATTAAAATAAATTGTATTCTGTCCTAAATATAACATTTTAAATTCAGAAAAATCGTCGCCATATAAATTACTTGTATATTTATTAAAAAATAAACTCTTATCAAATCCAAATCTATAAAAAACATAACAAATTATCAAAAAAGATAATATAAAAATAAATGTATACATTCTATTATTGTTAATTGGATTCTTCTTAATAATATCTTTAATAGTCAAAACAACAATTATAAATAATAATATTAAAAATAATAAATGACCATAATTAACTAAATTTGAATAACAATATATATTTAAAAAACAAACAAGTATTAATAACAAAATCCTAATAATCATTAAAACTTTATTCATGTATATCACCTACTTCTATTACTAATTCAGTTATATATACTAATTGAGATAAATCACTCTTTAACATATAAATAGATTTTCGTATTTCTTCATTATCAACATAATAAAAAGTATTTTCATTTGCAAATGGATTAAAATTATATTGATAAGAAGTATAAGTCCTTAAAAAGTCAGCAGAAAATGTCATATTAAAGAAATTATCAATCATAACATTTCTATACCCACTAGTTAAACTATTATTTGAATACTTTTCTAATATTTTCTCAGTATCCAATTGTTCATTTAAAACATAACCATTACCAAAAAAAGTAAAAATATCATTCACAGTATATTTAATATCTTTTCTATGAACTACATAATCAAACACTTTTTCTTTTTTTATACTCATATAATTAGTCTCTAAATTATTAACTATCTTTTTGTAATCATCATCAGAATAATTACCCTTATTTTCTTTAATAATATTTAAATTATTATCAATTATCTCGATTCTGTCTACTACTTTTTTATAAGTTTCTCTATCTATTGAACAATTATATTCTTTAGTAACATAAATCTTTTGCATAACATTAAAATATAAAAGTAATATAAATATAACTATAATTGTTCCTACTATAATTTTATTAATAATAGAAATAACTTTTTCTTTAGTAATTTGTTTAGAAATATTCATACTATCTCTAACATAATCATCTGCTTCAGTAACAGGAATAACTTCATTTTCAATTTCTCTTCCCTTTAATAATTCAAGAATAGAACATCCAAGTTCTTTAGATAATATTTCCAAAATAGAAACATCAGGACACCCTTGCCCTCTTTCCCATTTAGAAATAGCTCTATCAGTAACTCCCAATTTTTCAGCAAGTTGCTTTTGAGTAAGTCCTTTATCCTTTCTTTTTTGTTGAATAAAACTTCCTATTTTATCATAATTCATTTTGCATCACACCTACCTTACAATCAGTATATAAAAAGAATTAATTTTTTCAACAAACTCTCCGTAGAGTTTAAAGGAAATATAGAAATCTATAATGGTAATCATAGATTTGATATTACTAATAAATTAGAATTAAAAGAAATACCGGTTGTGTTCACAAATGATAATATTAATCTTGCCAATTATTCAAATATAAATTACAATAATGAAGAAACAGAATATATTAGGAGTAATAAAAATGGCAATTTCAAGGACACTAAAAGAATTGAAGAAGGCAATGATAAAGGCAAATATTTCACTAAATACAGCATTAATGATAACAACATATCTGCAAACGGAAGAACAACGCAGAGAAATGATAAAATACTTAACTCAAATGAAGGATATAATGACAGATCATCAAGCAATTCAACATATAGAGAAAATATTGAACAAGAAGGACTAGATAATGGTTCTTTTTCTTTGGATAAAAATGCAAAACAATATGATGATTTAACAAAAACTAACATTATAGAATATTTTAGAAAAGATAAAGCTAAGGAAAATACGCTATATGGTTATAACAATAAATTACCCTATTTAAAATCATTATATAAAGTTAAACTTAAAGATTTTAACTACCCTACTTTTGAAAGATGGCATGATGAAATAAATAGTACTCATCTTGCTACAAAAACTAAAAAATGACATTTATAAATTATTAAAAACTATTTTAAATTATACTACTGCTTAGCATGAGTTTAATTTTGCTAAGGTATATCCTAAAATGTATAATTTTAATGATCCTAATGAATTCCCTAAAGAGCAATTATTTTTTACTTATGAAGAATTCAAACAATTTCTTTCTGTTGAAAATGATATCAAATGGATTGGTATTTTTGAAATATTATATTACTGTGGATTAAGACGTGGAGAGCTCAGGGGATTACAATGGAAAGATATTAATTTTAAAGATAGAACTTTAAGTATACCCAAGCAAATTAATGACCATTGTGGATCCGTTAAAAATTGACGATTTTCGGTTCCTAAAACTAAAAATAGTATAAGAATATTAAAGATGCCACAAGTCCTCACATATGACCTTAAAATGATGAAAAACGAGGCAGAAAAGATACCTTGATTCAATGATAATTTCTTTGTTGCTGGAGATATGCTCCCTGTATGTAGTAATACACTTACTAATCATAAAAATGTTAACTGTAAATTAGCTAATGTTAAACAGATTCGATTACACGATTTTAGACATTCATGGGAATCACTTTTAGTTAATAAAGGAACTAATGTTCAAGTAGTAGCCAAATACTTAGGCCATACGAAAGTTGAAGAAATTTTAAAAACTTATTCACACCTATTTACAAGCAAGTTGGATGAAGTAGTTGCCGTAATAGATAATTTAGGCAATAATAAAACCGAGAATTAATTTCTCGGTTATTTTTATATTTTTTTAATTCTAGGCAAAGACGATATTTT
>ERZ827168.1308-NODE-1308-length-34763-cov-8.783537_pt1 | contig 34763 bp, 33 predicted proteins | sample MGYA00519868_ERZ827168 | MGnify/ENA primary metagenome ERZ827168 (study PRJEB31778, sample SAMEA3449271) | human gut metagenome | biome: human gut; feature: human-associated habitat; material: faeces | place: United Kingdom | collected 2010/2012 ...
AACAGACATAAAATAAAGCACAATTGAAACATAAGAAAATTTTAAACTAAATATATCTTTAAATATATTAAATATACTTATAAAAAAGCTTCCAATTAAATAATATCCCTGATACATATAATATTTAGATATAGAATTTACCTCTGTTCCTACACGAGGTTCTATTGAAAATAATTTATTCGTGTTAGCATTATGATACATTAAAGGCAAATAAAAACTATCATCATAATAGAAATATTCTTCAGGAACAGTTCTCATATACAAAAAGAAAAATATAAAGGCCATAAATAATATTCCCAAAATATATTTATCTTTATAAAAATTTTTAATTTTTTTAAAATATTTAATATCTAAAAATATTAAAAATAAAGTAATTGCTAAACCACCTATTGTTAAATACAAGCTTGGTAATTGCAAAATCATAGCAGGATAATACAATATTTGAAAAAGTGAAATAATCGAAATAAATCCTACACAAACTTTTAAATATTTATTAAATTCTAATTTTAATTTTTCTAATACAATATCGCCGAACAAGTAACACGTTGGTAATAAAATAAATAAAAAAGGTAAAAATATTAAAACTAATCTAATCATTTCTTATTCTCCTTATCTTTTAAGGCAATAAAATGATTTAGTTTTTTAACATTCTCATTTAACTTTGAATATTTAGTAACTATTTTCAAATTATAAATACTTAAAACTAAAATCACAAACACCAAAACAAAATTTGAAATACTTATAAAACCAAGTTTATCAGATATATAAGCAATCAATTTAGTAAATATGCTCATAAAAATACAAAGTAATGAAAAAATAATTGGAAATATAGCATCTTCTATATTTAAACTAGCTTTTCTAACTTGATAAATAGTATAGCCAAAATATAATAATGAAAAAATCATTAGTAATACTCTTAATGTTATATTCATTTTTTACTTCCTCCTAAATAGTTGAATAAATAAAATAGAAACGCAAATTCTTATCATATATTCAAAAGACTTAAAAGCATTTAAATAACTTGTTCCATACTCTCTTTCGCTCATTTCTACTTGAATTTCCTTAATTTTAAATTTTCTTCTTAATAAATAAACTAAACAATCAGGTTCTGGTGGATAATTAATATAATTAGCAAACTCTGGAATTAATTTCTTTGAATAAATTCTAAAACCAGAAGTTGGATCATTAATTTTCTTGCCAGTAGTTATTTTAATTAAAAAAGAAATTATACGACTTCCAATCATCCTTAAAGAAAATGGTTTTTTCTTTATTACATATCTTGAACCAATAACTATATCATTTCCTTTTTCCAATTCTTTAACCATTTCATTAATATATTTTGCATGATGTTGCCCATCACCATCAAATTGAACAACCGCATCATAATCATTCATAAGTGCATATTTAAATCCTAATTGAACAACGCTTGATAAGCCATAATTAATTGGTAAAGATAAATAATTAAAATTGTTATTAATACATAATTGTTCTGTATTATCACTAGAACAATCATTTATAATGATATAATCATATTCACAATTTTTTTCTATATCTTTAACTACTTTTTTTAAATTTAGTTCTTCGTTATATGCTGGGACAACAATCAAAACATTCATTATACTTCAACTCATTTCTATAAATGCATAAATTTTCCAAATAATTTAAGAATAACATAAATAATAGCATACATTTTTCTTTTAACAAGCCATAAATATATACTATAAACTAATGAAAAATCTTTTTTAATCATAAAATTATTATACCAATCAGGATATTTTTTATCAACAACTGAAATTATATCTTTAATCATATTAATACTAAAATTATCATGTCCAGCTGCTCTAAAAACTGTTCCTACAATAATATGATATATGTTAGCAAACTCTAAATTTTTTTGATATTCGTTATAAATATTATTGTCAACAGCAAATCTTTCAATAATAGCAATACTATCATAAATTTGGAAAATTCGATTATCAGATGTATGCATAATTGACTTAGGATTTTGAATATAAAAATATAATGATTCATTAACTATAGATACTTTATTATGCATCATTATATATTTTGGTATAGTTGCTAAATCTTCATACCACAAGCCTTCCGGAAAGGTTATATCTTTAAAATATTTACTAATATATAACTTATTCCATGCAGCAGGAACAATAAAATTTTCTATATCTTTTCTCTTCATTTCTTTATGAGTAGTATGTTTACCATATACTCTATCAAATTCACAGACAGCTATATCTGCATTATTTTTTTCAATAGAATTAACTAATTTACTTACATATGTTGAATCAACATAATCATCACTATCAATAAAGCAACAATAATATCCATCAATATATTTTAATCCATAATTTCTTGCACTAGATAATCCACCATTTTCTTTATAAAAATACTTAATTCTTGAATCTTTTTCTAAAAAATTTTTTATAATTTTTTTTGTATTATCTTTAGAACCATCATCAATACATAAAATTTCAATATTTGAATATTCTTGATTAATCAAAGAATTCAAACATCTTTCTATATATTTTTCAACATTGTAACATGGAACAATTATAGATACTTTTTTCATACAATCACCTTTTTTTAAATCTTATTATAAATCTAGTAACTCTATATAATTTCAATTTTATTAACAATCTTAGTATTTTTCTGCTTGTATCCAATCTATTTATATAAGCCTTATTATTTAATAAATTAGGAAATCTTTCCATACAAATCTTAACAACATTTTTAATATCATCAATTGTTGCTTCATTGCACATAGATAATCTATAAACAGTATTTAACACTCCATTATATAAATAAAGATATTCCATTTTATCATCAACATTATTAATCTTCTTTTCTTTAACATAATCATCAATTATTTTAATTGCTTTTAGTGAATCAAGTACTTTGATACTATAAGTATTAGTTATAGATTTATCATTAAAATAATAATCATATAAATTTTCGTTAACATAACTAATTTTTTTAGCACTAAAAAGTATTCTAGGAGTTGTTGCTAAATCTTCATACCAAATTCCTTTAGGAAAAAAAATATTATTTTCTTTAAATAATTTAATATTAAAAAGTTTATTACATGCAGAAGGTATTTCGAAAAAACAAATATCATTTTCATTTATAATAATTTCACTATACTTACCATCATCGTTAACCATATTGAAATTACACCAAACCATATCAGAGCCATCAGTTTTTGCTTTATTAAGCAGTTTTTCTACAAATGTCTTTTCAATATAATCATCGCCATCTATAAAACAAATATATTTTCCATTAGCTCTATTTATAGCATAATTTCTTGTATCAGATAATCCACCATTTTCCTTATAAAAACATTTAACCCTACTGTCTTGATATTTAAATTTTTCCATTATTTTTTTCGAATTATCTGGTGATCCATCATTAACAAGAAATATTTCTATATTTTTATATGTCTGATTTATAATACTATTAATACAACGTTCTAAATAATTTTCAACATTATAAATTGGTACAACTACCGTAACTAACTCTTTCATATGTCACCCATTCTTTTAAGTTAACTAACTAAATTATAGCATATAAAAATTGTATTTGTATATTATTTTATACAGTTCAAATGTAAATATATATTAAAAAAGAGTTGTTTCAAACTCTCTCACTATTTATCAAAAAAGGAATCAAGATTTTTATTTTTATAATTATTTAAAATATAAATCCAAGTCTTTCTAGCATTTTCTTTTGAAAATTTTTCGAAGTTTTTTAAACAATTTTTTCTAAAAATCTTTAACTTATCATTATTAGATAAAAGAATCATTGTCTTATCAACAAAATCACTATTATCTTTAGCAACAAATCCATCTATTCCATCTTCGATAACTTCATAGACTCCTTCTCCCCAATTTGTAGATATTGTTGGAATACCACATGCTTTTGCTTCTATTACAGATAAACTTAATCCTTCTTTATTTGATGTCATCCACATTAAGGAATAATTACCATATATGTTTTTATCATCAGTAAATCCCTTTAAAAATACATTATCTTGTAATTCATATTCATAAATTAACTTGGAAATTAATTCTTTATAACTTCCTTCACCATATATATCTAAAATATAATCATTATCATATTTTTTTAATTCTATAGCAATATCCATCATACGAGGCAAATTTTTAGCTTCTTCAAGGCGTCCAACAAAGCAGATTTTATTTTTTATAGTATTTTTGTTTAATTTTGTATTTACATTATCAAAAAAATTATAAACATATCCAATATTTTCGAATCCTAATCTTCTAACTTCACGCATATCATTTTTTGTACGAAATAACATTAACTTAGGTTTTTGCATAAGTAAAGATTGTAACTTTCCTTTTAAATTATTATCAAAAAAATATTTAAAATAAGTATGAATTTCTAAAATAAAATCTAAATTTTTAGGCATAAATATAGCAGCAGAAGGACTAGAGACTATAACTAAGTCTTTATTATCTATTATTTTGGCTATTTTTTTCTTATTAAATGGAATACATAAAAAATATAAAAATAACTGTTTTAAAGAAATTATAGTTTTTTTTAAATTAAACTTTTTAATATAAGTTAATATATTAACACAATCAGAACTTACTATATGTCGATTTACACATATAATATCTTTTTCATCAAATAACTCGTTATTTTCATATTCAAAAACACTTATTATTTTTATGTTATATTGATCTTTTAACAAATTAAATAAACTAACATAAGTTGTAACCAAACCACCTGTTTTTTTGCTTGGCAATTGATCAAAAACAATATACAAATTCTTTTTATTCATATTAACCTCTACTATTTATTTTGACTATCTATCACAATTGTTATTGGACCATCATTATCAATTTTAATTAACATATCAGCACCAAATACTCCCGGATAAGTTTTAACACTTTCATTTAATTTACTATTAAATAATTCATATAGCTTAATAGCATCTTCACCCTTCATTGCATTAACATAACTAGGCCTATTACCATCTTTAGTAATTGCTTGTAAAGTAAATTGACTTATTGATAAAATTTCACCATTTACATCAATTACACTTTTATTCATAACACCGTTTTCATCATCAAATATTCTCAAATTAACTATCTTCTTAACAATATAATTAATATCTTCAATAGTATCATTAACATTAAAGCCAACAAGAACTACTAATCCTTTGTCAATTTTACCAACTATTTTATCATCAACAGTGCATGATCCACTTTTACATCTTTGTATAACTACTTTCATCTTATAACCTCTTTAACAAATGGTAAAATTCTTAAATCATCTACTAATAATAGTAAATCATCTTTATTTTTAACTTTAACAGTAATTTCATATGCTAAACCATATTTATCATTAATTTCATTAATACTAGAAATAGTTATACCTCTTGTACTAGCTTTAGTAACTATATCTAAAATGTGATTGTTAGTTGTATCAGTCATAACTCTTATTCTAGCTATAAATAACTTATCACTATTACTACTATTCCAATCAACATCTATTAATCTTGTATCGATATTTTTTATATTAGGACAACTTTTCTTATGAACAATTATACCTTCACCCTTAGTAATATAGCCAATTATTTCATCACCAGGAACCGGATTACAACATTTAGCTACACTTACTTTAATATTATCTACTCCATCAACAATAATATCATTTTTATAATTTTCTTTAATTTCTAAATTATTATTAACTCTCTCAAGCATCAAGTCATTCATTGATTGTTTTTCTTCAGTAATTAAATTAATAATATAAGTAGGAGTATATCTTAAAGCACCTAAACTTAAATATAAATCATCCATATTATTTATCTTTAATGTTTTAAATAATTTATTAACATTTTCTTCTTCATTTAAAGTTGTTAAAGGTAATTTTTGCTTTCTTAATTCTTTTTCAATTAAAGATTTACCTTCTTCTATATATCTTTCACGATCTTGTTTACTAAAATATGCTTTAATTTTATTTTTAGCTTGACTTGTTTTAACAAATTTTAACCAATCTATATTAGGTTTAGCATTCGCATTTGTATTAACTTTAATAATATCGTTATCATTAAGTTCATAATCAAGTGGAACAATATTATCATTAACAATTGCACCAACCATATGATCACCTATATCTGAATGAATTCTATATGCAAAATCAACTGGAGTAGATCCAAGTGGAAGCTCCATTACATCACCTTTAGGAGTAAAAACATAAACTTGTTTAGATAATAATTCCATTTCCATATTTTGTTCGAATAATTCATTACTTGCATCACTTGTTGCTAAATCTATGGTATTTCTAAAAATCTCCAATTTTTGTTCCATTAAGTTTTTAACTGCACCATCTGAATGTTCCTTATATGACCAATGAGATGCAATACCATGTTCAGCAATTTCATCCATTTCTTTAGTTCTAAGTTGAATTTCAAATATATGTCCATCAACCCCAAAAACAGATGTATGTAAAGATTGATACATATTTTCTTTAGGCATCGCAATATAATCTTTAAATCTCTTAGGAATAGGTCTATATTTAGCATGAATAAGTCCAACAACCAAATAACAATCTTCTGGAGTATCTAAAATTATTCTAAGTGCTAAAATATCATAAATATCACTCCACTTTTTACCAGTAGATAACTTATTATAAATACTATAAACGCTTTTAACTCTTGATTTAATATGAAAATTAATACCATGTTCAGTTAAAATCTCAATAAGTTCATTTTGCATATCTTCTAAACTAACTGATAATTCTTTTCTAGTACCTGATAATTTTTCAAGTATTTCATCATAAACATCAGGTTTAGTGTACCTTAAACACAAATCTTCTAATTTAGATTTAATACTATTAATACCTAATCTATGAGCAATTGGAATTAAAACATTCATAGTTTCATTAGCAATTTGTTTCTTCTCTTCTTCGCTATACTCTTTAGTCTGCATTTCATCTAGTCTATCAGCAAGTTTTATAATTATAACTCTTACATCATCACTTATTCCAACTAAAACTTTTCTTAAATAAACACTTGATGATTCATTATAATCATTTAATTTAATACTTCTAAGTTTAATTAAATTAGCAACTAAATTAGCGATATTACTACCAAACTTTTCATTTATTTCATCATAAGTTATATCTTCCTTAGCATAAGCATCATGTAAAAGAGCAGCAATAATCATAGTACTATCAGCATTTAATTCAGATACAAGTGAGGCAACTCGTAAATAGTGTTCACTTTTAGATCTCTCTTTAGCTAAGTTATATGCCTCATTTACTAAATTAAGTTCTTCTGTGCCAGCACTTTCACTTAATCTCTCTATTATCTTATCAAACATTTATTATCAATCCATTCTGTTATTATTTTTTATTTTATAATCTATTAAATCTTTATCTGACACATTAATAATATCGTCAACCATTTCACCAAGTGTTAAATGTTCTCTTCTAATCCAATTATTATTTTTTAAATAATTCCATATATCTTCTCTTGTTATACCATTAATTTTACTTCTTTTTAAGTCATTAACTCTAACATTAAAAGCTGGTATTAATTTTTTATACAGTTCTTCTAAAGACTTAAATTTAAATTCATCCATTTTTAACCTCATCTTTATCCACAAACATTATAACAAATTTAATTAAAATAATAAATAAATCATATACTTAAATATGAAAAATAAATTTATAAAAAGTACATTAATATTACTAATAGGCGGAATTATCACTAAATTATTAAGTTTTATTATTAGAATTTACTTTACACGTAATATTGGATCAGGTATTGAAATATACTCTCTTGTTATGCCGACGTATAGTTTATTAATAACTATTACCCAACTAGGTTTTCCTCTTGCCATATCATCAATTATAGCTAAAGGTGAAAAAACAGGTAAGAATATTGCATCTTCTATCATACCAATCTCTATCATCTTAAATATATTTCTCATTTTAATTGTTGTGTTATCCGCAAGCTTCTTATCAAATAATTTGCTTCACAATAAAGAAGCATATTATCCCTTACTTGCTTGTTCTCTAGTCTTACCATTTATATCTATTGCTTCAATCATAAGAGGATATTTTTTTGGTAAACAACAAATGATGCCTCATACCATTTCCAATATAATTGAACAACTTTTTAAACTATTTATAGTTATAATTGTTCTTCCTAAACTTATTAAACATGGAATCATCTTTGCTGTAACCGGCTATATTTTAATATCAATAATATCTGAAACAATATCTATTATTGTGTTCTTAATATATTTACCTAAAGGATTTACTATCAAAAAAGAAGATCTTAAACCCGACATTGGTACAATTAAAGATGTTTTAAAAATAGGTATTCCTTCAGTATCTTCTAGAATAATCGGTAATATTGGTTATTTCTTTGAACCTATCATATTAACTAATTTACTTTTATTAAATGGTTTTTCAAATGAATACATTATAAGTAATTATGCTATTTATAACACTTATGTAATTGGTTTATTAGTTGTACCTACTTACCTTTTAGGTGCGGTTGCAACTGCGCTTCTTCCTGAATTATCTAAAAACATTAATAATATTAAAAAAGTAAAAAGAATATTTTATAAAGTCTTAACATTTTCTCTAATCTTTGGAATTGGTGCTAATATATTTTTATTCTTCTTTTCTGATGAAATATTAAGTATTGTTTTTAATACAACTTCTGGTTATACATACATAAAATTTTTATGTCCTTTCTTTATTCTTTATTATTTAGAAGCACCTCTATCAATTGTATTAACTGCCTTTAATAAAACTAAAATAGTAATGCGTACAACCACAATTGGAATTGTTTTTAAACTTATCACTCTATCTATCTTATGTTTTTGTAACATTGGAATATATGCTCTAATTATTTCTGAAATAGTAGATATTCTAATTGTTGTATTATTAAACTATAAAGAAACTAAAAAATTATTAAAGTAAAAAAACACCAATTATGGTGTCATTATAAATATTTTTTAAGCTTAGCAATCGCATTAGTTTGAAAATCTTTAAAATCTCTAATTAATTTTTTAATATCTCTATCAACATTTTCATCAAAACAAGAAAACATCTTTGTCATTTCAATTTCACCCATTGTAAGCCCATTAATAAGCATATCTGCAATAGCAGAATCGCTATTATCTTTTAAAACTTGCATCTTTATGCCCATATCAGCAGACATATTTGTAAAAGGACTAAATCCTTTACCTTTCTCGTTCATTGATTTTAGTAAACTTTCTGATTGTTTTAAAAACGAATTGTAACTATTTAAAATGTCGTTTACAACTTCTGTTATTTTATTATCTTTATTTTCTAAAGATTTTAATAAAGTATTTGTACTATCACTACCCATTTTAGCGTTTTTATAAACATAATTTAATATATCATATTCATCTATCATTTGTTTCACCATTATTATTATGACTAATATTAAGAATTATATTCTATTAAATTAAAAAAGTACCATTAACTGGCACTTAATTTTATTTTGTATAATCACAACTACTACATTTTATAGTTCTGTCTTTACCTTTAAACACTAATAAGTTTCCACATTCAGGACATTTTTCTCCCGTCGGTTCATCCCATAAAGCTGTTTTACATCTAGGATAATTATTACATCCATAGAAAACTTTACCTCTTTTAGAACGTTTAACTACTATTTTACCATCACAATTTGGACAGTCACAAACTTCTTCTATTTTTTTCTCTTCTTGTTTAATATACTTACAAGTTGGGTAATTAGAACATGCTGTAAACTTACCATATCTACTAGTTCTTATAACTAAATCGGATCCACAATTTGGACATTTATCACCAGTAACTTCCGGTGCTTTTTTCTCCATTTCATCAAAAGCTTTTTTAACTAATGGTTCAAAATCACCATAAAATTCTTTTAATACTTTAATATAATCTTCTCTATTTTCTGCAATTAAATCTAAATCATTTTCCATGTTAGCCGTATAATCTACATTAATTATACTTGAGAAAAATTCTTGCAATTTATCAGTCGTTTCAATTCCAACTTCCGTAGGTACAAACTTTTTATCTTCTAATCTAACATAGGCTCTTTCTTTAATTACTTCTAATATTTTAGCGTAGGTAGATGGTCTACCAATGCCTAAAGCTTCTAATTCTTTAATTAAAGAACTTTCCGTAAATCTTGCTGGTGGTTTAGTAAAGTGTTGTTCTTTCTTAACTTCATCCGCATTAAGAATAGTTCCTTCTTGAATATCAGGTAATACAACATCATCAACATCGACATATTTACGGTATACTTTTAAATAACCATCAAAACATTCAATTTGTCCAGTTGCTTTAAATTCATAATTGTTATTATCTAATAAAATAGTTGTTGCTAAAATCTTTCCATCAGCCATTAAAGAAGCTAAAGCTCTAGCATAAATAATACTATAAACTTTATATTCATCATTTGTTAAATATTGTTTAACAGATTCAGGTGTTCTTTTAAGTGATGTTGGTCTAATTGCCTCATGGGCATCTTGAACATTTGCTTTCTCTTTAGACTTTTTAACTGCACCAATATATTTTTTACCATAATTTTCTTCAATGAATTTATGTGCTTCATCTATAAACATATTTGACAATCTTGTTGAATCAGTTCTCATATAAGTAATTAAACCAACTGATTCTTTACCTAAATCAACTGATTCATAAAGTTTTTGAGCAACACGCATTGTTTTAGAAGCTCCAAAATTAAGTTTATTAGCACACGCTTGTTGTAAAGTACTAGTTGTAAAAGGCATAACACCTTTTCTATTTTTTTCTTTTTTAACTACACTAGTAACTTTAAAATCTTTACCTAATGAATTTAAAACATCATTTGCTTCTTCTTCATTAGCTATCTCAATTTTCTTATTTTTATATTTATCTAAATCCGCATTAAATCCAGGAAATATAGCACTTATAGTCCAATATTCTTCCGGATTAAATGCATTAATTTCTCTTTCTCTATCAACAATTAATTTAAGAGCAACTGATTGAACACGTCCAGCTGACTTTCCACCCGTTTTTGATTGCATTAATTTAGATAATCTAAAACCAATAATACGATCTAACATTCTTCTAGTTTCTTGAGATTTAACTAAATTTTCATCAATCTTTCTTGGTGTTTTAAAAGCGTTTATAACTGCATCACGCGTAATTTCATTAAAAACTACTCTTTCATAATCTTTATCATCTATTCCTAAAGCATCTTTCAAATGCCAACTTATTGCTTCTCCTTCACGGTCAGGATCGGTTGCAAGATAGACCATATCACTTTTTTTAGCATCACTTTTAAGTTCTTTTATTACACTAGATTTACCCTTAATTACAGTATAATTTGGTTTAAAATTATTTTCAATATCAATTCCTAAACCATATTTACCTGTTGTTGCAAGATCTCTAATATGTCCTTTACTAGAAACTACTTTATAATTACTACCTAAATAATTACCAATTGTTTTAGTCTTACTTGGAGATTCTACAATAACTAAATTCATTTTATTCCTCATTTCTATTACTACTATTTGCTATATATGAAATTTTACTATATTCTTCTAATTTTTTAAACAAATAATTAAAATAATCATTTTTTATTGTGAGTGCACTCATTTGCTGTTTTAAATTAATTTGTTTATTAATATCAATTATTTCTTGATTAGTATAAGTATTACTTTCATCCTTAGATGTAAATACTCCTTTAGACGCATTATAATAACCTACCTCATCTTGCCAAGAACCATCAGCAAAATAAGCTCTATGATCATATTCTGAAAATATATCGTTACCCAAATATAATCTTGGATCATAATTAATTCCAAACATATTTAATAAAGTTGGTAATAAATCAACTAATGAAGTATAATCTTCAACTATTTCTGGCTCTTGTCCATAATTATATATAATCATTGGAGTTCTATCCATCTCATTATCAGCACTTGCATCATAACCTACTACTTCTGATATAGAACTTGTACTAAGTCCATAAGGATAATGATCACCAAATAATGCAATTACGGTGTCCTCTAATTTTCCAGCTTTCTCTAGTTCATCTAATAATAATTCTAAAGCTTTATCAAGTTCATACATCTTAGACATATATCTTTTAACAGTCATTGGATAATTTGTATCATTTAATTTATCTAAATTCTTATTACCATATTCACTATCAACACCATAAGGTTGATGAGTAGTAACTGATGTTAAAAATACCATAAATTTATCTTCATTTATAAAATGAGGAACACTTGTTTTAATTAAATCAGTATCGCTAGGCCATTCTTCATATAAACTACTCCACTTAATATTTAAATCAGATGCATTATAATATTGCCCACTTCCCATATTTTTATGAATAGTTTTTCTAGAATAATAATGATCACCATAATCATGATAACTGGTTGTAACATAATCTAAATTTTTAAACATATTAAATATAGATTCCGGATAAACATTATTTTTATATCTATTAGCAGTACATGTTTGATTAATAGTAAACAAACTAGTCATAACTGTCATTTCATTATTACCAGTAGAACAACTATTTCTAGGACTATAATTATTCCTAAATGATGTTCCTTCACTCCATAACTTATAAATTGTTGGATATCTATCTTTATCAATTGCAATATAATTTACTGATTCCATTAATATTACTATTAAATTCTTTCCTTCATAAATACCTGTTTTATCATTTTTAGGAGTAATCTCTCTACTAATAAAATAATTATTTAATTTATTATAAGTTGAATTCTTTTCATTATTTATTAATTCTTTCCAAGCACTATCATCAATATTTCTAGCAGATTCCCCACTTGCTACAACACTACTTTGATTATTATTAAAAACATCATCTCCACTAATATCAGCATTAATATCAAAAGTATTAATCATCATATCACTAAAACCAAAAGCATATACTCCAAACTGACTTACATTTAAATTTGGATTATCATTTGTAAGAATTAAATTTTTATTACTTATAGTTTGTAAATCATTTTGCATAAATTTAACTGTAAGTGTTCCATAATACATTATACACATAAATACAACTACAATAGCATATGCTGCAACCGTTAATAATTTATTTCTATTACTTTCTATTTTAAATTCAAAATAAGTAGTCTTATTTAATTTGTATTCTTTTATCTTTTTATCTAAAAACCAAATATAAGATAGATATAACACTAAAGGAATTAATAACAAATAACTTTTCCAATTGGCAGCCTCAATATATTCTTTAATATAATCTACAACTTTAGTTCCTTGCTCTGCATTACCAGTTCCCATAAAAAATCCTAGATAATTGTATAAATTAACTTCTATCCATGCATATAAAGTAAGTGCTACACTTATAATTGTATTAAATATCTTACTTCCTGTCTTTTTGAATAACGAACTTATTAAACCTAATACTATACCAAAACCACAAGAAGATATGAATATTCTAAAAATATCCCAATCTAATATTTTATATGAAAGGTTTATTCTTAAAATAATTTCAATAAAAAAAATCAAAGTTAAGAAACCCACACTATTTTTAAAAATTTGTTTTCCTAATTTTTCTTTCACTTTTCTCACCATTTAATATTAAATCACGGACCGGCCCAAATGTAAACCTATAATTATCAAGTAATCCATATTTTTTTATTGCTTCTAGGTGAGCTTTAGTTGGGTAACCTTTATGATTTTTAAATCCATATTCTGGAAATTTTTCATCTAATTCATACATCATTCTATCTCTAGTAACCTTAGCAATAATTGATGCTGCTGCTATTGATTCTGACTTACTATCACCTTTAATAATACTTTCGCTTGGCACATCTAAATCACTTAACTTCATTGCATCAATAAGTACATATTCCGGCTTAATATCTAAATTATTTACAGCTTGATACATTGCAAGTTTTGTTGCTTCATAAATGTTTACATCATCTATTACTTTATTATCCATCATACCAATTGAAACACTTAATGCATCTCTCATTATAATTTCATATAATTCATTTCTTCTTTTTTCTGACAACTTTTTAGAATCATTAATTAATCCATTAAAATATCCCACTGGTAAAATAACTGCTGCTGTAACAACCGGTCCAACTAAAGGTCCACGACCTACTTCATCTACACCAGCAATATATTTTATTCCTTTATTATATAATTCTTGTTCATAACTTAACATATTATTTTTCATAATCAAATGTAATTCCTTTTATATGTTCTAACTTTATTTCATTAATTATATATTTGGCTGTACGATTATAATCTGCTTCTCCATTTTTAATAGCTCCAATATTTTTAGCAATTGCATCAAATGCTTCATCATTAAATTCATTAATTTTAAATCTCTCACTTAATATATTAGGATATCTTTCACTTAATACTTTTAATATATAACTAGCAACATCATATAATGGGATAACATCTTCTTTAATCGCACTAAAAACACATAAATTAAGTGCTACTTTTTCATCATCAAATTTAGGCCATAATATTCCCGGTGTATCAAGGACTAATACTTTATATTTAGTTTTTAACCACACATTATTTCTTGTAACTCCCGGCATATTACCAGTCTTAGCTACTTTCTTACCAGCTAAATTATTAATTAAAGTACTCTTACCAACATTAGGTATTCCAATAAATAACGCTTTTAATTCTTTTTCTTTTAAACCTTTTTCTTTTCTCTTTAAATTAATATTTGTAGCTACTTTATTTATTAAATCAATAACTTTCTTATAATCATTATTATCACTTAAATTAACTAACACTACATTATAACCTTTATTTTCATAATATTTAACCCATTTATTAGTTTCATTTATATCACATAAATCAGCTTTAGACATTATAAGTATTTTATCTTTATTTCTAGTAATATCATCTATATCTTTAATTTTAGAAGATAGTGGTATTCTAGCATCAATTATTTCCAATACGATATCTATAACTGGCATTATTTTTTTAATTTCATCCTTGGTTTTCTTCATATGCCCAGGGTACCAATTTATATTTGTTTTATTATCCATAGGAATCACTCCATTTCTATTCAATTATAGCATAAAAAAGACGAAATTTAGTATAATTCCGTCAATTTTTGATTCATTTCTATGGTTACCATAAAATGGTATCAAATATTAACTATAATACCCAGGATATATGGTGAATCATAATATTTTAATCTTACAAGTTGTTTAAAATTTTTTCAATGACTTTCTTAAAGCATTATATCTATAAGTATTATCAAGTTCTTCACCCTTTAATTCATTAAAAGCTACATTTGTACCTTCCAATACGAATACAGAATAAAAGTATGGTTTCTTTAATTCTCCAATTATTTCTTTTGCTATAGTCCCATTACTTTCACCAATTTCTTGTTTATAATCTCCACTAGGCATCATGCATGTTACACAACATCTGTATTTTGCATTTCTATTCACTTTATTATTAAGATTTCTAAGTAATTTAATAACACACTGATGTTTAGGTAAATCCGGATTCAAAGCAAGTTCATCATCTGCATATCTAGCAGTATATATACCAGGTTCTCCATTCAATGCATCTGCAAATAATCCAGCATCGTCTGTCATTATTGGATAATTTATATTATGATTTTTACAAAAAGCAAATATAGCTTTTGCTTTAATTAACGAGTTTTCTTCTATTGTAAAACCATTTTCTTCAATTTCACCTCTATCCCAACCTATATCATCCATACTAACAACTTGAATGTCTAAATTCATTTCATTAATTATGTTTTGTAAATCTTCTACCTTTCTTTTACTAGTAGTTCCAAAAATTAGATACATATTATACCTCCTTACATATTCACTAATACCACATGTTTTTCCAATTTAATTACATCGTAATATTACTATTTTTAGATTGATTATAAAATCATTATTTTTCTTTTCTAATTAAAATTGTTTGTTAACTCTATAATTTAATTTTCTTCTCTTACCCTGGAGTAATGTTCCTGTATAATTTTCGTTTTTCAATATTGTGTTTACCATTTCAGAATTCAATTTTTTCATAACTGATACATCTTCAGTCTTATTAAGATTTAAATACTCGCTTGGGGGTTAATATATCATCATCATTTAAAAAACCAGTAACTTGTCTTCCACTTTTACCATCAAGTATCATATCAAATATTTTTCTAATTATATGTAATACATTTTTATCAATACTTTTTGTAACTCTCTAGCAAACCAATACTCATTACCACACTCATCAATATGCTTTATATCTTCAAAAACATTATTAGAATACATATTCATTTCTATATTCATCCCCCCAATACAATTAATAACTACATGTCTTTATAGTAATCTTTAACAAAACCAATAATATCCCCATTATTCTCTCTTACCTTAGAGTCCTCTAATAGTTCATCTAACGAAAAATACTCCCCATTAATATCAGTACCATCTATTCCATAAAAATAGTGATGATATACTCTATTTTCATTATGTGATACTGAATATTTCTCATGTACTTTATCAAATAAAAGCTTTACATTATTAGCACGATACTTCTCTTTAATCTTTTCTATATTATTTCCTTTTATATTAGGAAATAAATACATCCCCCATCTATCATCATAAGAATTTAAATATTTATTATCTTTCTTTATCAATATAATTGAATGAATATGTTCCATTTTTCCCTCCTTACCAATTATTATCTATAATAAGTAATATCATAATTAATAAACTAAATCAATAAAATTAACTAAATATATTCTAAATACTAGTTTCCATCAATATCGTTTCTTCTAACAAAGTCATCATACACCCATTCTGGAGCATAATCAAAAATTTGTACTAATTCATCTATAAGTTCTTTCTTTGTCATCTTGTTAATAAATTTAATGACATTTTGATATTCATTTTCTTGATATTCATCGTACTCTTCCTCAAGTCTATTTTGCTCATCTTCAAAAGCTTTTGCACTTCCTGGCACTGCCTTAAAATATGTAGCAATTATATGTTTACACATAATCATCTTACCATTTGCTAACGGACAATTACATGTTGATTTTCTAGCATTCTTTAAATTTAAATATATTTCATATTCTTTTGTCCCACTAACAGCACCTTTAAATTCTATGTCACTTATCTTCTTAATTTGCAAAACCTTATTTTGCTTATAATATTCTAATCCTCCCCAACAAGAAGAACCACTTGCACACGTTAATACACTCATAACTCTAACCTACTTCATTTAATTAAAGAATAACCTCTAAATCTACTTAAATTATACCAAACATCACCATATTATTCCATAATAAAAGCACTATTTTTAATTAAATAATGCTCTTCAATCGTATAACCATTTATTTATCTTATTCACTAAATCATCTTTATCAATAGGCTTAATTATATAATCACTAAAACCACTATCTTTATAACCTTCATCATATTTAATACTATTATTTCTAGTAAGAAGAATAACCTTAATATCAAACCCTTTTATCTTACTAAGTTTATTCATAACACTAATACCATTCATATAAGGCATATCTTCATCTAGTAATATTAAATCATACTTATCCCCTTTTCTAATTCTATCTAATGCTTCCTTACCTAAAGTAGAACTATCATATAAAATATTATGTTTATCTAATATTTTACCAATTAATTTAATATTAGAATTATCATCATCTACTATTAATATCTTTTTATTATTAACAAAACTATCATAATTATCTTTGTCATCATCTATAACAATCTTTTGATCTAATATAATTGTAACAGTCGTTCCTTTATTATATTCACTACTAATAAGTAAATTACCACCCATCATATTAATAATCTTTCTAGCCCCATATAAACTATTTTGATCTTTAGTATTCTTATTTAAACATTTATCTAACTCTTCTGCTCTTATTCCTATACCAGAATCTTCTATTTTTATAACCAATCTAGCTATATCATTTTTAAATATTGCATCAGCGGATAATTCTACATAACCTCTATTAGTATATTTATAAGAATTACCTAAAATAGTATTCAATACATTCTTTAAATTAATACTATCCCCATATAAAGTATCAGGAAGATTACTATCTATACTATATCTAAAATTAATACCTTTATCTTCAAATAACTTCTTATTCTTTCTTACTATTTCTTTTAGCAATACCTTAATATTATATTTATTACTAATAGTCTTAACATTAATATCATCAATAACATCAATATTATATATATCATTAGCCATACTATATAATTTATTATTTGAAGATATTATCTTTCTAGCAAAATATTTATTGTCTTCTATATCATCACTATTAAGTATTTCTTCAGATGATTTGTTAATATCTCTAGCAACATTCTTAACATCATTCATCATATTATATATAAACATACTCTTATCCTCATTAGCTGCATCAGCAATCTTTTTAGATATATGTGCTTCTTCAAGTAATTTCTTATCTGGGTTTTCTATTGTAAAATACATGATTACTGTAATGAAAGCCTCCATCGAAGTAAATGCCAATATCTCAGGATAAAGTTTTTGAATTATTCCAACTAAAACTCCTATTACCATATATACATATATAGGCAAATATTTTTTATTTTTAATATTCTTAAAGTTCTTAACTAAGCAAGTAACCATAAGTATAATATATAACGTACTGCTACCAAAAACTATATTTACACTAGGGCCATATGAATACATAACATATCCTAAAGCATTTATATTAAATTGAATAGGTAACACAAATATTAAAATCATCGTAATTATATCTATTATAATATGAAACATAGTAACTTTTTTCAAATACAACTTCAACTGATTCTTTTCCTTATTTGAAGAAATTAAAAATACATATATACTAAATACAGAGCACCAAACAGTTAATTCAATTAAAAAAAGTTTATTTAAAATTGTATAGAACATCAAGTAATCTTCAGCATATCCTGCAAATATTGTACAAAATAATTCTAAAATTATTCCAATAAAATTAATGATGATAAGTTTTGAATAAACTTTGTTTTCAAGTGTCTTAATTTTATCTTTTGAAAAATATGCTATCATTAATAGAACATTATAGAAAAAACTTATTATTGTTAAAAATATCGTAGTATTTATTTTCATTTTTCAACACCTCTTTATACTATAGAAATTATATCATAATACAAAATCAAAAGAAAGCATTATTTAGTGCTTTCCTCTAACTTTCTCACTCTTGTCTTTTCAACTTTTTTATAATCAACTTTACCAACAGATGTAAGCGGCAAATCTTCTTCAAAGATAAAATCATCAGGTTGTGAATATTCAGAAAGTTTATCTTGACATAATTTTATTAATTCCTCTTTTAGTTCTTTAAGTTCTTTCACACTATCTTTTTTTACAACAATATGTGCTTCAGGTGAAGTCCCATATACTTTGTCAGGAATAGGAATTACACAACAACTATCTATATCAGGATGACTCGTAATGATTCCTTCAATATATGAAGGATATAATTTAAAGCCTCCATGAGTAAACATTCTTTTATATCTTCCTTTAAAAAATAGAAAACCATCTTCATCAATCAAGCCAACATCTTCTGAGTGAATCCATCTTTTACCATCACTATGTACTTTTATTACCTTATCCTCTTCTTCTTTATTATTTAAATAACCAAGCATTTCAGTTGGACCTGTTATACATATTTCCCCTTCTTCACCATACTTTAATTCCTCATCACTACCTCTTTCAAAAATGCCATAAGTATTAAGTGGAAGTGGAATACCTAAACTTGTAAACTTATTAACATCACCCATACAAGTTACTGCAGTTCCAGATAATTCTGTCATACCAAACCCTTTATCTATACTACCAATAGAATTATGATGTTCTAAAAAGCCCTTAACTTCTTTTTCCTGAGCTTCGGTAAAAGATTCCCCACCTACTCCGATATGCTTAATGCATTTCCAATTCATAGAATTTGCTTTTTTATCAGCTATAAAATGCTCAACATAAGTAGGAACAGTAGCAGTATGATTAGGTTTATATTTAATCATAAACTCTGTAAACTCTTTAGGAGACAATATAGGGGCAATAATATTAGTCATACCTAAACACATAGGCATATGAATAGTAACAACAATACCATACGCAACAAATGGAACAATACCATTTAAGAAAGTATCACCTTTATTATAATTAGCATTAAGTGATTTATATTGAATAGCCATAGCATTAAAGTTTTCATTAGATAATTTAACTGTTTTAGGTACACCAGTAGTCCCTCCAGTATGGACTAAAGCTGCAACCATATTCTTCTTATATCTAGGATATCTAGGACAACGATATTTAAAAACATTCATTAAATCATTCCATGTCATATATTTATCCTTTTTCTTTACCCCATCTATCTTACTATATAAAGTACTATCTTCTTTTCTAGCTTTCTTTTCTGCTAATACATTAAATGGAAATAATACTGAATTAAATGGACTTAATGTAATAACATTTTCTACTATATTATCAATTTCTTCATCTTCCATACACTTATCAAACTCAGGTAAGAAATTATCCATAACTACTACTGTGCCAGATTTTACTTCCTTAAGATATTTCTTTATTTGTCTATAATCACTTCTTACATCAATTAAATTAATAATAGCTCCTAATTTGTTTAATGCATAGAATAAAATCTCTAATTCAGGATTAGCAATAGACATAACAGTCACTACTTCACCTTCCATAACACCAAGATTATATAATCTTTTAGCAGTCTCATCTATCATATCTATAAATGTTTTATAACTAATTTTCTTACCATAATATATAATTGATTTAGTATTTAAATTATCTTTATTTTGGCTTACCATATATTGATAAGCAGTTAATTCAGGTATACTAGCAGTAAGTGCTTCTTTAGTATAATATTTCTGCCAAGGTTTATCAATTGAAGCATATCCCGTAATTTTTGTATCTCTATCAACTACATAACTATCATTCATTTTACTATAAATATTAATATTTTTTATAGACATATATATCATCTCCTCAAATAAATTACCCATATAATACTCTATTTTTACAAATTAGTCAAACAAAACAAAAACCATTAGATTTTTTACTTTCTAACCAAAGCCCTTTTTAATACTTTTTTATCAACTTTACCTACCACTGTTTTAGGTAATTCATTTTCAAAATAATATGATGTTGGTACTAAATAATCAGTAATAGTACTATTAGCATAATCACTAACTATTTTCATCGCATCATCTTTACTATAACTATCATCTACACTAATAAAAGCAACAGGTACTTCACCATTATAATGATTTGGATCTGGAATACCAACTACTGCAGCTGATTTGACAATAGGACATTTTAATAAAATATTTTCTACATTATATGGATATATTTTTTTACCATCATATCTAATTATTATATCTTTTATTCTACCAACTACATATAATAACCCATCAGGAGTAATATAACCAATATCACCAGTATGAAGCCACTTATTACCATCACAATGTTCTTTTATTACTTTATTTGTCTCTTCTATATTACCATAATAACCAAGCATTATATCAGGAGCATTTACACAAATTTCACCAAGTTCATTATAATGTAAATCATCTTCTTTATCATTATCATATATAGATACTACAGTTTTAGAAAACGGTACACCTACACTACCAGGTTCATTAACTTCATTATTAAAACATACAGTAACAGCCGAACATTTTTCAGTTAAACCATACCCTTTTTGTATCTTATATTCACATCCACCACGTTCTAATAATTCATTAACTTTATTTTCAACTTTAGCATTTAAAGTATCTCCACCCTCAATAGGAGCCTTAAAGAAAGATAAATCTACTCCAGGTTTATTTATTAATGGACTCCTAGAAAATATTTCCCAATGAGCAGGACTTCCCGCCATACAATTAGGCTTATATTTTAATATTACTTCAGGTATTTTTTCCGGTTCATATTTAGCAATCATCATAGTTCTCATACCACAAACTAAAGATGTATGTAAGCCAACACTAAGGCCATATCCAACAAATTCTGGCATTACTCCTACTAACAAATAGTCTCTTACAAATTGTACTGGAGAATTTTTTATTTGATTTGTAAGTTCATTTAAATTATCATTTGACAAAAGAACACCTTTAGGTACTCCAGTAGTCCCACCAGTATGAACAATAGCAACAGGTCTATCTTTTTCATATTCTTCTTCTAATACACCATTATATCTATTCCCGTTTTTAATAAAATCTTTATAAAACATATAATTAGCAGAAGACTCATTCATAACCTTCTTACGTCTATTATATAGTTCTCTATCAGATATTCTAGTTTTAATCTTTAACCCATTCAATACTAATGGTAAAGACTCAACCGGTGAAGTAACAACAACATTCTCTATTTTCTTTTTTTCAATCAAATTAGTAAACTTATCAAAACACATATCTAACATTATCAAATGTCTAGGATTAGATATGTTCAAATACTTTTCTAGTCCTTCTTCACTTTCAGTAGGATCTATATAATCAGCTATTGCCCCAATCATACTACAAGCATAAAATAAATATGCTGACTCAGGAGTATTAGGCAAACATATAGTAACCACTTCTCCCTCTTTTACTCCCATACTTTTAAGTGCTTTAGCAACTCTTTCTATTTGTGAAAATAACTCAAAATATTTTATCTCTCTATTTGCAAATATAATAGCAGTAGCATTAGGATATTTCTTATTTTCTTCATACAAATAACGATAAACAGTCTTATTAATAGACTTAGCCATTAATTCTTCATTAGAATAATATTTTAACCAAGGTCTATCGATATTTGGAATACCTGTTAAAGGTCCTAATCTCTTACCAACTAATAAATCTTTCAAATACAAGTTTCTTTCTATCTCTTCATCATAAGTTCTCATACTATTATAATCATCCCCTCAAATAAATTACCCATATAATACTCTATTATTATAGATTAGTCAAATATTTAATCATATAATAAAAGCACTATTTAAACTAAATAATATTCTTATATTTAATATTCTCTTTTTCTAGTATATCCCTTAGAATTATCTATATCTTCACTCTGTGGTACTGGTATCTCTTGCCACTCTCCTACTGACAATTCTCTAGAAGAAGTTATCTGTTCAATATATTTATTAACATCAGTGCTTATTTCTAATAACTGATTATCTGACACACCCAATTTTCTTAATTCTTCTAAATTATCTCTCATCCCAACATTATTTTTAGATACTACACTTTCAAGTAATTTAGCAATATATTTATTAGCTTTTATTCCCATTCTTTGATTATCAATTCCATTATTCATTATATTAGAAGCCCCTATTAAAGGTATTAATGTATCTCTAGCCATTTCTAAACCAGTAATAGTAGTTAAATCACCTTTAATTAATACATATAAACTATATATATAATTTCTTAATAATTGATCTGTTAATACAAAACTATCTCTCTTAGCATTCAATGCTTTTAAATATACATCAATCTTTAATGTCTCAAGTACATCATCTTTATCTATTTCATTCATTCTTATTCTATAATACTCTATCGCATCATTTACTTTATCTAAATATTCAAGATTCTTCTTTCTATATACTTCCATATATCTAACTAAATCTTCAAATGTTTTTATATCTTGATATAATGGATTAATATGCTCAATAACTTTTTTCTTTAATTCTTCTAATACTTCTTCATTAATATCAATACTATGTTCTTCTTGTTCCCCTGTACCAAATATTCTATCAAACCAAGAATGTTTCTTACTAGTATCAGTCTTTCTACCATATATCTTATCTATAACATCTTTTATACTATCTACACTACTATTTCTTTCACCTTGTTTTATTGTCTCAGGAAACTTACTATTTATATATTTTGTATGAATACCAAGTTCACTACCATAATTTACAATATCCGTAGTACTATCAGGTTCTAATTCATATGCTTTTAATTCTATTAAAATAATTATTCTTTCTTCCATTGATAAAGTATCAATATAATCTTTATCATAAATAAACTCTGCTTTATATACCGTATAGTCTACATCAAAACTTTCTACTATCTTTCTTACTACACTTGAATCTTTTCCAAATAACGTTCTAATCAAATCATTCTTTGTAATTTTAGTTTTTTTACCATCGCAATATTTTTTAAAGTGTTTCATAAATATATCATAATTTAAATCTTTATTACTATTTAATTCATCCGCACTATATCCTAGTAATTCTAAAACTCTTTCATAAGTTATATTATATTTACTTACATATTCATCATTACTTCTATAAACTTTACCATATTCACTATAAACTATATTATTTGTTATTTTATCTTCACTTACATATCCCTCAATTAATCCTAAAAATAAAGATAAATCTTCTATATCACTATCACTTAATTGCTCTACTATTCCTCTTTTATTATTTACTAAATATTCATATACCCTAACAGCATCCACAACTATATTTTTAGATACTGTATCTAGTTTTGCTAAATATCCATCCATTTGCTTTCTTAACAATTCTCTTTGTTCTTTTGCTTTAATTTCCTCTCTTACTTTGTCTAAATCACATAAATCATCATAGTTTATATTTAAACCAGCTAAAAATCTAACTGTTTTCATATCTTTATTTTCTTTAGTAAATATTTTAACTTTTATCTTACCATTTTCTTCTGTTACAAATAGCATTAATTTGGAAATAACAACATTTATATCAAGTTTACCATCCAAATATTCGTCTATTCGTCTTTCATACCAATCATCTATGCTATTAATAGTAATACCTAAACTATTATATAACTTACTATCTTCGTGTTTAGTATATAATACCGTATACAAAATAGCCAACTTTATGTTTTCTATATCATCATGGTCTTTTCCATGTATTGTTCTATTCATAGCATCATATGCTTTATAGGCCATCTCCATAAAATTATAATATTGATTAGATTTATTTATAAAGCAATATTCTTTTAATTTACTGTCCATATCTCTATAAAAGGAAAAAACGCTACATTCCGGTTTATCAAACTTTACTTCTATACGGTTATAAACTCTTTTAATAACCTCGCCATTATCACACGCTCTATTACATAAGTTCATTGCTACATCATCTATTGTAATATCACTAGGTTTTTTATTAACATTAATCCCACCATATACAAATCTGGAAAATTTATCAATCGCTACTTTTTGATTTAATTCTTGACTATCTATTTCTTCTTTAGTAATTGGTATATTTAATATTTCTAATACTTCCTCTAAACTAAAACCATACCACACATAAAACTCATCAGCCTTTGTATTATAAAACGAAGAAGCAATATATAAAGCTAAAAGTGCCACATCTCTATAAGAAGAATGAAATATATTTTTATTGTATTTACCATCTTTCATTTTTTCTACCAATAATTGATAAGTTTTTGTAGTAAAATTAACAAAATCTCTAGTTTCTGTATTTAATTCTTCATAAGTTAAACTCATATTATAATTCCCCCAATGTTGTTTTATTATACCATATTTTAAATCCTATGTATATGAAAAAATAATAGACTTAAATATGAGTCTATTATCTAATATTACGTCTTAATATTTCTTCTTCTAATTTATATGGATATCTAATAACTTCTTTTCTAGAATTAAATATTACAGCATTAGGATACAATCTACTTAACTCATCTAATTCTTCATCGCTATATTTATTTCTCTTTATGCATATTCCATTAATTAAGAATGGTGGTATTCCACCTGGTATAGCAGACCAATAATTACTTTTAGAAGTATGCTTACTTCTCATATTTCTTCCGCCAGGAGATAATGGTTCAATAAGTCCTCCAAGTAAAGCCCGCTCTTCTTTAGTATATATCTGATTTAAACTTGCTAAAGAAATATCTTTTATATGCTCAAATTCAAAATAATCTAAATGAAGTAAATATTGCATAATAGGATTTGTCTCATCAAAAAATAGTAATACTCCTCTTCCAATATTTAATCTACTATAATTATCTTCTGCAAGATCACCCCTATATTGATACTCATCATCTTTCATCCTTGAAACAAATGTACAGAAACATCCTTCTCTTTCTGATTCAAGTAAGCCAAACCATTCACTTGCTAATACTCCATATTGAGAAATTGATTTTAAATTTTCAAAGTCAGGTGCGCAACTATGATTAACCATATAAGGCTTAATTATAACTTGATTATTCTCATCAATACTCATTGGTTTTACTTCACTATTTCTTGCTCTCTCATACAAGTTATAATATAATCTTTCTAACATTCTAACCTTACTTTTTAATTGACTATTATTCACTAACTCATGCTTGGATAATCCTTTAAACTCTCCTTCAACAAACCCAAGATTAGCTCCTTTAATTATCATATCTTACCTCTAATCTATTTCTCATCATCGTTTTTTAAACCTTCTTTAATACCTTTACTAATTTCTTTAGCAATCTCTCCATAAGCTGGTGCCATCTCTTTAGCAATACTAGCACCTGTTTTACCTATAGTTGGAGCCATCTTCTCCATTCCTTCTTGAGCAACTGGCATAACCTGTTGCGTATGAAATGCCAATATCTCTCTTTGCTTTGTTGTCATATAAATAGAACCTGCAATCATACAAGAAGCAATAATAATAAAGCCTCCTATCATATAAAATGGTATACTATCATATGAATCAAAATCTTTATTAAAATCACTCTTATCATTTAATTGACTTAATAAAGAACAATAATGTGAAGTATATGTATTATTTTTAATATTTCCAATACAATAATTTAAATTAGTACTTAATACACTTTCAATCGCACTTATAGCTATTGAATCTTCATCCTTATTACTAGATAATAAACAATAATCTTTGGTTAATCCATTATTTTTATACTCATCAAAAGCACAATAATCAAAACTAGGATCCAATGCCTTAGTTATTATCTTTAAATCATAACTTTCCCCATCATCATATTTGGTAAAATTATTATATTTAATTCCTTTACTAATTAATTCTTGTTTCTTATTTTCAAGATTCTGTTTTTCACCCCTTAATGCTTCATCTCTTTTACCTTCAAGTTCTGCTTTTTTAGTTTCTAAATTAACTTTCTCTACTTCTATATCATTTTGTAATTTCTTAATAGTATCTTCTGAATAATTAGAATTAGTCTTACTCTGTTTTAAAATACCTACAGTAATTAAAGAACCTCCTATTAAAAGTCCTATCACAAGAACTATAATAGCTACAATCTTTAATTTCTTCTTACCTCTTTCATAATTTTCTTCTGTTAAAAATTCTTTCTTTTCACTCATTTTATCTACTACTCCTTCTATTAAAATTATATCACATTAAACTCATATCGTACATACATTAAAAGAAAAAAGTACTACTATGAGCACTTCTATCTACGACCACGTCCATTAGTCATTGTCATATTTTCATATTCCTTATTTAATTCTTGAATTAAGACACCTAATTCTACTTTTCTTTTATCATTTGGATTACTTATCTTATTATATTCATAAGTAAGTCTTTCTAAACGACTTTCTATACTTTCTAATCCAGCAGAAACATTATCTAATTCATCAAATGATAATTCATCTTTATCCATCATATCACTCTCCTTATCATAACTATAGCATTAATAAATATCTAAGTCAATTTATATACAGAAAGTTTACATTATTTAATTTTCTAAATAATTTACCTTTTTACCATTCTTTATAGCATACTCTATTTCTGACTTAGTACTATCACCAATATAACCACCAACATTTATAACAAATATTTCATCCGCCATATCTATCTTTCTTTTGTGCATATCATCTAACATTTCTTTAGTTCTAGTTAATGTACCTTCATCCATATTTTCCCATACTTCACTATCACCTGAATGTCCAAATAAACCAACTGAAATAACTATATTGCCTCTTAATGTTAAATCTTTTTGAGCCTTCATAAACTCATCTTTAAATCTAGTTGAACCACATAATGTAATTACTTTATAATTTTTAACCATTACTTATCATCACCTATCTATTGTACTAATTTTCTACTCTTATCAAAACCATCACTATAACTAACCGCTACATAATCCATAGCAGCCTCAACATAATCTACTGGAACATCATCCATATCATAATAATATGCTAATTGATTACAAAAATAACTATCAAATAATATTCCTTCAGATACTCTATAATAGCCATCCAATACATTTTCACTACTATTAATAATTTGCATACATTTAGTATCTATATTATTATAAACTCTCATACGCCCTTTAAATATTTTAATACCACTTGGATATAAAACTAAATAGTCTCCTTCTTCTTTAATAGTAAATACTCTATTAGTTATATAATCTATATATGTATCATCTTTAATTCTTTGAATATATAAATAATAATCAGCAAAAATACAAGCTTTAGTATAAACTTCTTCCCCATTATTACCATTAGTTCTAAACCAAAACTTAACACCTTGAATATTTAATCGATAATTATCACTTTTTCTATTCACAATCAACACCGCCCTTACAATCATTAGTATAACATACATAAATTAAAAGAACAAACTAAATCGTTCCTTATTACTTAAATAACAGTGCAATATCCCCATACATAACTACTCTACATATTCCTATAATAACTAAGTGTAATGGATAATATAAATAAAAAAACCATTTCATACACTTACTCTTCCCTTTAGTACCATCATATAACCTTAATATTGGATAAACTAATACCGAAAATAACACTAATATTCCATACACTTTATTTACAAATATAAAAGATATAATAGCATATAGTCCTAACCATATCATCATAGAAGAACACTGTTTCTTTAAATTACCTCGATCTTTATACATACTTATTATAGCCATAACTGCAATAGAACTAAAGTCTGCACAAAAAGTAATTAAACATATAAATACTACTAATAATGTTTTCTGCCACTCTTTTAATTTATTCTCCCCATATACAATATAAAGCGCTACTACTGCCCATGTTAAAGACCACATAATACTAGTTTGATTAAATATATTACCCTCTACAAAAGGTATTATATTAATACCAAAAGCATAACAATAAGCAAAGTGCGATATTATTGAAAAGATAAATAATCTTACTATATACTTCTTAAGACTCTTAGTATAATAAAATCCTTCACATATAAAGAAAAACATAATTGGTGCTGTTAATCTACCTATAATATGCATCATATTAGATACCATATTATTAGGCATTCCCGGATATAATAAATCAGCTATATGATCTATTGTCATTGCTATTATTGCTATTAACTTCAAATGGTTAGCGTTCATCTTCTTCATAACTACCTCGATAATTTCTTCCAAAGAAACTCCACAACATCACTCTCGTCTTCTTTAACAGTATCATAATCTTCTTTAGTCATATCTGTAAAATATTTATTTAATTTCTTATTTATTGATATTGTATTTAAAGGATACCCTGGATCAATCTTATCAGAGGGTTTATCTACTATATAAAAATCATCTTTATTCCATGTATAAGTAGATTCCACTCCATTATTAATAACCGCAATTCCATATACCCATCTGCAAGTTAATTTACCATCTTCACCATATTCATGTGCTAAATTAGAATAATAAGTAAGCATTTCTTCATCAGAAAATCTCTTACCATTAACCCTTCTAACATATAGTCCCGGTTGCTTATCATCAGGTATATTATCTATATATAAACTATCATCCATAGCAAACACCGGCATATCTAACACTTTAGCGTATGCTCTAGCTTTTATTAAAGCATTCTCTATTGCATCCTTACCATCTTCTAAAACTTCAATATCCTCATCAATATCCTTAATAGTTATTATTTCAATACCATTTCTTAACAAACCATCTTTAAATCTTTTAGCTTTACTCTCATTTCCTGTTGCAAATAATACCTTCTTCATTACTTCCACCTATACAAACCTTTCTTTTATAATATCATCTTTTTCTAACTTACCAATAAGTAGTGATGAATCAGGATCATGTTCCATAAAATTCTTATTAACTAACTTTTCATCATAATTAGCATAACAATACTTACAGAAATGCTTACAAGAATTATATACTCCAATATCAACCATTTGTACACAATGACATTTCTTCTTTTTTCTAGCACTCCACTCTTTCTTATATACTTTACCCATTAATTTATAAGCTAGGTTATGTGATAAACATTCACCCTTCTCAAAACCATATTCTACCAAATTTCTATCTTCAAAACAAGTATGCACTATCATATTATGTTCATGAGTGCTCTTACTAAATGATTTACCAATTACCATATAATCATTCTCTGTAAATTCTCGGTGATTAATTATTCTACCATTCTTTCTAACATTCTTATAATTATCTATAAATAAAATTAATATCTTACTAACATAACCATCTAATAAACTACATACTCTAAAATATATTCTACTAACTAACTTAGGATTAAATGAATTTCTTACATCAACATAACTTTCTTTATATCAATTCATAAACCATTATGTATAAAAAGCTACTATATCTGTTCTACCACTAACATTTAATATCATCTATCTCACTACCCAACACTAAAATTATATCACAAATAAAAAGTAAATACACAAATAACTATGTATTTACATTCTCTCTTAATAGATATATTTTATCTTACAGATTTGTAATATTTAAATATTTTATTATATCCCCCATGAATTGACAATTTATTCACGAAATAACTCCTATTATATATATTGTAAAGGAGAGAATATGAAAAAAATAATATTTATATTACTGGCTTTTCTACTAGTATATAGTCCTGTTAAAGCCGATGCAGTAGAAGAATTAACTTATAAATGGCAAGCTATTCAACCAGAAACAACCAAAACTGATGATAGTATATTAGTTGATTGGGAATATCTAGGTAAACAAATTGACGAAAATAAAAAAAGTTATTACCTATTTACCTTAACATATACTATTCCTGAAGATTATGACAAAGAAACATTAGTAATCAACCCAGATATATTTGAAGTTATTGCATGGGGTCAAGATGAAAAACAAGCCCCTTATATCGTACCAGGTTATACCTTAAAAGTTAATGTTAAAATAATTAACAAATCAAAATATAACTATAACTATGATAAAGATTCTTTTGTAATATATCCATATAGTTCTAAAGAATTAGAAGAAATTGGTTATCAAAAAATAAGTGATATAAAAACATTTAATGATGAAGCCATTACAGAATTACAAAAGTTTAGAAGAACTAGTAATCTTGCTTTAAAAGCTCTTACTACCAAAACAAAAGATATGAATAATGAAGTATTAGATACTTTACTAAAAGAAAAAGGATATAGTGGTATTAGTGATTTAGCAACTTACTATTTAGATTTCTTTAATGATTATTATAATTATGGTAAAGATGGTAAAGAGAAGATAACTAAATTAACTGACTTTACTAAAGAAGAAATAGCTTATGGTATATTTGGTGGGAATGCGATAAACTACGAAGAAGATAATCCTGAATTAATTAAATTACACTATGACTTTCTATTTAATTATGCTATGGGTATATCTCTAGCCAATGAATATATAGATGACACTAATCAACATGAATATACTCCCGGAGAATATATGCGTAATATCTCTAAAGGTGATGACAAAATTCAAGAACATATCGGAAATCTAAGTAATGATACTGAACAAGGTATTAACATGAGCTTCCATTTCAATGGCCCACTTCTAACTAATGCTTACCAAGGTTATCGTATCACAGGCCATGCTCACCTATCATATACTGCTGAACAAGGCAAAGTAATTGCGAAATATATTGATACTGCCGGAAATGTTTTAGCAGACGAAGTTATTACTACCGGCATGGTTAATAAAGAATATCAAACAACGGATAAGATAATTGATAACTATAATCTAGTTAAAGTTGAAGGTGAAGAAATAGGAACATATACTAAAGAAGATATTATTGTTGCCTATATCTATAGTTTAGCCGATAAAAATATTCCTGATACAGGTGTTAAAACAAATAATAATTTAGAAATAGCTGCCGCATCAAGTATAATTATTCTAATTGGTGCCTTATTCTTAAAAAAGAAATTTAACTAAAAGAAAAACTACACTTTAGTACTAAGTGTAATTTTTTTATTTATTATATTTTTTAATTATTCTTAAAGTATTTAAAATAGTAATTAACGTAACTCCCGTATCACCAAAAACAGCAAGCCACATATTAGCATAACCAAATACACTAAGAAGTAAGATAATTAATTTAACACTCATAGCAAAGATTAAATTCTGCTTAATTATTTTTCTTGTATATTTTGATATCTCAATAGCTTGTGGAATATGCTCAACTTCATCACTCATTAAAACAATATCACTAGCTTCAATTGCTGAGTCAGCACCTACACCACCCATAGAAATACCAATATCTGCTCTTTTTAATACCGGTGCATCATTAATACCATCTCCGACAAATATTGTTATCTTATTACTTTCACTAACTTTTTCATAACACTCAAACTTATCTGTTGGAAGCATTTCATACTTAATCTCATCAATATCAAGTTTATGACCAATATCTAGAGCAACATCCTTTTTATCTCCGGTAAACATATAAGTTTTAATACCATATGATTTTAACTTAGTAATCGCTTCTTTAGCATTATTTTTAATACCATCATCTATTGTAATAGAAGCCACATGTTTACCATCAATATTTAAATGAATCATTGCTTCATTATCACACTTATTACATAACTTACCATTACCTATTAAAATCTTTTTATTATCTAACGTAAATGATATTCCTTTACCAGTCATCTCTTTAAAGTTCTTAACTTTACTACTATCAATATCCGTATCTTTAAGTCTTAAAATTGATTTAGCAATTGGATGATCTGAATAAGACTCACCCATTACTAAGATATTGATAATTTCATCTTTCGTATATTTTTTTTCTATAATTTCTATATTGGATACAGTAAATGCTCCATTAGTAAGTGTTCCTGTCTTATCAAAAATTATACTAGTAGCTTCACTTAAATTATCTAAATAATTACTACCCTTAATTAAGATACCTTTCTTGCCGGCTACTCCAATTGCTGTAAAATAAGATAAAGGAATAGATATTGCAATCGCACATGGGCAAGATACTACCAAGAAAGTAAGCCCACGATATATACTATCATGCGTAGATATCTTAAATACTAATGGAAATAATACCATTATTAAAATTGCTAAAATAACTACAACAGGAGTATAGATTTTACTAATCTTAGAAATAACGGTCTCAGTTTTTGCTTTTTTATCAGTAGCACTCTCTAATAATTCTAAAATCTTTGAAACAGTACTATTTTCAAATAAAGAAGTAGCTTTTATTTCTATTACATTTAAAGTATTGATACTGCCTGATAATACTATCGCACCCTCTTCTACCTCTACAAGTTCACTCTCTCCTGTTAATGCTGAAGTATCTAACTCACTACTACCCTTTACTACTATACCATCAACTGGTATCTTTTCGCCAGCCTTAACAACAAGAATATCTCCTACTAAAACATCTTCTACTTTAACTTTATCAATTTTATTTTTTACCTTCTTATAAGCATAAGGTTCTTTAATATCTAATAACTCTTTAATAGACTTTCTTGAATTATTAATAGCTTTCTCTTCTAATATTTTACCAATCGTATATAAAGTTATAACCATCATACCTTCCATAACCTCACCAAGTAATAAAGCTCCAAGACATGATATCGTAATTAAAGCATTCTCATTAATTCCATTACCCTTAACTAACAATTTAACCGCATTAATTGTTGTTCTATAAAGAAGTAATCCATAAGAAACAATATAAAGCACTAACTTAAATGACTTAGATAAAGGTAGAAGATATGCTAAAATGCCAATAACTAAAGCAATAATTAATATACTTAAATGAAATTGTTTAGTATCTTTCTCTACCTCTTCCTCTGTAAGATAAGCATCCGGTTCAATACTCTTTATAAGTTCATTTAAATCTTTCAAACTATATTCCTTATCTGATTCATAAGAAACTTTACAAGTATTAAAATTAACTGAAGCATTCTTAAAATCACTATTATTATTTAACATTTCTTCTATTTTTCTTGCACAATTAGCACAATCTAAATTATTAATATTATATCTATATTTACTCATCACATTCACCTTTCATTCTATGTTCTATATGTTCAAGACCTATTTCATATAACTTATTAATATGTTCATCATCTAAAGTATAATATACTTCTTTTCCCGACTTTCTATATCTAACTATACCAGCATTCTTTAAAATAGCTAATTGATGCGATATCGACGACTTAGTCATATTTAAAACATTAGCAATATCGCATACACACATCTCATTATTATCTAGTGTCCAAATAATTTTTATTCTTGTTAAATCTCCTAGTATTTTAAATAATTCTGACAAATTAATCAATTCCTTATCATCAGGTCGATTTTTAATAGCCATATTAACTGCATCTTCATGAATTATATTACAATCACATACAAGTTCTTTTCTTTCCATACATGTCTCCTATAGTTGAATAACTGTTCAACTATATTATAATTGAACATCTGTCTAACTGTCAACAACTATTTACTAAATATTTTTTTTATTGTGAATAATTAGTGAAAATGTCCCTAATAAAAAAACAAATAATTAGTGAAAAT
>ERZ827168.1327-NODE-1327-length-34494-cov-3.885682_pt1 | contig 34494 bp, 34 predicted proteins | sample MGYA00519868_ERZ827168 | MGnify/ENA primary metagenome ERZ827168 (study PRJEB31778, sample SAMEA3449271) | human gut metagenome | biome: human gut; feature: human-associated habitat; material: faeces | place: United Kingdom | collected 2010/2012 ...
TACGTCAAACTGCAGCGTGGTTTCCAGCAGCGCATGGCCCTGCACCAGACCATCCAGCAGCGCCTGGCGGCGGCAACCCAGCAATACAACCAACAAAAGGCCGCCGAACTCCAGCAGCATATGCAGGGGCAGTTCTCGTCTGTGGAGCCCGAACTGCGGGCCATGTACGGCGCCGGGTACGACCCCAAAGGCTTTGCCCAGGAGATGGCAACCTATATGCGCGGGCAGGGCGTCCCTGAAAACGTGGTCAACGGCCTGACAAATGGTTACGAGCTCAAGCTCGTGGCCAAAGCCATGCTGTACGACAAGATGCGGACCCACCGGGCCGAAGCCGTCAAAAAGGTGGCGCAAGCTCCGCAGGTGCAGGCTCCTCGGGGGCCTGTGGTGACAAAAGGCAATGAGCGCGCGGCCAAAGCCAGAGCGCTCTTGAATCGTAACCCCGGCAGCACGGAAGCCCTCGCCGCTGTGCTGGAAACCCTCTAGGAGGTTTGGCTATGGCTACCATTTCTGGCCAGCTCAAGGATTCCCAGATCAAGGGCAAGCCCCGCGACCTGATGGATCTGATCTTTGACGTGGCTCCCACCGACACCCCGTTCCTGACCATGTGCGGTAAGTCCAGCGCCAGCCAGACGCTGCATGAATGGCAGACGGACACGCTTGCCGATCCTGGCGAGAACAGCGCTCTTGAAGGCGCCGAAGTGACGACCTTCCAGGCCAGCAACACCACGGAACTGAGCAACAAAACCCAGATTCTGACCAAGGCCATCAACGTTTCCGGCACGGCACAGGCCGTGGATCAGGCTGGTGTGGGTAAGCAGTACAACTACCAGCTCGCCCGCCGCATGAAGGAACTCAAGAAGGATCTGGAATACGCGCTGCTCCAGAACAAACTGGAGCGCACTGACAACGGCACATCCCAGGGGCGCCTGATGCGTGGCCTGCCGACGTGGTTCCAGACCAACTACAGCGTGGGCGCAGGTTCTGGCAAAGCCGCTATCCCCGGTTCTGCGCCTTGCGTGGCTGGTACGGCCCGCGTGCCCGACGAGGACACGCTCAAGGGAGTGCTGACCAAGATCTATGAGTCCGGTGGCGATCCTGACCGCATCATGATGGCCCCCGCCATCCGCGTGAAGATGTCCGAAGTGCTCAACGGCGGCGCCACCCGCATGGAAAACGTGGACAAAAAGAAGGCCACGGCCGTCATCGACGTGTACGTCTCCGACTTCGGTACGCTCAAGCTCATGCCCAACCGTGTGCAGGCCAAAGAAGCGTATTCCAAGACCTGCGCCTTCATCCTTGACCCGCAGTACTGGAAGGTGGCCTATCTGCGCGGATTCAAGGAAGAGCGCCTGGCCCACACCGGCGACAATATGAAGGGCCATATCGTGGTGGAATGCACGCTGGAAGCCCGTAACGACGCGTCCAGCGGCATGATCGCCGACCTGGCTGTCTCTGCCGGCTAGGGAAACGTGACGGGCGGCGGGGATGGCCCGTCGCCCATCTGGAGGAGGCAGGAATGGATCTGAGACAGACGTTGCCCGGTGGCATGGTGCTGGAGGCCCGCGAGGATGGTGTCATCGACCGCATCCACGATGGCGGACTGTTGAGCCGCGAACAGGACGTGACGGAGATCCTGCGCATGAACCACTTCCAGAGGGGAGAGGACAGGATGCAGGGGTTCCGTTTCGCGCCCACCTTCCGGCAGGTGGCCCGCATCCCGGTGGCTGCCGTGGATATCGCCGCCGCACAGGGGCTGGATATCCTCAATGACCCCGACGATATGCGGCGATTCCTCAATGACCCGGAAAATGCGGCCTTCCGTACCACCATGGAGCGTGTCTGATGGCTGACCTGACCTCATTCGACGGTCTGTGTGGCGTGGTAGCGGATTATCTGGGCCGTGACGACCTGACGGAGCGCATCCCTACCTTCATTGAGCTGGCCGAACGGCGCATGAATCGCGAGCTGCGGCTGCGCTGCATGGAGGCCAGGGCCGAAACGGATGTGCTGGCCGGACAGAATGCCGTGCCTCTGCCGTGGCGCAGGGAGTCCGGGAACTGGGATGTCTTCATGGAGATGCGCGACCTGACGTGGCTGGATGCCGACAGGCGCAGTGTCAATCTGACCTACACGCCGCCGGACAGGTACGGGATGGCCATGCCAGGCGGCAAGCCCGACCAGTACACCATCATCGGCCGGGATCTGTTCCTGCTGCCTGCCAGTGACGGCCCGGGCCGCCTGATCCTGACCTACTACGGAGAGATCCCGCCCCTGGGGCCGAAACAGCCGGACAACGTGGTTTTGCTGACGGCTCCTGACCTTTACCTCTACGCCACGCTGGTGGAGAGCGGCCCGTTCACACGAGGCGCCGCGCCGGTGGAGATGTGGACCCAATATTACAGCGCTGCCCGGCAGAAGATCGAGGCCAACGAACGGCGGGCGCGCTTCACGGCAAACCTGGCCATGCGGCCGATGAGGAACATCTGATGAGCCTGACGAATCACGGTGAAGACAAACTGCTGACGCTGTTCAAGGACGCCGGCCCGTACTACTTCGGCCTGTTCACTGTGGCCCCCGAAGAGGCGGGAGGCGGTACGGAAGTCAGCGGTGGGGCCTATGCCCGCCAGCAGGTGACGTTTGGTGATCCCAGTTCCGGTACCATGAAAAACAGCGCGGCCATCGAGTTCCCGACAGCCACGGGGAGCTGGGGAACGGCCGTTGCCTGGGGGCTGTTCGATGCCGCCACAGGCGGGAACCTTGTCTGGTACGGCGAAATCACCACTCCCAAGGAACTGTTGGCGGGGGACATATATCGCATTGCCACAGGCAATCTTACCCTGACCATGGATTAAGCCGTGCCCGGCTCGCTTGCACCGATCCTGGCACCGCCGCAGACCCTGGACAGCCTTGATGCCTGGGGGGAGCTGGATGGCCTGCCTTTTTCCCTGGATTCCCGCTGTTGGCTGGAAGTCGGGCTCTATGGTCTGACACTTGCGGACACGCTTTCATCAACACAGCAGGCAAACTGGCACCGTGTGCGCACCCACGCCCTGACAGGGCATGCCGGAGCTGGTGGTTCCTGTACCGGGCAGGCAATTTTTGAACTGGAGGGGAGCGGGAAAGGTTCCGCTGGCGCGGAAATCATTGGCGGTATCACTGTAGGTATCCCCCTTGAACCGTCAGCGGTACGAGCAGGCCATACGGTCAAGCCGGTCCGCATCCGTCCTGGAGAAATCTCGCAGGCAGCGCAAAGTCGGGATCATCTGGAGTGGGCACGCGTCCATGCCGCGGTTTTGCGTTCATCTGCAGCAACGGGAGGAGAAGCGGTTTGCTGGCGTCTTCTTTTGCTTTCCTGTTCCGGGCAGTCCGTCTTGGATGGGCAGATCAGGCCGGAATACAAGGGTTGGGGCTGGCGTCGGTTGCCGGACAGCAACACTGAATGGCGGGGGATTGTGGAATGGCAATGAACCGTACGACAGTCGAATTCGGCTCATGGGAACCGGATGTTCCCCTGCTGGCCGGACGCCAGGCCAGCGAGGCCCGCAATGTCATCCCGGGCAAGCGTGGCTACCGCTGTTTGCGCGGTTTGGTGGGGATGCAATATCCGGCACTGCCTGAAGCGGCATTGGCGGCTGCCAGCCTGCGGAATCTTGACGGTAGTCTGCTGACTGTGGCCGCGACTGATAGCGGTATTTTCGCTCTGGAAGGCGGGGCCTGGCTGCGCAAATACTCTGGGAGCGTGGCGAGCAAGACCAGGGCTTTTTCTGATTATGGAGCGGCTATCTACAGCCTGTTCGGTACCACACTGGTCAAGGCCGCTGCCACAGGGGCCGTGGGTGAGTTTCAGGAGGTCGAGGGCGCTCCGCATGGGGAGATACTGGGAGTCGTACGTGACTTTCTGGTGATCGGACGCTTGTCTGAATACCGGAATGGTATCCGTTGGTCGGCTCTTGATAACCCTGACTCATGGCCTGAACCGGGTAGCAATGATGCCCAGTACCAGCAGTCGGATATCCAGATATTTCCTACTGGCGGGAATGTCCAAGCTATCGTGGGCGGTGTGGGCGGTATCGATGGCCTGATCTTTCTGGAACGGGGGATACAGCGGGCCACCTATGTCGGGCCGCCGTACTTCTTCCAGTTCAATGTCGTGGACAGGAGCGTGGGGTGTGTCGCGCCGGGATCGCCTGTGACGTGCGGTAATGTTTGCGTCTATCTCTCCGAAAACGGCTGGCGCATGACGGATGGGGCGAGCGTGAAAAGTCTCGGCATAGAACGTCTTGATACTTGGTTTTTCGATGTTTGTGATCCGGCCCGCCTCAATGAGGTCCGTGGTGTGCACGACGCTGAAAACAGGGTCGCGGTATGGACGTTCCCGTCTGAGACGGCGTCCGAAGGCCTCCATGACAGATTGCTTATCTACAATTACAGCATCGACAAGTGGAGCTATGGGATCCTGACCACAGAAGTCCTGTTCCCGGACTGGGTACGCGGCATGAGCCTGGAAGAGCTCGACCAGTTTGGGGATCTCGATCACTTGCCGTTTGCCTCTTTGGACATGGCCGCGTTCAAAAACGGAAGTCTCGGACTGAGTGCCTTCGACAGCACGCACCGGCTGTCACGTTTCAGCGGTGTCGCGCTTGAAGCCGTTATCGATACGGCGGAAACGGGTGGGCAACGCATGATGATACATGGTCTGCGTCCCTTGGTGGACCGGGGAGATGCCCAGGCCATGCCTGTCTGGCGTGTGCGGCAACAGGATGTTCCCCGCTATGGGCAGTATGTTCGCCAGAGCAGGGACGGCGTGTGCTACCAGCACCTGTCCGCGAGCTATGCCGGGGCCCGGGTCATGATCCCTGCAGGGGAGGAATGGCGTGATGCCGTGGGCGTCGAGCTGCTGACCGAGATCGAAGGGGGGCTGTAATGGCGAAGATACCGGAAAAATTCATGGGGCTTTTGGGGAAGTTCGCCGACAGCCTCGACTACAACGATTTGCCTCAGGATTGGGCGAACAACAAGCAGATCGTGGCGGCTGCCGAAGAACTGTACCGCGACATGGGAACGGAAAGCCCGTTTTTCAAGGCGTGGTTCGGCAACAGCAAGGTCGTTGATGAGGCTGGCAGGCCTGCCCATGTGTATCACGGCACGAATGCGTATGGGCTGAAAAAATTCAAACCCGGAAAGACCGGCTATCTCGGCGGGGGAGTATATACGACGCCATCCAGGGAACTGGCGGAAAGATATACGGATTACGGGACGGTGCATGATCTTTATGAGAAGATGGAAAGGCCTTTCATCATCGACACAGTGGATGCCACGGAGCGTGTCCTGGGTGAATTGTACGGCAACAAGGCAGGTCGTGAACTGGCGAAGCGTGAGGCGAAGTCAGGGGGGGGCTCGTTTTTGTTGACGAAAAACGACGCCAAGAAATTGCAGGGAATGGGATACGACGGAATCTTCTGGGATGCGCCGTCAGGCCGCGAATATGCGACTCTCGATCCTACGGCTGTAAAGGCCACCTCCAACCGTGGCACCTTCAATCCTGCGGATCCGAATATCTACCGTTCCGCAGGGCCCCTTGCGGTGGGCGCCGGGGCCGGTGCTGCCGCGATGGGGGCCAGTGATGCGCGGGCGTCCGCGCCGTACAGCATCCCCTCTGATATACAGGCGCAGTGGAATTCCTTCCGGCAAAGCGGAAAGTTGCCGGAAAAGCCGTTGGAAGCCCCGGTCTGGAGCCCTGCGGACATGATGGTGGCGCCCGTCGGAGCAGCGACGACAGCAGGCAAGGTCGCAGCAGTAGCTGCGGACCCCCTGATGGCATACGGCGCTGACAAGCTTGGTGGTCTGCTTGGTTATTTCTGGGGGGACTGATGGGCAAATTCGTATCGCAGACAGACAAGGCCACCCCGGCGCAGATGCTGGCCCTGGCTGTGGCCGTCAATGCCGCCTTACGCGGTGAGACAGCCAATACCGGCCTGCTGGAAGTAGCGGCTGGGCAGACTGAGGTAACGGTGCAGGATGCCCGCTGCCGTGCGGGGCGTCTGGCCCTGCTCATCCCCTTGGATGCGGCGGCTTCGGCAGTGGACTGGTGGCTGGCGGACATGACCCGCAACAGCATGACATTTGAATTTTCATCCGCCCCCGGAGCCTGCCGTTTTGGCTGGGCGCTCATGGGGGACGGCAATATCAAGGAGTAGATCATGGCAGGTTTGTATCGTCGCGCTACGGCCCCGAATTTTACTTCTCCGGCCATGCAGGTGGCCGCCAGCAGGGGCGCCGGTGGCGCCATACCGGGGGGCGGTGTGAGCGTGCCGCGCGGGCAGCAGGATACTGGCATAGATATGGGCAAGCTCGGCGGACTGCTGGGCATGTTGCAAGGCAAAGACAATAAACCGGACGAGGCGGCGGCCCAAGGCGTCCATGCCGATGCCGGGGCTATGGCCAACACGCTTCCCAGCCCGGCGCAGGCCGCTGGCATGAGCAATCCGCAGGCCGGTACTCTGGGCAACGGCATCCCAGCCGCCACGCCGTCTTCTCCTGCCGTGCAGGTCCCCGGCGGCGGTATCGGCAACGCCGTGGATTCAGGCATGGGGGCGGGGATGAACGGCATCCCCGGCACCGGCGGGATACCCGGCGGGGCTGGCGGCATGTCCAATCCGATGACCGGCGGCATGCTCGATCCGCAGATGCTGCAGAATATACGGTTCTTCCCCGGATTCTAGGAGGGCGCATGGGAGAGTTCGCACGCACCTACAAGACCGACCTTACGGACAGGCAGCTCATGGGATTCTGGGGCATGATGCAGGCCACGGGCCGCGACAGAGCGGTGACGTACTGCCTGCCGCCCCTGGATGGCCACGGCTTCGTGCGCTGGATGCGGCAGGATGACGTGCATCCGTGGTTCGTGACCTGGCAGGGGCAGCCTGTGGGCTTTGCCTATCTGACCAACATGGAAGGCAAGAGCGCCCGCATCCATTTCGGCACGCTGCCGCAGGGCATCAGACGCATGGGCAACCGCAAGCTCTCCGTGGTGCATGGCTTTGGCCTGTACATCCTGGGGAGCCTGCTGTGGGAGCAGACAGTCAGCGGCGGCTACCGTCTGGATACCATCATCGGCCTGACGCCTGTGGTCAACAAGGAGGCCGTGCGCTTCATCAAGCGTTGCGGCGCGCAGGAGTGCGGCGTCATTCCCGGCGCCTGCTATTATCACGATACGGGCGAGAACGTGCCTGGTCTGGTAACGATCTATACACGCGAGACCGTGCCCGGCTGGGCGCGGGTATTGTAGGAGGCTCCCATGGGCGGAGGCGGTAAAGGCGGTGGCGGTGGCTCCACCACCACGGTACAGAAGGCTGATCCCTGGGAAGGGCAGCAGCCATATTTGAAGGATATCTTCAATCAGGCGCAGAAGCTGTACCAAAGTGGTCAGATGGCCCCAGACTACTACGAAGGCAATACCGTTGCCGGTCAATCCGACTGGACGAAGCAGGCGCTGCAGATGCAGGCGGACAGGGCCATGAACGGCAGCCAGCTCATCAACGATGCCAGCAACGCCATGGGCAACGTGATGACGGGGCAAGCGCTGCAGGGCAACCAGGGGCTCAACACGCTCAATCAGATGGCGCAGGAAGACAACCCTTATGCCGACGAGCTGTACAACCGGGCCAACAGCCAGGCGCAGGCCGGTATCAATGCCAATTTCAACGCTGCCGGTCGCTATGGCAGTGGCGCCCATGCCGCAGCCTCGGCGGATGCGGCCAACAATCTGGCGAACCAGATGTACGGCAGCATGTGGGACAAGCGCGCCAGTGCCGCACAAAGCGCCGGGCAACTCTACAACCAGGGCATCGGCCAGCAGATCATGGGTGCCGGTCAGGCGCAGCAGCTCGGCAATCAGGCCTACACTGATTCCGCGGCCCTGTCCGAAGCTGGCGGCGTCATGGACGACTACAACCAGCAACTCATCAATGCCAATATCGACCGCTGGAATTATGACCAGAACAAGGCGTTGCAGGCCCTGAGCAACTACAACCAGCTGATTCAGGGCAGCTACGGCGGCACGAGCACGAGTACGGGGCAGGTGCAGAATTACGGCGGCAGCACGCTGGGCAACGTGGCCGGTGGTGCGCTTGCCGGCGGTGGTCTTGGCTACATGCTGGGTGGCGCGGCAAGTCCGTGGATTGCCGGTGGTGCGGCCCTGGGCGGTCTGCTGGGCCTGTTCTAAGGAGGAGCGACGATGTTTGACTGGTATACCACGATGAACCAGCCCGATTGGGACGGGCGGACGTATGCACTTCCTCTGCCTCCCATGAGGCCCCCGGCGCAACAGAACCCCATGCAGCGGTCGCAGGCGACCAATGAAGTGCTGCCGCAGGGGAGTTTGTCCGGCGGCCTGCTGGGTCTGATGGCAGGAGAGGGCGAGGAAACACCGCGCATGCCCTCGCCCTTTGGGCCCAAACAGGGGCAGGATGGTGCCGCCCCTCAGGCTTCTGAGCAGCCCCAGACGCCGCAGGCGAACCCCTTGACGGCTCCCGCTTCCGGGCCTTTGGCCGGTCCTGTGATGCAACCGCAGATGATGCCGCAGCAGTCTATGTCTATGGCCGCGCCCTACGGTTGGGGACAGCCTTTGCCGCAAATGGCAGGGCAGAGCATAGCGTCCGCACAGGCGGGCAAGGCCGGTGAGGACAAAGGCTTTCTCGGTAACATGGATCCCGGTGCGCTGGCGCTGTTCGCGGGCCTTTCCATGCTGGGCAACAACACGGGCGGCCGCACTTTCGGCCAGCTCGTGGGGCGGGCCGGTATGGATGCACTGGCAGGTGTCGGGGGCATGGCGGCAGCACAAGCTGCTGCGGAGCGGCAGAAGAGGCAGGATGCCCGCGAGGACATGGCTACGCGGATCGCGCAGCACAAGATCGACCTGGAACGCTACAAGATGGCGCAGGAGGCCGCAGGGATGCAGGTTCTACAGGGCTATCTCGGCGGCGGTGCCGGGGGCGGCATGGGCGGCATGATGCCCTCGCGCCCGACGCTGGGCGGTGCCTACACGGGCGCGGCCCTCGCGCCTGAGGTGGACGGATGGATCGTGAAATATTCGCAGGAATACGGTGTTGACCCGAACATCGTCCGGGCCGTTGTCATGCAGGAAAGCGGCGGCAGGCAGGACGTGGTCTCTCCCGCCGGGGCCATCGGTTATGGCCAGCTCATGCCGGATACGGCCAAGGAACTGGGCGTTGACCCGTATGATCCTGAGAAGAACATCAAGGGAACCGTCATGTACCTGGGCCAGATGCGCGACCGTTACGACGGCAACTGGGACCGCGCCCTCTACGCCTACAACTGGGGCCCGGGCAACATGGACGCCTACCTCCAGACCGGCAAGGGGCTGGACGGGCGCCCCATGCCCAGCGAGACGCTGAACTATGTGCCGGGCGTGCGCGGCCGTCTGAGTGGTGGCCAGCAGCCTGCCGTGGCCGGGGGCTATGGCGGTGGCGGCGGTGTCCCCACGATTCCGCTGCATCTTCTGGCCCTGCCGGGCGCTGCCGGAGAGGCGGCACGGGCCATTTTTGCGGCGCAGCAGACACAATCGCAGCGGGACCTGAAAAACGCCCTCGAACAGAACAGGCTGGAGCAGAACAGCCCGCGAGGAGAGTTCTTTCGGAATGAAGGAAAGCGCGCTTCGCAATATATGGCGGATTTGCAGGCCGAAGCAAAAGCGGCCCAGGATTCCATATCCGCGTATGTGGCCTTTGAGGGAATCCTGGATCGTGGCCTGAAAACTGGCCTGGGACAAGGCGCACTTGATGATGTAGCACGCGCTCTTGACCGTATGGGGATCGATACGAAGGCGCTTGGCCTCAATAACGTGCGCGACATCGATACACTGCACAACCTTACGACACGAGCTGTCATGTCGGCTCTTGCCGATCAGAAAGGCGTCCAGACGGAAGGTGATGCCCAGCGCGCCATGCAGACGTGGGTCAACATCAGCAAATCCCCAGAGGCAAATCGCTGGATCAATACCTACCAGAGGAACCTTGCCGAACGCCGCATCTTGCGTGCTGAGTTTATCCAGGATGCCTTGTGGCGCAGCAACGGCAATATTCAGGAAGCGGAAAGGGCCTGGAAGGCGTACTCCCGCAATTTGCCGTCCGTGGTGCCGCCTGTTCCCGAGACTGCCCAGTCTCCAAGAGCGGCGAGAACGGGACTCAGTGAGTTTGACCTTTAAGGAGGGCATATGGCTTTTGACCTCAAGGGGGCCCGTGAGGCTGGTTACACGGATGCCGAGATTGCGGCATACCTGGCTGACACACGAGGGTTCCGCCTCGATGACGCCCGCAATGCTGGGTATGCCGACGCTGATATCATCCAGCACCTTATGGGCAAGACAGCTCTTCAGTCGGATGAGCCCATAGACGACAGGACAGGCGCCGGATGGAAAGAGCGCTTCGCCATCGGTTCTGCCGCAGACAACAAGGGCAAGCTGGAGCGGGCACGGGCATTCTATGGCGATTCCGTGCGGATGGAGTCGGACGAGCGCATCAGCTTTGTCAATCCTGAAACCGGACGCCGGACATACGTCAATCCGTCCGGCCTCGACTGGGGGGACATTGCCGGTGGCGGGCGTGAGCTGCTTTCCATGCTTGCTTCCGTTCCTGCGGCACTGGCGGGAACCGTGGGCGGCGGCGGGGGGAACCTCGTGACCGGTGCTCTGGCAGGTTCAGCAGGTGGCGCAGCCGCCGGTCAGGCCGTTGACGCGTTCGCGGCCGGCATGGCTCGGGATGCCGCTCGGGAACGGGGGAATGCCATCCCGAAAGCGCAGACGCCCGGAGAAGCGGCGGCCGAATTCGGCACGGAAACCGCGCTGGGCACTGTGGGCGGCACGGTTCTTGGTGGTGTGGGGCGTGCCGCTTCGGCGGCGTTAAACCCCATGAAACAAAGCGTTGTCCAAGCGTTCCGCAACCTTGATTTCCCCATCCCGTCCGTAGGGTCTGCCACCGGCGGCAAGGGAGGGGCCATTTATGAGAATGCGCTTGGCTCCATGCTGGGCGGGACGCAGAACATGGAACGGGCAGCCGCACGGGCCGCAGGCGGTTTGCAGGACGTGCTGGACAGGGAATCCGCAAGGATGGCCGGTGGTGCGGCCGCAGCCAGTCCCTACGAGCTTGGGCAGGCCGCGAAAGATGCCGCCGCCGCTTCCCTGAAGGACTTCCGCCAGCAGAACACCCGGTTCTATGACGACTTCACCAATCAATGGGGGAGCGCCCCGGCAAGTCTGACCAACGTGAAAGCCGCCATCGACGATATGACCGCCGGTCTTTCCCCGGAGAGCTCCGCGCGGCTCAAGTCCCAACTGGCGGCCTTGCTCCAGCACGAGCTGGCGGATGACGCCGCCGGGGGCCTGAACGTAGCCACGGTGAAGGCGGCCCGGACACGCATCGGCGATGCCCTGAACGCCCCCAGCGTCGTTGATACGTCATCCGTGGGGCAGGGGCAGCTCAGGCGGTTGTATGGGGCGCTGGCGGACGACTACAGGGCGGGCATAACCGACCCTGACGCCCTTCGGGCCTTGTCGGATCACAACACATGGGAAGCCGCGCAGCACAATGCGCGGGAACTGCTCGACCGTCGTCTGTTCGGCAACCGTGATGCCCAGCAGGTCGGCGGTGCGCTGCTGCGGTCTGACCTGGCACCGGAGACGGTGGAAGCGCTGCGCAAGACGCTGGCCCCTGCTGACTTTGACGCCATGCGCGGGGGCATCCTGCGGAACGTCGGGCGCCCGTTGGCCAGTGAAGGTCTGGCGGACGGGACGGCCTCAGCCGCGCAAACAAGCAAGATGCTGGGGCGTGGCCGGGGAGCCTTTGCCCGTGAGACACAGGATGCCCTGTGGGGCAAGGACGTGGACGATATCCGCACGGTTGCCGACGCTCTGGCCGTGAGCGCCCGTAATGCCAATACCAGCAAAACGGCGCAGACCTCGCAGGCTATGGATATGATCCGTGGCCCGCTCAAGCTCGTCCAGGCCGGGGCAACACTCAACCCGACCACGGCGACGCTCGGCGCGGCATCCATCGCAAGCCCGTGGGTCTTGTCCAGACTGACGACGTCCCAGCCTGTCATCAACTGGCTGGCCCGGACGCAAAGCCCCTTGTCCAGAGGCGTATTCAATTATGTTTTTCCCATAACCGGCATCCAGATGGGGGCGAATGTCCCCCTCACGGATAACACCACCTACGGCGGCCTTTTGGGTGAATTCGCGCGGTCAGACCGCGAAAGGAGATAGTATGGGCGTCAAGGATTACAGCTTGAATGCTGATGACAATACCCAGATCAATGGCATCAACATTGCCGAGGGCTGTCCTCCTTCGGGGATCAATAACGCCATTCGTCAGCTGATGGCGGACGTGAAGGCTGACAGTGATGATCAGAACAACACGGCTTCGACACCTGCAACGTCTACCAGTCTTGGTCCAGTCATTCCCCAAACTGGCGATGAGGACGGGCTGGAGCTGGAAAAGGATGGAAAGCTGCGCGTCCGCAAGGCCAGTGATACCCAGCGTGGCAGCGTGCTGGCCAGCGTGACGGCGGCGGCCAATGCCGTGCCCCAGGCCGGGGAAGACGGCGCCCTGGATGAAAGCTGGACGGGAAACTGCCTGAAACTTTCCGGTGGAACCCTGACCGGCGCGGTGGCCGAATCCTTGGCCAAGGTCACGGGCGAGGCCGTGACCCTTGACCTGAAAGCCGCCAATAACTTCACCCATAACGTGACCGCCAATACCGCATTCACAGTCACGGCCAATACCGATAACTCATTTCAGCTCGGAACGCTTGTCCTGACCAACGGTGGCGCGTTTACCGTAACATGGCCGTCCTCTTTCAAGTGGGCCGATGGGGCGCCGCCAGCACTTATGGAGAGCGGTATCGACGTGATAACCTTTTTTACCATCAATGGCGGCACGACGTATTACGCAGCGCAGGCCATGACTGGGATTGAATAATGCTCGGTCGTCATCTTCTTTATCAGTCTGGTCCCCCGATTCCTGTAGGGGAGAAATGGACTTTTACCAGTAACTCTTCTTGGGACGTGCCTGCGACTGGGAAGTATAAGATTACGCTAGTTGGAGCTGGAGGCAAGGGAGGGGCCGGAAGTGCCTTAACAGAAGAATACTACCACATGGGCGGCTATTGTCGGGCGTGCGACTATGCCCGAAGTGGCAGTGGCGGAGGTGGCGGCGCGGGTCAAACTGTAGTTCAGACCTGTACATTGAAGAAAGGCAGCACCATACAAATAGAAATAGGAAAGGCAAATTCTAATCCGTCTAAAATTACGGGCGCCGTCGAGGTAACTGCTAACGGAGGCCTCCCTGGAGGTAACGCTAGTAGAAATACGTCGTATATGGGCGGAAGCAATAGCTGTATGAATGGGAAAAGCTGCCAATCTGGCGTAGCCGCTGGCACGGTAGCCAGTAATTATGGCACTGGTGGTTCATCTGGTCGTATATCACCTAACGACTCCTCAGTGCCGTCTGGCGGCGCTGGTAAGGTATCTGACTATGGCAATGGCTACGGTTCTGGAGGGCGTGGTGGTAACGGCGCCAAATATGGTACTGCTCAAACCTCCGGCAGTAATGGCACAGCCGGAATCTGTGTAATAGAATACATTTGGAGGTAATATGATGTACTACAACCCGGATACGAAAGAAACACTGCCTTACAAGGACGTGTGCCTGCTCTATAATACCTCGTTTCCCACGACATCCGAAGTTCTGGCCGGAACCTGGCATAAGGTTCACGAAACGGCCTTCCCGGCTTCGGAAGACGGGTACCGTTTTGAACCTGGAGAAGTATCCCTTGTTGACGGGAAGTACATCAAAACGTGGAAAAAGGTTCCCCTGACTGCCGAAGAACAGGAAAGTCTGGCCCAGACAGCCGCGCTCTCTATCATCAGCTTCAGCATGGCCCGGACGTACATCCAGACGGCTTCGTTCAGCACGGGAGATTTTGCCCTGTTCTCCACGGCCGGTCTGTTCGATGAATGGGCACCGGATGTCCAGTATAGCAAAGGCTTGCGGCTGGTGTGTGACGGTATCGTATATGAAGTGCAGCAGGATGTGCGGTCTATTGAAAGCCAGCCTCCTTTCGCCGCCGGGATGCTGGCCGTGTACCGCCCGTTATCCGTGGACCCGGAGACCGGTGAAGAGCCAGACGGCAGCCGGGAGCGCCCCTTCACCTTCATCACCGGAATGGATGTGAAGAATGGCAACCACTACAGCTATGAAGGCAAGCTCTGGCTGGCCAAGGCCGACATGCCCGCCTGCGTCTGGACACCGGGCACGGAAGGCCTGTGGCAGTGGGAAGAGGTGAAGAACGAGGCTGTTTATACGCCTAAGGTTTAGTAAAAGGCGGGGGCGCTGCAACGCCCCCACCGGCGCGGCGAATAGGCACCGCACCACGGCCCCACACGGGAGGACCGAACCCGTGCAGAGTATCCGCCTTTGATGTGCTCCGGGGAACCGAGGCGGAAATTTGATAGCATCATGGACGGATCGGGGCAAGCATCCAAGGATGTGACCATGCAACGACTGACGCCCAAGGAGGCAGCACAGATCATAGGCTACAGCGTATCGACCATGAAGCACTGGCGGCGGGGCAAGAAGGTGTGGGAACCCGGGTTGCCCGGCCCGCGCTTTTTCTCCATCCACGGCAGGATATTCTACTCTCGTGAGGCCCTTGAGGACTGGGAGCGTCTTTGTGGAAGCGCCAGGGACATCATGGGGCCGGGGTGTGCCGTCCCGCTGGCGGAAGAGTTCGTATAGGGCAAGATACCTCCAAAGCCTGGCCGCAATCCCGCAGCCGGGGAAACTTTGGAGGTTTTTTTCATGGGCTACGACCCTTCGGACCTCGCGCGTCAGATGGACCGTCTTGAAGACAAGGTGGACGACAACCTCAACAAGGAGAACTCGACCATGGGTGATATCGCTGGTTTGCTGGCCCTCATGCAGGGCAACAAGGGGATGGACCTTCCCGGCCTGCTGGCCCTGTGCAAGGACAAGGGCCATGACCGCGGCTGGGGCGGTGAGGGCATGTTCATGTTCGTGTTCCTGCTGCTGTTCCTGTTCTCCCGTGGTGGCTGGGGCAACCTGAACGGCGTCGAGCAGGCCGCGTTCGGCAACTGCGCCGGCAACAGCTGCCAGTCCATCATCGGGCTGCATGACCGCATCTCCGCTGCCCAGTCTGTCAGCACCAACGGCTTCCAGTCCCTCCAGACCTGGCTGTGCGAATCCATCGCCAATGTGACCAACTCCATCCGCAACCAGGGCGACCGTGCCGTGGACGCCACCCGCAACGTGGGCGATACCGTGCGCGACTGCTGCTGCAAGATGGAAGCGGCTCTGGCCTCCCTCAACTGCAAGGTGGACGGCGTGAGCCGCGATATTCGCGAAAGCTCCGGCCTCATCAACGCCAAGATCGAGCTGGAAGCCCTGAAGGCCGAGAACGCCCGGGCCGCCATGGAATGCCGCATCATCCAGAACCAGAAGGACTGCTGCTGCGAGATGAACCAGCGGTTCGACCGTCTGGAATGCACGATCCAGACCAACCGCCTTGCGGATGAGAACGCCCGTCTCGCCCGCGAAAACGAAGCCCTGAAGGATACGCTGCGCGGTGATCGCATCGCTGATGCCGCCGTGTCCCGCCTGGAACGTTTCGCCATCAATCACTACACGCCTACCCGCACGGCCACCAGTGGCGGCGCGACCGCCTAGCATGGCTGCCTGACAGGGGGATGTCATGTTGATCAATATCGACCCCTCCACGGGGACTGTGACCCGTCTTGATGGCCAGGAGGAGAACGGTCTGCTGAAGACCTGCGACCGTCTGAAAGAAGAGCTCGGCGGCTGGCTGGATTACCGCAAGCTGGCCGGCAAGGAAGAACGCTACGGGAAGGTCGCCACACAGGAGTTCACCCATGCGCTCATGGCGCTCAGTGACCTGCTGACCGATATGCAGGGCCAGCTCAACGAAGCCGAGATGGCGGAGTTCAAGAGCTTCTGCGCTACCTGCATGGCGAAGTAGTCCGGGCGGTACAGCTCGCAGCACACAACGAAGGCCGGGAGTGATCCCGGCCTTTCTGCGTTGCGGCGTCTGCGGCTTTTTGGTATCAGGTTTGCGTGGGCGCGTTCTCCGAAAGGAGGATACACCCATGAAGCACTTTCTCCGGGACGTGCTGGCCGCGTTTGTGGCTGCCGTCCTTGCGGCCTTGGTGATTCGCTTGCTGAACCTCTAAGACGCAAGTAGCCCGGTAGGAGGTGCAACTCTTACCGGGCTCAAAACTTGCGAAGCACTATTCGCGGGGGACGTGCCCACGGGGCGGCGGGTGTTGGCAGCACTCACCGCCCCTTTCTCTTTAGATAGCCACCTCTCCGCCGGAAGTCAACGGCCCTTCCACCAACCAGATGACCACTTCCTTCCACCGGTCAGCGGGCAGGCAGCTGTATTTGCAGCCGTACCGTTCCCGGATCAGGGCATAGAGCTGGTGCTGTGCCGTGCGGCGTGTCGTCCTGTCCACGGCCACGCGGGCCGTCTCCACATCCATCAGGGCCAGAAGGGCGCGGCGCTGGAGTTCGTTGATGCGCATGGCTCCCCCCTATCGGCCAAGGGCCAGCATGGTGCGGGCGGCGGATTCCAGGGCCCGCAGGGAGTAGTCCAGCGCACCGGCGCAGTCTTCCATGCTCTGGAAGGCGGTCAGGCCCGTGCGGAGGGCCGGGCTGAACATGTCTCCGGGCTTGCGGACAGCGGGCAGCGCCTTGCGGGCCAGCAGGAACAGGGATTCCTCGTGGCGGTGGATCTGGCGGATATGCTCCCGGATGGCGGTCAGGTGGCCTTCCACGTCATCGGGGGATGCGGGGGAAGAGGGCAGGGCCGTGGCCGGGGCCGGAGCGGGCAGTGCGTCGATACGCTTCTGCACCCAGTCGATGGCGTCCGGTATCCACTCCTGCGGCAGCTCCTTGATATTGGCAAGGTTGAAGGCGGCCTTGAGCTGGTTCCAGCAGGCGGCGAAGGGCAGACCGGAGACCTGCGCCCACGACCCCACCAGCGCCCGCAGTGGCTTGCGGTCTTCGGTGGTGGACGGCGTGATGGACAGAGTGCCGGTGAAGTCGTCGGGGGTGGGGGAGGGAGAGACGGCGTGTTGTTCGGCGTCGAGCTTGTCCAGCACATCCAGCACCCAGCGGCGGAAGGCCTTGGACACAGGCGTGCGGGCGAACATGGCCACGAGGTGGCAGCCGCGAAGGGAGAAGATGCGGGAGGGGGCAGGGGTATCCGTGGTACTCAAATTGATGACCACGCTCATATCATTGGAGAATTCGTCCTGATTTCGGTTGTAGATATTTGAGACGGATTTTTCTGAAGAGTACCCGAGGGCACGCGCCAGCTCTACCGAGCGAATCCAGGGGCTGTTCTGGTGGGGGATAGGGGACAGGGTGATGCCGTTGAAGGTCAGGGCCATTTCCATGATACAAACTCCTAGTTCTTCGATTGGCCCTTGCTGAAAATAGCAAAGGCCGGGAGCTCGAAAGCGCTAGGAAACGCCCAGGCCTATTCCCCCGCCATGCGGCAGGGTCTTGTATTAGCCTACTCCCGGCCATCAGATAGCCGACATCATACCCTAAAAAGGGCAAAGAAAAAGCCTTGACTTACGGGAAAGGCGTCCGTTCCTAGAGGAGTTTTCGAGGCTCCGTAGAGAGAGGACGCCACAAAACGCGGGGAATGTCAAGGAAATTATGGCTCAAGATCTCTCTTGCAATGCTTGCAGAAGACAGCCTCCTTTTGAATATCTTCCGCACAAAATGGACATTTTTTAGTTTCTTTTTTTTCTACAAGTTGATTAATCATTTCTCTCGCGATTAAATCAGGCATACCTATGGCTATGGGGAAGAAAAAACATCCAACAATGGGGATGTAACATAAAAATATTATAGGTCCTGAATATCCTTTCTTCTTCAAGAGAAAATGACAAGGAATAGCTAAGAGGATATTGAATATCACAAATGGGAGTAGTTGTGCAATTACCTGTGAATCTGACATATTTGCATACCTCCTAGAAATATACAGCGTCCGGGTCTTGGGTTCCGTACCTTCCATTATTGGATGGAGCATCGTTGAAATATTGGGCGTCGGGGTTATAGTATTGTTGCGGTGCACTATTCCCCATGACGCTGCACAATTTTTGTGCCCGGTTGTAGGCTGCGGTGAATCCCATCAAGGAATATCGCTCATAAATATCTTGGCCACTTTGTCCGCCATCTATTTTGATACGGACTGTAGTCCCGGTCATAGCATCACGCAACATTGAGTACCCATCGATGCCATGTATATTTATAAAGAAAAAACCATTCTCAGCTGACATTTCTCCTGTAAATGGCTTGATTGGTTTTTGATCTATACGAAGGCTTCCGCTTATGGGGACACTCGATCCATTAGGAACTCCATTTGCAGAAAAAATGATTTGAGGAATCCCGAATCCACAATTCCCAGAGGCAAAGTTAAGGACAAGAGTAGAGCTAGCACTTGCGCTCTGCGTTGAAATACGTGTAACTGTACGTTTTCCATCGGTAAGAATAAATGACATCCATTTGTTATGTTGAACGGGCTCAAGCATTTCTGCCGATGCTGTACCGCTCATGGCCATGATGACAGCCATAAAGAACAATAGGATACTTTTTTTCATCACTCCCTCTCCTTTGTGTTCCTCAGTTTCCAGCACCGCCGCAGATCATGGCGCGTCTTCTCGCGGTGCTGCTCCCTGGTTACTCTGTGGTTGACGATGGCGGCAGGCTACCACGCGGCAGGGGGCTGGGGCAATGGGCTGGAAGGGGAGAAGGGAGGGAAGAGAGAAAGGTGGGGAGGCGGCGGGATGTGCCCGTGGGCACATAGTTGGGGAGGGGATTAGGCCAAATTGGGCACATTTGGCACATTTTTGATTTGAAAAGATGATTAATTTAAGATAGTTAAAGTGTGAACCTTATGCCTTTTAAGCAGAGAGTCGCAGGTTCGAACCCCGCACGACCCACCATTGCATGCAAGCCCCTGATGCGAGAGCGTCAGGGGCTTTTTGCGTCTGTGGGGCCCCTGTGTCCCGCGGATAACGAAACGGGCCGTTCCGAAAGGGGCGGCCCGTTGGTGTTTCGGAGCCAGGCGGCCGGTACGGAGGCCGGTAAAAAACAAGGGCCCGGGAGGACACGGAGAACATCCTTCCCGGACCCTTGGGAGCTGTCGTCTGCAGCCGACAGTCTCCGGGATCTTGTCTGCTTATCAGTGCTGGGGGGCACCTTCCCCGCTCAGGGGCCGGGAGGAGGCATGGTCCTCCGTCGGGGGCGTGTTCTCCGTTTTCTTGCCCAGAGCCAGCAGGGCTACACCGCCGAAAAGCAGGCCCATACCGGCCAGCTCCTGCCCGCCGACAGGCTCATGCAGCAAAAAGATGCCCCAGCAGGCGGCGCCCAGCGGCTCCACCAGGGCCAGCGTGGCGGCCATGGCCGTGGGGGTGCGGCGCAGCCCGGCCAGGGTAAGGCTGAAGGCCAGGGCGGCGGTCACGACGCCCAGATACAGGGCCATCCCCATCCCCTGGGGGTGCAGCAGCCAGAGCGGCGGCGTGCAGAAATGGACGGGCAGCAGCAGGAGCCCGCTGCCCGCGCAGAGCAGAAGCATGATGTGCTCCGGCGCGTGGGTCCGACCCAGAGGCTTGCTGAAGACGAAGTAGGCGCCGTAGCAGGCCCCCGCCAGCAGGGGCAGGAGCAGGGCGGCCGTGCTGGTGTCCTGGCTGCTGCCCAGATTGAGCAGCACGAGCCCGGCCAGGGCCAGGCCCGTGGCCGGGTACCAGATGCGGGCAGGGCGTTCGCCCAGGATGATGCGGGCCAGGATGGCGGCCATGACGGGAGAGAAGCCGATGGCCGTCACCGTGCCCACGGCGACGCCCGCCTGCTGGACGCCCCAGAAGAAAAAGACCTGGAAGCCCAGCAGTCCCAGCGTGGCGGGGATGAGCCAGCGCAACTGCCAGTGCCGCAGCCCCGCGGGCAGAGAATGCCGGCAGGCGCACCAGGCCCAGAGGGCCAGCGCCCCGATCTGCATGCGCAGGGCCCCGATGCCCAGAGGATGGCTGCCATCCGGGGCCAGGGCCTGCACGGTGCCGGTGGTGCTGAAGCACAGGGCGCCGAGGATGATGCACAAAGGGCCGCCGGCCAGCAGGGAAGAGCCGCAGGAGAGCCGCCCGGGGCTCGCTGAGATGCTCATGGTACGTCAACTCCATCTGTAAGGACGTTCGCCAGTCCGCATGAGCAGGCCGGTGATGTGGGTCACAAGGCTGTGCCGTCAGGCACAAGCTAGCCTGACGGCAGCAATTTCCATGCCGCATCAGGGGGATTTGGACGATCTCCAATTATATTGGCTGCGTAAGGTTGTTTTGCCTTTATCTGCGGGCCGGGAGCCCTTGGCTCAGGGCATTCATGGCCGGTGACCGATGCCGCTGTCGCGGGTCTGTCTGCAGAGATGGGCTGCATAAGGCAGATAAATCAAGGTTCTGGAGGGGGTGCCCGGCTGAAGGGGCCTCAGGAGGGTATAGTTAGCCAAATAATCACAAGCAGGTCTTTTTTTACAGAATGTAATATAAATTTTGATATAAAAATCAAAATTTTTTTATTTTACTTATCATTTTTTAAATTAAAATAATGGTTATTATTCCTTTTTTCGTGAGAAAACGGGATATTGTCCGACATAGGGAAGTTTTTCACATATGGCACGCTTATTGCTGTGCAGGGAGGGACTATAGTTTTCGCCCGGGAGTTCGCCAAAGGGTGCAACGACCAGGCTTCATGTGCATGTATGGCAGCCATAACAAGCAATCCGCAGCGGTATCAAATTCATAACGGAGAAAATGGTATGTCGGAACAGGTCAAGTTGGAAAAGTCCCTCTCGCCGTTGCAGGTGTGCGCACTGGCTTTGGGCTCCATTGTCGGTTGGGGTTGCTTTGTGCTGCCCGGTGATATGTTCCTGCCCCAGGCCGGTCCTGTGGGTACCCTGCTTGGTTTCTTTGTAGGTGCCTGCCTGATCAGCTTCGTTGCTGTATGCCTCAGCTACATGGTCAAATATGCCCCTGTTGCTGGCGGTGCTTTTGCTTATGCGTATATCGGTTTTGGCCCCCGTGCCGCTTTTGTTTGCGGCTGGGCGCTTGTGATCGGCTATCTTGCCATTGTTGCTATCGACATCGCAGCCCTTTCAGTCATTTTCCGCTTCCTCTTCCCCGGTGTGTTTGAGTTCGGAGAGCTCTATTCCATCGCTGGCTGGACCGTGTATTCCGGTGAAGTCATATTGATGACGGCCGGTACCCTCTTCTTCGGTTACATCAACTACCGCGGTATCGGCTTTGCCGGCGCCCTGCAGCTGATCTTGGCCTTCATGCTGACCTTCGGCATCCTGGCCCTGTTCGGCGGCGTGCTGACCCTGGATACCGCCAGCGTGGCCAACCTGAGCCCCGCCTTCTCCGACAAGCGCAGCATGATCGCCTGCGTGCTGCTGGTCTTCGCCATCTCTCCCTTCCTGTTCGTGGGCTTCGATACCGTGCCCCAGGCTGCTGAAGAATTCGCCTTCGATCCTTCCCGTGCCCGCAACATCATGGTCGTCGCCATCTTCTGCGGCGTGCTCCTGTACGCCATGGTGATGCTCTCCGTGGGCATGGCCGTGCCGTATCCTGAACTGCTGGCCAAGCTCGACGCCCAGCGCGCCACCGGCGGCGCCGCCTGGGGCACCGGTGAAGTGGCCACCATGGCCTTCGGCAAGTTCGGCTCCATCGTGCTGGCCGTGGCCGTGTTCGGCGCCGTGTGCACCGGTACCAACGGCTTCTTCATCGCCACCAGCCGCCTGCTGCTCAGCATGTCCCGCAGCGGCATCCTGCCCGCCTGGTTCGGTGAGATCCATCCCAAGTACCGCACCCCCTACAAGGCCATCCTGTTCACCATCATCGTCGTGCTGCTGACTCCCTTCGCCGGCCGCTCCGCCGTGGCCTGGACCGTGGACATGAGCTCCGTGGGTACCGGTATCGGCTACCTGTTCACCTGCCTGGCCGCCCGCCGCGTGATTATGGGCAGCGAAGGCGTGGACAAGAAGGGCCTCAAGCTGTTCTGCTGCGCCGTGGGTACCATCACCGCCGTCATGTGCATCCTGCTCCTGCTGGTGCCCGGTTCCCCCGCCCGCATCGGTACCGCCCCCTTCATCTGCCTGGCCGTGTGGGTCGTGCTGGGCTTCATCTTCTACTTCTCCAACAAGAAGCACTGGATCTCCCTGCCTGAAGAAAAGGTCCGTGAGAACGTGCTGGGCCGCAAGGACATCGCGGTCTTCTTCAAGAAGTAACCTCCGGCGGCTCCCCGCAAGGGGAGCCGGACACTGGCTGTCCGTTCGCCGGACCGCCTTTCATGGAAGCCGCCCTGCCCCCCGGGGCGGCTTTTTTTATCGGGCTCCCGGCCCCCTTGCCAAAACGGCATGGGGCCCCTATGCAGGAGCAGCAATCCAGATCATGCGGGACGCCGCGGCCCCGGGAAGACCGGCGGCGGGGCAGCGTCCACAGGAGGGAAGGTTATGCCCGAAGCTACGGACCTTTTTGTTTTCTTCGCCTGGATCCTGGGCGGTTTCGTCTCCGGCGTGAGCGGCATCGGCGGGGCCATGGTGGCCTTTCCCCTGCTGGCGCTGGTCATCCCCGTCCATCAGCTCATCGCGCTGACGTGCATCATCAACGTGGTCATGGACGGCTGTCTGGCCAGCATGCATTTTCGCCATTGCCGGCTTTCTTCCCTCTGGCCCATGCTGGCGGGGTCCGTGCCCGGGTCCTTCGCCGGGCTCTATATCCTGCAGATCTGTTCCGGTGCCGTCCTGCAGGGGGCCGTGGGCCTGCTGCTGCTTTACTATGTGTACTGGCAGATGACCTACCGCGCCGCACAGGGGCCTGTGTCCCACCCGCAGATGCTGGGTGCCGCGGCGGGCTTCGGGGCCGGGCTGCTGGGCACGGCCATCTCCTTCGACGGCCCGCCCATCGGCGCCTATGGCCTGTGCATGGGCTGGGAGCCGCGCGTTTTCCTGGGCACGCTGGGCGTCTTTTTCGTGATCCGCGGTTCCCTCACCGTGATCCTGCAGGCCACGGCCGGCTTCTATACCCCGGAAGTCCTGGGCTATGCCCTGTACGGGGCGCCCGGTGTCATCCTGGGCACGCTGCTGGCCTTCCCCGTGGCCAAGCGCATCCCGCAGGAGACCTTCCGCAAGGTCCTGCTGGTCATCATCGGCGTGGCCGGGGCGGTCTGCCTGGTGCGCGCCTTCCTGTAGGCCCCTTTTCAGGGCATGTATGCGGAACGGCCGGCGGACGTGTGTCCGCCGGCCGTTTTCATCGTTTGCCGGTATACCGGAGAGCAGGCTCAGTCTTCGTTTTCGATGTGCAGGACCTTCATGCGGTAGTGCAGGCCCGCCGGGGTCAGCTCCATGATCCGGGCAGCCTTGGCCACGTTGCCGCCGGTCACGCGCAGCACGTTGCGGATGCAGCTGGATTCGTATTCGTGCAGGCAGGTCTTGATGGAGACGCTGTCGCCGCGCCGGATGCCGCGGTAGTCGAAGTAGTCCGGCGTCGTGGCCGCGGAGACCGGCATCTGGGGCTCCGCGCGCATCATGTTCGGCAGGGGCGGGCGCAGGTCGTCATCGGCGGGCTGGAGGTTGCAGGCCTCGCGGAAGTGGCGCGGCAGGTTGTGGACGGTGATGATGTCGCTGCCGTCCAGCAGGGCCAGGCTGCCTTCGATGACGTGGGCCAGTTCGCGGATGTTGCCGGGCCAGGGGTAACGGCGGAAGATGCCCATGACCTCGTCGTCCAGAGTGACGCCGGCGGTCTTCATGGCCAGTTCCGAGCGGTTGATGATATGCCGGACCAGCAGGGGGATGTCGTTCTGGCGCTTGCGCAGGGGCGGCACGGCGATGCCCACCACGGCCAGACGGTAGAAGAGGTCGCGGCGCAGCAGGCCCTGGTCCACGGCCCGCAGGGGATGCTCGTTGAGGATGCTGATGATGCGCACGTTGATGGGGATCTCCGTATGGGAGCCCAGACGGCGCACGCGCTTTTCCTGGATGACGCGCAGCAGCTTGGCCTGCAGGCCCAGGGGCATGGAGTTGAGCTCGTCGAAGAGCAGGGTGCCGCAGTTGGCCTTTTCGAACAGGCCGGGCTTGTCCGGGGCGTCGGTGTAGGCGCCCTTGACCGTACCGAACAGGATGCCTTCCAGCAGGTTTTCCGGGATGGCGGCGCAGTTGACCGGGATGAACGGATGCCCGGCGCGGCTGCTGGCCGAGTGGATGGCCTGGGCGAACAGTTCCTTGCCGGTGCCGCTCTCGCCCCAGATCATGACCGGCGAGGAGCTGGTGGCCGCGGAGCGGGCTTCATGGATGCATTCCTGCAGGGCTTCGTCCCGGCCCACGATGCTGGAGAAGGTGTAGTAGCTGTAGGGCGTGTCCGCGTTGCAGGGCTTGAGGGGGCGGCGCGACTCCGAAACGTGGGCGGTGTTGCCCGTCCAGATGGTGAAGGCGATGACGCCGTCCTTGCGCCCGTGGTCGAACAGGGGGAAGAAGTCCGTCACCGTGCTGGCCAGGAAGTTGGTGGAGGTGGCGTACCAGTAGGCTTTTTTGAGCAGGGGCTTGCCGGTCTGGAGGCATTCCATGGTGGGGATGACCTCCAGCTCGTGGGGGACGTAGAGGCTGGTGATGTGCTGCCCCTCCACGGGGATGCGGGTGAAACCGTCGGCACGGCGCTGGATGGGGTTCATGTATTCGCAGATGCCGTCGGCATCGACCACGGCCACACCGATGCACATATTGTCCCAGATGGCCCGGACCTGCGGCGTCAGTACCGAGGCCCGGTTGACGTTGTAGAACTGGCGGCTGTTGAACATGCTTTTCCCCCTGGATAAGGGACTTTTATAAAGAGAAAGTTTTTTTGATTTTCATTAAAATTTCTTTATTTTTTCTTTCCGGTCAAGATGTTTATTTATTTTAATAAAAACAAATAGTTAAATATAAAAAATGGCAATTTGTCCATTTTGGCACAGCCTATGCTTTAAACTGGATAGCGGCACGGAGCGCGCCCGGCGCGTCCCTGCCCCGACATGCAAACAACATCGCCTTTCAGGAGATCGTCATGACCGTACATCAGTTCGAAGACAACGCCGCCAAGGGCGCCCAGGGTTACGCCATCAACTGGGACACCGCCGAAGCCCGCGTGAAAGACCTCAAGGCCTATCTCATGAACGCCCCTCAGGTTATGGACCCCGAGCGGCTGCAGTTCCTGAACGAGGTGTATGAGGAGTTCCAGGGCGAACCCGTTTTCTACATCCGCGCCAAGCTGCTGGAACGCGTGCTGACCAAGAAAAAGATCTTCCTGGACGGCAACCCCATCGTGGGCACCCTGACCGGTACCCGCGCCGGCGTGTACGCCTATCCTGAATGGAACGTGGCCTGGATCAAGGAAGAGATGCAGATGGCCAAGATGGCCTCTCTGGGCGAGATGAAGATCCCCCAGGAGACCACCGAGCTGCTGGAAAAGACCTACAAGAAGTGGAAGGGCCGCACCTGCATCGACCTGAACAACAAGATGTTCAAGGACAAGTACGGCTTCAACCCCGCTCCGTACTCCAAGGCCGGCGTGTACTATGACAACGTCAGCGTGGCCAGCGGCTCCGGTATCGCCGACTACCCCCTGGCTCTGAACAAGGGCCTGCGCTGGGTCATCGACGACATCAAGAAGCGTCTGCTGGAATGCCCCACCACCCTGGCCAACAAGGAAAAGCATGACCTGTACCGCGCCATGATCGTGGCCACGGAAGCCGTCATCGCCCACTCCCACCGTTACGCCGATCTGGCCGAGAAGACCGCCGAGACCGAGACCGATCCCAAGGCCAAGGCCGAACTGCTGGAGATCGCCGAGATCTGCCGCCGCGTGCCCGAATTCCCGGCCCGCAACTTCCGTGAAGCCATCCAGTCCTTCTGGTTCATCCACCTGGCCATCGAAGTGGAACAGATGGCCTGCGCCTGCTCCCCGGGCCGCTACGGTCAGTACATGTACCCCTTCTACAAGAAGGATATCGAAGAGGGCAATCTGACCCGCGAACAGGTGCTGACCCTGCTGAAGTTCCAGTGGATCAAGCATCTTGAGCTGGCCGAATACCAGGGCGGCTCCTACGCCATGACCCTGTCCGGCCACACCGGCCAGAGCATCACCATCGGCGGCGTGGACGCCAACGGCAACGACGCCAGCACCGAGCTGGAAGAACTGCTGCTGGAAACCCAGATCCAGATGAAGAACATCCAGCCCACGCTGACCCTGCTCTACCATCCCAAGCTGAAGGAATCCTACATGCAGAAGGTGGTGGAATGCATCCGCGGCGGTTCCGGCCAGCCCCAGATCCTGAACAACAACGTGGTCATCCAGCGCAACCTGGCCCGCTTCTCCCAGTACGAAGGCGGCATCACCCTGGAAGACGCCCGCAACTGCGGCAACTACGGCTGCGTGTCCACCGGCATCTGCGGCAAGGGCAGCTTCATCACCCAGGAAGACCAGCCCTGCCTGGCCAAGATCGTGGAACTGATGCTCTACAACGGCAAGGATCCGCTGACCAAGAAGCAGCTGGGCATCGAGACCGGTGACCCGACCGAGTTCCAGAGCTTCGACGAAGTGTACGACGCCTACAAGAAGCAGCTGCGCCACATCTTCGGCATCTCCCGCAAGCACTCCGACCTGAGCCAGATGGCCCGCCTGCAGGTGGTGCCCAGCATCTTCCGCTCGGTCATGTACGACGGCTGCATCGAAAAGGGCATGTGCGAAGAAGCCGGCGGCACCCGTTATCCCCAGGTCAACCCCATCATGACCGCCGGTATCGACGCCGCCAACTCCCTGCTGGCCATCAAGCACCTGGTGTTCGACACCAAGAAGATCACCATGGCCCAGCTGATGGAAGCCATCAAGGCCAACTTCGAAGGCTACGAAGACATCCGCAAGATGTGCTTCGAAGCTCCCAAGCACGGCAACGACTACCCCGAAGTGGAAGGCTTCGTGCAGCAGTACTACCGTGACGTGGACGAGATCCACCACTCCGTGGGTCCGGACTGCTTCGGCCACCGTACGCCTCTGGACGCCTACTCGCTGTCCTACCACAACTACTTCGGCTCCCTCATGGGCGCCCTGCCCACGGGCCGCAAGGCCGGTGTGGCCCTGACCGACGGCAGCGTGTCCGCCATGCCCGGCACCGACCATGAAGGCATCACCGCCCTCATCAAGTCCGGCGCCGAAGCCATCGACACCGTGCGCTACGGCGCCAACCACTTCAACGTCAAGTTCGTGCCCTCCGCTCTGGAAGGTCCCAACGGTGCCCGCACGCTGATCTCGCTCATCAAGACCTACTGTGACTTCGGCGGCTCTCACATCCAGTTCAACTGCGTGAGCTCCGACACCCTGCGTGACGCCCAGAAGAACCCGCAGGACTACACCGACCTGGTGGTCCGCGTGGCCGGCTTCAGCGCCTACTTCACCCGTCTGGACAAGGGCGTGCAGAACGAGATCGTCAAGCGTACCGAGTACGCTTCCTAACCAACACCAATCCTTATATAACCTCCGGCCTGGGGACCGCGTCCGCAAGGGCGCGGTCCCTCCGGTTGTAAGAACGGGGGAGGACGCCATGAGCCAGGGAATGATCTACAATATCCAGAGGATGTCCGTTCAGGACGGTCCCGGCCTGCGGACCACGGTCTTTCTGAAAGGCTGTCCTCTGCGCTGCCTGTGGTGCAGCAATCCCGAATCGCAGCAGTTCACGCCGCAGATGCTGCTGTTCGACAATCTGTGTGTGAGCTGCGGCGCCTGTGCGCAGGTCTGTCCCAACGGCGCCGTGGTGCCGCTGGAAAACGGCAAGATGGGCCGCGATACGGAAAAGTGCACCCACTGCGGCGCCTGTACCGAAGTCTGTCCCAACAAGGCGCGCGTCATGTCCGGCCGTATCATGACCGTGGAAGAAGTCATGGAAGTGGTCCGCAAGGACTGGCTCTTCTACGAGAACTCCGGCGGCGGCGTGACCTTTGGCGGCGGCGAGCCCACGGCGGGCGGGCAGTTCTTCCTCGATCTGGTGCAGACCGCCCATGACGAGGGCCTGCACGTCACGGTGGATACCTGTGGCTTCTGCCCCGAGGACAGGTTTGACAAAACCATCGGCCTGGCCGATCTTTTCCTGTTCGACTGCAAGCACATGGACCCGGAACAGCACAAAAAGCTCACCGGGCAGGACAATGCCCTCATCCTGCGCAACCTGGAGGCCGCGCTCTCTTCCTCCACCGAAGTGCGCGTGCGCATGCCCCTGATGCCGGGCCTCAACGATTCCGACGAGAATCTGGCGGCCATGGCGGCCTTTTTGGGGCGCTTCGGCCGCAAGCAGGTGGAGATCATGCCCTGTCATGCCTTCGGCAAGAGCAAGTACGCCGCTCTGGGCAAGCCTTACCCCGATGTGCAGCAATACACCCCTGAAGGTCTCAAGGCCGCGGAAGAGCGCTTTGCCCGCCACGGTCTTGTCCCTGTCATCGTATAACCCTTGATGGAGAAAACAATGTTCACTGTTACTGTTGACGAGAGCATGCTGGAAAAGCTCCGCGGCATGCTGGAAGACGAGGATGAAGGTACTTGTGTGCGCCTGCGCGAATACAAGGTCGGCGGTGGCTGACATGCCAAGATCGTGCTCGGTCTGGGCATGGACGAATTTGATGAGGACGAAGACGAGCAGATCGACATCGACGGCGTTCCTTTCGCCGCGGAGAAGGATTTTCTGGAAAAGTACGGGACGGCCTTCACGCTGAGCTACGGCGAGAACAAGGAAGTGGTCCTGACCGCCAACCAGGCCTAATCTCCCGGGGATGTCCCGGGCGAGTACGGCAAAGCCTCCTGCCCTGGCAATGCCATCGCGAAGGGCTGCCGTAAGCGCCGGTTTCCCCGTCCGACGACGCCGTCCTGACGCTGGCGACTGCCGCCATCAGGGCGAATACGCGGGAGCCTGTCCATTTTGGACAGGCTCCCTGTTTTTATGCCTTTTTTCCTTCTTCCTGTTGCCAAAAGGCCGTTACCTCCCTAAGCATGGACTGCGCGGCGGCCTGTTCCGCATACGTGCGGGACGGGCAGGGGAGAGGCCGCGGCCCGGAAGGCGCCCGCAGGCAAGACCGGCTTTGCGGGGAGCGATGCCGTATGGTGCGGAAGGCTGTCGCACGGCTCGTACCGCTCCCTGTGGAGCGGGAAGCCGCATGCGGCGCAGGGAGCGGCGGTACAGGCCGTCTCCTGCGGATGGACGGGGAAACGCCGTCCGGCTCACGCCTGGCGGAACGGCTATTGCCGCATGGGGCGATCGTCTCGCCGTGCGCTGTCATCCCGCCGTCGTCTGCCGCTGGCGGAGCGACTGGGAAGATATTTCGATTTTTCATGCACTGATGGGGGCGGCCCGTGGCCGCAGGAGGGGCGTATGCCCGGGATGACTGAGATCTGTGTGTTCCTCGCCTGGATCGCAGGCGGTTTCGTTTCCGGCGTCAGCGGCATCGGCGGCGCCATGGTGGCCTTTCCCTTCCTGGCCATGCTCCTGCCGGTGCACGAGGCCATCGCCCTGACCTGCATCGTCAACATGGTCATGGACATCTGTCTGGCCAGCCTGCATTTCCGCTTCTGCCGCGTCAGCGCCCTGTGGCCCATGCTGCTGGCCTCGGTGCCCGGGTCCTTTGCCGGGCTCTACATCCTCCAGATCTGTTCCGGCCCCGTGCTGCAAGGCGCCGTGGGCCTGCTCCTGCTCTATTACGTCTACTGGCAGAAGACCTTCCGCGCCCGCGGTACCATCGCCCATCCCCGGGCGCTGGGCGCTGTGGCCGGTTTCGGCTCCGGTCTGCTGGGCACGGCCATCGCCTTCGACGGCCCGCCCGTGGGGGCCTACGGCCTGTGCATGGGCTGGGAACCGCGCGTGCTGCTGGGCACGCTGGGCGTCTTCTTCGTGCTGCGCGCCACCGTGACCCTGGTGCTGCAGGGCATAGCCGGTTTCTATACGCCCACGGTGCTTACCTGCGCCATGTACGGCGCGCCCGGCGTCATCCTGGGCACCTGCATCGCCTTCCCCGTGGTCAAGCATATCTCCCAGCAGGCCTTCCGCAAGGTGCTGCTCTGCGTCATCGCCGTGGCGGGCCTGGTCTGCCTGGTGCGGGCGCTGGGCTAGGGGCCTGCGCGGGCACGGCAGGGGTGCGTACTTTTGGGGCCGCCCGGATGGCGGCTGCTGCCCGGCATCACGGGCTGGGCAAGCGCGGCGATGCGGCAAGGGGCCGGGGCTTGGGCAGCCCCAGGCCCCCTGCACCCCGCATTGCGGCCCGCCGTCAAAGCGGCTATCCTGCGAAAAGATGCGAAGAGCATCCTTTCCGCACTCCAGCAGTGAGGCCGCGTCATGAATCCCGTCACCGACATCCTTGCCCGCGCCGTGGTCCCCGAGCATTCCGCGCCCTTCATGCAGGCCGTTTCCGGGGGCCGGGTGCTGATGGTGGATAACTTCGTCTTTTACGCCGCCGAAGACTGGCTCATGGCCATCGCCTACCCCTTGCGGGATGGCGGCGAGTACAGCCACCAGCGTTTCGAGGCCGCCTTGTCCGGGGCCCTGCGCGAGACCGGGGCCACGGCCTGCTTTGCCGTAGGGCCCGACCTGCCGCCGCGTCTGGCGGACAACGTGCTGGAGCGGGACGAGTTCTACACCCTTCCGGCCGATGCGCCCGTGCCGCCGCGTCTGCGCTCGCCCGTGCGCAAGGCCCGGGAACGCCTGCGCATCGACGAGACGCGGGAGTTCGGTCCGCAGCACCGCCGTCTGTGGGCCGAGTTCATGGGCCGGGCCGTGCTGCGGGCCAACGTGCGCGAGCTCTTTGCCCGCACGCCGCAGATGCTGGCCGCCGAAGGCGCCGATGTGCGCCTGCTCAACGCCTGGGACGGCGACCGGCTGGTGGCCTGTCTGGTGCTGGATTACAGCACGCCCGCCTTCGTCAGCTATATCGTGGGCGCCCGCTCGCGCAGCCATCCCGTGCCCCACGCCGGGGACGCGCTCTTTGCCGTCATGCTGGAAAAGGCCCGTGCGGCGGGCTGTGATTTCGTCCAGCTGGGCCTGGGCGTCAACGAGGGCATCACCCGCTTCAAGCGCAAGTGGGGCGGAGCGCCGCAGCTTTCCTACGTCATGGCCCAGTGGCAGGAGCGGCCGCGTGCGGACGTGCATAAAGTGGTGCTGGACGAGCTCATGCAGGCCCTGGTGGAGCGCAGTGACGAGGGCCTTTCCAAGCGCCAGATACTGGACAGGCTGCCCGACCAGCGCCCCTTTGCCATGCTCTGGGAGCTGGAGAAGCAGGGCCGCCGCTCCTGGATCTGCGGCACGGCGCATTTCTTCTGCTATTCCTTTGCCGACTCGTTCCGCCGCCTGTTCCGCAAGGTGGATACCGTCATCTTTGAAGGCCCGCTGGATGCCGAGAGCCTGGCGCAGGTGGAGGCCTGCGGCAAATCTCCCGATCCCGGGGCCGTGCCGCTGGACGGCCTGATGACCGAGGCCGAGATCCGGCGGCTGGAGCGCGTGGTCTGCGGCGTGCGCGGGCCGGTGGCGCGTTTTCTGAACATGGAGTGGGAGGACGCGCCGGACGTGCGGGAGCGCCTGCATACCACCCGGCACTGGTACGCCTTCTTCTCCCTCTGGACGGCCTTTCTGGAGCGGCAGGGCTGGCGCGATTCCGTGGATCTGGAAGCCTGGCATCTGGCCCGCGACATGGGCAAGACCGTGCTGGGCATGGAGACCATGGAAGAGCAGCTCCATTCCCTGGAAGTGGTGCCCGTGCCGCGCGTGCTGGATTTCTTCCGCCACTGCGGCCAGTGGCGCTCCTACATGAAGCGCAATATCTACCACTACTTGCGTGGCGAGCTGGAACCCATGATGGGCACCAGCACGGAATTCCCCACGCGCACGCAGCAGGTCATCGACTTCCGTGACCAGCGCTTCCGCGAGCGCATGCGGCCTTTCATCGAAAAGGGCGGGGTCGCGGTCTTCGTGGGCGCGGCCCACATGCTGCGCCTGCGCCGCATGCTCACCGAGGACGGTTTCACCGTGCGGCAGGTGCGGCCCACCTGGATCCACAGGATGCGCGCCCGCCTGCGCGGCGAGGACGATCTTTACCGCATCCCCGGTGACGGGGATCGCTGACAGCCGGGGGCGTCCCGCCGGTCCGTATCCCGTTGGGGACAGGCGTGGCCCGGGCGCTCCGCCACAAGGAGACCATCATGTTTTCACAGGGATTGCAGCATTTCACGGCCGAGGCCGTGGTCCCGGAACAGCTGCTGCACTATGTGACGGCCGTGGCCGGTTCCCGGCCGCTCGCCTGCGCCGGTTTTCCCGCCTATCTTCTGGAAGGGCATCTGGTGCTGGTGGCCTACGACGCGGCCATGCTGGAGACCTTTGCCGGAGGGCCGGATCTGGAAGCGGCCGCCGCCAGAGTGAAGGAGGCCACGGATGCCGCCGCCCGTCTGGAGGCCGTGAGCGTGCGCCAGAGCGCCGAGGCCGCCACGGCGGAGGGCGTGCAGTTGCGTGTGGATGCCGCTGTGGATGCGGCCCTTGCCCTGCCGGAGGTGCGCCAGATCACCGTCCTGGCCCCGGTGCGCCCCACGCGTGCCCCGCAGGATGCCGGCACGGGCACGCCGGATGCCTACTGGGATCTTGAGCTGCCCCTGCTGCGCGAGGACGGCTCCCTGCCGTGGCAGAAGCTGCGCAACATGGAGCGCCGCGCCCTGCGCGAGGTGGAGGTGGTGCGCGAGGCCTGGCAGCCGGATCACGCCGCGCTGGTGCAGGACTTTTTGCGCCGCAAGCCCTTCGAGCCCGGCACGGTGCACATCTTCAGCCATCTGGAAAGCTTTGTGGGCTCCCATCCCGACGTGCAGCTCTGGGCCGCCCGCCACCGGGAGGACAACAGCCTTCAGGCCTTTGCCGTGGGTGATTACGCCTCCCTGACCACGGCTTTCTACATGTTCGCCTTCCGGCGGCAGGGGGCCGTGCCCGGCTGCGCCGACGCCCTGCTGGCCGGGCTGGTCAGCGAGGCCGAGGCCCGCGGGCATATGCGTTTCTGTCTGGGGCTGGGCATCGATCCCGGCATCCGCTTCTTCAAGCGCAAGTGGCATGCCCGTCCGGCGCTGCCTTGTCTGGAGACCGGCTGGAGCACCCGTGCCACCACCTCGGGCGGCGGCTGGTTTGCCCGCCTGCGCCGCCTGCTGGGCGGAGAGGAGGCCGCATGAGCACGCCCGATCCCCTGAGCCCCAAGGCCCTGCCCGGGCCGGGACTGCGCCAGTGGCTGCGCGAGGCCTTCACCGGGCGGCCCACGCCCTTGCTCTGCATGCAGGTGGAGGTCTCGTCCGTTTGCGCCTGCCGCTGCACCTATTGCCCGCACACCACCAAAAAAGACGTTTGGCAGTCGCGCCTCATGAGCGCCGAGACCTTCGCCGCCCTCTGGCCGCTCATGCGCCAGTGCGGCCGCGTCCATCTGCAGGGCTGGGGCGAGCCCTTCCTGCATCCCCGCTTCATGGATTTCGTCAGCGTGGCCCGGCGGGCGGGCTGTGCCGTGTCCACCACCACCTGCGGCCAGCACATGGACGAGTCCCTGGCCGCCGCCATCGTGGACAGCGGCATGGACGTGGTGGCCTTTTCCCTGGCCGGTACCGACGAGGCCAGCAACGCCAGTCGCCAGGGCATCCCTTTCAGCCGGGTCTGCGAGGCCATCCGCTGCCTGCAGGAGGTGCGCCGCAAAAAGCAGGGCGTCCATCTGGAAGTGCATCTGGCCTATCTGCTCCTGCCCTCGCAGCTGGAAGCCGTGAAGCGTCTGCCCGAACTCATGGAAGAGCTGGATGTGCATTGCGCGGTGGTCAGCACCATGGATTACATCGCTTCGCCGGAGCTGGCCGTGGAGGCCTACAGCCCCGAAGAGGCGGACAAGGTGGCCGCAGCGGCCGCCGTACTGGCGCCTGTGGCGGCCCGGGTGCGCCAGAGCGGCCGGGAGCTGTGGTACGCCCTGCCTGACCCCGAGGCCGTGGGCCGCGTGCGCAACGGCTGCCGGGAAAACGTGGACCGCACCATCTATGTGGACACGCAGGGCAACCTTTCGCCCTGTGTGTACGTCAACCTGCCCACCAGCGAGGATGACCCCAAGCGGCGGATCTTCGCCCGCGCCGAATACGGCCGCCCCGCCGGGGAGCTGGCCGAGCTGTGGCGCACCAGGGGCTTCAGGGATTTCCGCGCCGCTCTGGCAGGCCCCTGGCCCGACCTGCCCTGTGCGGGCTGCTCCAAGCGTTTCGAGAAGATCTGGTAGGGCTGGTGGAAGTTTTGGGATGAGGGGGGAAGGGAAACCTTTTTGGAAAAAGGTTTC
>ERZ827168.1330-NODE-1330-length-34384-cov-14.724227_pt1 | contig 34384 bp, 28 predicted proteins | sample MGYA00519868_ERZ827168 | MGnify/ENA primary metagenome ERZ827168 (study PRJEB31778, sample SAMEA3449271) | human gut metagenome | biome: human gut; feature: human-associated habitat; material: faeces | place: United Kingdom | collected 2010/2012 ...
AATCGGCCGCGCTCATTTCGAGCATCGGGATGCGCTTGATGATGCCGGCGTTGTTGACCAGAATGTCGATCACGCCGACTTCCTCGCGAATCTGAGCGACGGTCTTCTGCACCGCTTCCTCATCGGTCACGTCGCAGACATAGCCGTGCGCCTTGATGCCCTTCTCCTCGTAGGCAGCCAGACCCTTGTTGACCAGATCCTGATTGATATCGTTGAAAACGATGGTCGCGCCCGCCGCAGACAGCGCGTTGGCAATCGCGAAGCCGATGCCGTAGGACGCGCCGGTGACGAAAGCAATCTTGCCCTCCAGGCTGAAATTCTTCATAAACTCGTTCATTGGAAAGAAGCCTCCTTCTGTATATTTCCGCACGACCCGCCTTTTTTCAAAAAGGCGGCGGCCGTGTGATTGGCGTTTTTTTAACTTGCTCCCTCCCGCGCGTCAGCGCAGGTCGATCGGGTCGATGTTGTCCATGTCGTCAAATTCCTGATTCTCGCCGCACATGCCCCAGATGAAGGTATAGTTGCTCGTGCCCACGCCGGTGTGAATCGACCAGGACGGGGAGATGACGGCCTGCTCGTTGTGCATCAGCAGGTGGCGGGTCTCGGTCGGCTCGCCCATCATGTGGAAGACGACGTTGTTATCCTTGAGATCGAAGTAGAAATAGACCTCCATGCGGCGCTCGTGCGTGTGGCAGGGCATGGAATTCCAGTTGCTGCCCGGCGCGAGCTGGGTCATGCCCATGCACAGCTGGCAGCTCTGCATGACCGCCGGATGGATGTACTGGTTGATGACGCGCTTGTTGCAGGTCTCCACGCTGCCCAGCGGGCGCTTGTTGGCCTTGTCGATGTCGATCTTGACGGTCGGATAGGTCTTGTGCGCGGGGCAGGTGTTGATGTAGAACTTGGCCGGGTCGGCGGGATCGTCGCTGGTGAAGCTCAGCGTCTTCGCGCCCATGCCGACATACAGGCCGTCGTACTGCTTGAGATCGTACTCAACGCCGTCCACGGCGATCTTGCCCTTGCCGCCGATGTTGATGACGCCCATCTCGCGGCGCTGAAGGAACGTATCGGAGGCCAGCTCCTTGCATCCGACCAGCTCCACGCTCTTGCTGACGGGCATCACGCCGCCGGCGATGATGCGGTCAAAGTGGGAATACGTCAAAATCGCGTCGTCCGGCGCGAACACGGTCTCGATGAGGTATTCGCCGCGCAGGCGCTCTGTCGTATAATGCTTGGCGTCTTCCGAAGCGGAAGGCTGGCGAACGGTAAGCTGCATAGGTATGTCCTCCTTATTGATGGGTTCAAACGTCCCCTTGCTATCAGTATAACACAGCTTCTTTGTAAAAACCATAGCCGACACGCAAAATTGTTTGTTTTTTTGTTTGCCTATCGTTCATTTTTGACAAGTCGTCCGATGAATCCGCCCCGCATGACGCGCCGCGTTTCCGGTTATCCTAACGGCGTATTCCGCCCGGAAGGAGGCGCTTTCATGGAGGACGACCCCATTTCGCTCAGCGGCGATTTATCCGGCGACGTCCGGGTTTTTCGCGACCGCTTCCGCGCGTCGGATAACGCGGACGTCATCATCCGCCGTTTCCGCTCCGGCGCGTTTTTTTCCGCGCTGGTGACCATCGACGGCATGACCGATACGCGCGAAATCGACGAAAACATCCTCAAGCCGTGCATGGCGCTGCCGCACGACGCGGGGGCGGACGTTCCGCCCGAGGCGCGCGTCGGCTATCTGATGGAAAACGCCGTCTCCGTCCTGCCGACGGAAACCAAATCGCGCTTTGACGAGCTGATTGCCGACGCGCTCTCCGGCCAGAGCGTGCTGCTCTGCGACGGCTGCCCGGCCGCCTGCGTGATGGACACGCGCGGGTTTGAAAAGCGCGCCGTCGGCAGACCGGAGGCGGAGCAGGTCGTCCTCGGGCCGCACGAGAGTTTCGGCGAATCCATCCGCACGAACATCACGCTGCTTCGGCGCATCGTGCAGCGCGAGGAGCTGATGACGGAATTCCTCAGCGTCGGCGGCGCGATGAAAACCCGATGCGCGCTGCTGTATCTGCGCGGCACGGCGGACGAAGCCATGCTCGCGCGCGTCCGCCGCCGTCTGGCGGCCTGCCAAAGCGATTTCGCGCTGTCGGCGGGCGAAATCGAACAGATCATCGAGGATCACCCCATGGCGCTGATTCCGCAATGCGTCGCCACCGAGCGGCCGGACAGAGCCGCGTCGTTTCTGGCGGAGGGGCAGATTGTCGTGCTGACGGACGGCTCGCCGCTGGCGCTGGGCGCGCCCTCAACCCTCTGGCACCAGCTCCACACGCCGGACGACGCCTCCATGCGCTGGCAGTACGGCACGTTTCTGCGCATCGTGCGGTTCATCGGCATGCTGATCCACCTGTTTCTGCCGGGGGCGTACATCGCCGTTCTCCGGTTTCACACCGAGCTGATTTCGCCGATTCTGCTGGCCAGCGTCTACGAAACCAGCTCCCGCGTGCCCGCGCCGATCTTTCTGGAGGCGCTGCTGATGACGCTGGCGTTCGATCTCGTCAGCGAGGCCGGCCTGCGCGCGCCGGGCGCGATGGGCAACGCGCTGGGTATCGTCTCCGGCCTGATTCTGGGGCAGAGCGCCGTCGGCGCGGATATCGTCAGCCCGCTGCTGCTGATCGTCGTCGCGGCCAGCGGGCTGGGCGGCTTCTGCATCCCCAATTACGCGCTGAGCGTGGGCATGAAGATCATTCAGCTTTTATTTCTGACGGCTGGCGCGCTCGGCGGCCTGTATCTGATGGCGCTGCTGGGGCTTGCGCTGCTCTGCGCCGCCTGCGCGATGCGCTCCGTCGGTTCGCCGCTGACCGCGCCGCTCACGCCGAGGCGGCCCGGAAACCCGGATCTGCTGATTCGTTTCCCGCTGTGGCGGCAGAAAGCGAGGGCTTTTTTTGCAGGACGAAAGGATTGAGCAGCGCGTCCGCGCCGCTTACCGCGCGCGCGCCTGCGCGGCGGGCGTTGCCTGCGGCGCGCAGATTTTTGCCGTCGGCACGGGGCTGCTGCTGCCGCTTGCGCTCAACGCCGCGTATTGGGCCGCTGTGCCCGCGCTGCTGCTGGGCGGGGTCATCGGCCTTGCCGCGCCCAGACGACTCTCCAAAGCGCCGGGAAGCGCCTTCTGCGCGGTGCTGGCGCTTTCGCTGCTCGTCTGCGGCGCGCTGCTGCTGGCCGCGGGCGCGACGCTCGCCCAGCAGACGCTCCTGCCAAACGGCCATCTGCTGACCTGCCTGATGCTGACGCTGGGCTTCTGCCTGCTCGCCGCGCGCCCCGGCGGCACGGGCGTGTGCCGCGTGGCCTTCGCGCTCCGGCTGCTTTTGCCCGTCGCGCTGGCCGTGTTCGCGGGGTTCTCGCTCTCTTCCGCCTCGGCGGCGGGGCTTTTTCCGCTCCTCGGCGCAGGCGTTCGGCCGCTGCTGCTGGCCGCGCTGCTCGGCCTTTCCGCCGGTTCGCCCGCGCTGATGCTCTTTCTGCCGCCGCAGGAGCTGGAAACGCCCGCGCCCGTGCCGAAGGCCGGTTTCTTCGCGCTGCGCGTCGTTCTCGGCGGCCTGTTCGGCGTGCTGACGCTGGCCGCGCTGTCCCTGTGTAACCCCTATGCGCTCCTGCGCGATCAGCACGTTTGGGGCGCGAGGATGACGATTCTCTCCAGCGCGCGCCCACGCGAGGGCTTGGTGCAGGCGCTGCTGACGCTCGCCCAGCTCTTTGCCCTGCTGATCGGCGCGGTTTCCACGCTCTGCGCCGCCGCGCAGGCGCTCGGGCGCGCCTTTTCGAAGATTCAGCCGCTCAGCCTGTGGCTCTGCGCGCTCGGGGCGCTGGGGCTTCTGCTGGCCGCCGCGTTTTTCGGCATGGATGTGCTGCTGTGCGTGTCGCCGCTGCTGCTGCTTCCCGAAGGGATTCTGCTCGTTTGGTCGTTTGTAAGGCGGTGAGCGCGCACTCCTTCCGTCACGCCTGCGGCGTGCCACCTCCCTCGATGAGGGAGGCAGAGGGAGCCGAAAATAAGATTGATCCTCAAAGAGGTGACTATCCTTTGAAAAAATTCGGGCCGATGCTGCTCATGCTTCTCCTGCTGCTGAGCGGCTGCACCGGCGGGCAGGAGATCGAAAGCGGGCTGTTCGTCATCGCCATGGCGGTGGACGCCGCGCCGGAGGGCAACCTGACCGTCACCGTCAAGGCGCTTTCCGGCACAGAGGACGGCGCATCGGGCGCGTCGGACGGCGAGGGCGCATCCGATGCGGAGGCCGAGCTTGAAAAGACCGAACCGGGCTATATCGTGCTCAGCGCCACCGCGCCGAGCTGCCTGCGCGCGCTGGGGCTGCTGGGCGCGACCACGCCGCGCACGGTCAACCTCTCCCAGCTTCGGGAGATCGTCGTCAGCCAGACTCTCGCCGAAACGGACGCCACGCTCTCCATCCTCAAGGAGATCCGCGCGATTTACCGCGCCAACGGCGAGGCCGTCGTCGTCATCACGCCGGATCAGGCGGGCGATTTCATCCGCAGGCAGCGCGCCGTGCTCGGCCTGCGCCTGTCCAAATACCTCGAGGTGCTCTTTGAGCACTACGAACAGCTCGACGTCATTCCGCCCAGCCCGAGCCTCTCCGCCGTCATCGCCGCGATGGAATCCGGCACGGCCGACGCGGCAGCCGTCTATGCCGCCGGGAACGACTTTCAAAACACCCTCCTGCTTCAAAGCAAATCCGACCTCGACCGCCTGCCCGGCCATCTGCCCCGAACCGCCCCCGCGCCGAACGAATACATGGGCGCGGCGCTGTTTTCCGGCCCGCGCATGACCGGCACGCTCACCGGCAACGAGGTCAGCCTGCTCTGCCTGATGGCAGGCAAGGCCAGCAAGCGTGTCTCCGTCATCGACGGCGCGCAGTATAAAACCCGGCTGCAAACCCGCGTCAAGCACCGGATCGACCCGGACGGCACGCTCTTTGTCTCCCTGCGCCTGACGCTCACCCTCTCCGCCGGACAGCAGCAGCGCACCGAGGAGGAAATCGCCGCCTCGCTTGCGCAGGACTGCGTCAGCGTGCTGCACAAGCTCCAGGCCGCCTCCTGCGACGCGGTCGGCTTTGGCCGGATTCAGATCCGCCGCTATCCCGATATCCCCGCGTGGGAGCGCTCCGGCTGGGCGGCGCAATACGAATCCCGCCCCGTCCGCGTGAGCGCGGAGATAAAAATCCTGCAATAGCGCCGGGGCAAACAGGATTTTTCGTTTCGGCAGAGAAACCTTTCTTCATCATTCAGACTGTAGACAAAAAGCTATTCTCCCCCGAAGGGGGAGAATAGCCCTTTCCGTAAATGAAAGAATCGCTGAATTTCTTGATTTTGCTATTCAACAATAATTGAGCAAAAAGCAAATTCTGCACAAAACGCGGGCGCGCAATGCGCGCCCCTACGGGTACGCGGTTGCTTTTTTCGCAACGTTGTAGGGGCGCGCATCGCGCGCCCGTTATCGAAATTTGTGCAAAATTTCGGATTTGCTCATTTACTGTATTCAAGTCAAGTTTGCTTATGTCAACAAGCTGCTTCATCATTTTCCCATACCGAAACAGAAAGCGTGAATGCCATGAATTTTTTGAGCGAAGCCCAAGCCCTCGAAGGCGAAATGCGCGCCTTTTTTGAGGATCTCCACCGCCATCCCGAACCTTCCCACTTTGAAAACCGAACCAATCAGCGCGTTCGCGAGCAGCTCCGCGCGCATCAGATCGACATGCTCTGCCCGAAGGACAACATCACCATCGCCGTCATCCGCGGCGCGAAGCCCGGCAAGACCGTCGGCCTGCGCTTTGATACCGACGCGCTGCAAATGCAGGAGCTTTGCGATGTGCCCTATAAATCCGAAACAGACGGCCTGATGCACGGCTGCGGCCACGACGCGCACACCACCTGCGGCGTGTTCGTCGCCCGCCTGCTGAAGGCGCACGCCGACGCGCTTTGCGGCACATATAAAATCATCTTTCAGCCCGCCGAGGAGGGCGAGCACGGCGCGGACGAGGTGATCGCCACCGGGCTGGTGAGCGATGTGGACGCCTTCTACGGCCTGCACGTCTGGAGCCTGTATCCGACCGGCACGCTGCACGCCACGCCCGGCGGCATCTGGGCCGAGCCGGACATGTTCAAGGTCACCATCCACGGCAAGGGCGGCCACGGCGCGACGCCGGAGGTCTGCGTGGACGCGATCACCGCGGGCGCGGCGGTCGTGCAGTCCCTGCAAACCATCGTCTCCCGCTTCATCTCCCCGATGGACAGCGTGGTGGTCACCGTCGGCTCCTTCCACGCGGGCACGCGCTGCAACATCATCGCGCAGGACGCGGTGCTGGAAGGCACGCTGCGCGCGTTTGACGACGACGTGCACCGCCGCCTGCTCGAGCACTTCCGGCGCATCATCACCGACGTGAGCGCCGCCTACGGCTGCACCGCCGAAATCGAGATCAACGAGGTCGCCGGCGTGGTCGTCAACGACGAGGCGCTCTGCCGCATCGCCAACGAATGTGCCGCCGAGCTGGTTCCGCCCGACAGGATTCAGCCGCAGCACCCCTGCATGCTCGGCGACGATTTCGCGTCCTACCGCGCCATCGCCCCGAGCTGCTTCGTGCAGGTCGGCATGCTCGCGCCGGAAAAGGATTGCTGCTACGCGCATCACCACGGCATGTTCAAGGTGGACGAGGACGTTCTGCCGCTGTGCGCCGCATGGATGGCCGCCATGGCCGCCCGTGCCGCGTCGCGCTGATTTATCCACAGGTTTGTGGAAAATCCGCCCTAATTTTCCCCGTTTGACCGCATCGAAATTACGATTTTTTAACGCAAATTGAAAAGGGGTTTTTCATTTCACGGCGAAAGAATACACTAGTCACAGCCGGAAGGCCGCTATTTTGCCGGGAGGAACGCACCGCATGAATCCGAAACCATCCAAGCGTCAGCGCTTTAAAAACTTCATTCTCCGCCGCAAGCTGAACACGCTGGGGCTGCTCGTCATCACCCTGATGAGCGGCCTGATTACCATTGCGTGCGCCGTTCGCGGCTTCTCGCACACCGATATCCTGATCTTCGTCACCGCGCTGCTGGTCATCCTCTGCTTTGTGCAGAAGGTCAAGCTCAAAAAGAGCTTCCGCACCCTGCCGCACCACTTCAAATCCGCCCAGCGCATCCACAGCCGCGAAAACGACACGGAAACGCCGGAGGCGTGATTTTTCCACAAACCGTCCGGTTTTTGTGGATAAAACCGATTCGTTTCAAAACAACGCACAGTAAAACCGCAGCAGCGCCCGGTTCTCCGCCGGGCGCTGCTGCGGTTTATCGTCTTTTTGTTCCCTGCCGCTCCAGCGCCAGCAGGCGGATTTTCCTGTCCACGCCCCCGGCGTATCCCGTCAGGCTTCCGTCTGCGCCGATCACCCGATGGCATGGCACGATGATGGAAATCGGGTTTCGCCCGACCGCGCCGCCGACAGCCCGCGCGCTCGCGCCGTCGCCCAGCAGCGCGCCGTATGTCGTCGTCTGCCCGTATGGGATTTCAAGCAGGCGCGCCCACACGCGCAGCCGGAACGCCGAGCCGATCAGGTGCAGCGGCGGGGTGAAATCCGGCTGTCCGCCCGAAAAGTAGTCGTCCAGCCAGCGCGCCGTCTCGTCAAGAATCGGCGTGCGTTTTTCCTCGCGCGCCTCCGGCAGATTCGCCGCGAAATGCCTTGCGCCGTCAAACCAGAGCCCGATCAGCCCCTGCTCGTCGGCGGCGAGCAGAAGGCCGCCGAGGGGCGAGGCGTAACGCTGCATGAAAACCATAGATGAACCTCCTGCCCGCTCAAATCGCCTTCGGCAGATTCCACTTGAACACCGTCGCCAGGATGCGCACCGCCGTGGTGATGATCATCCCCAGCCCGTAGGCCATGATTTCGCCCACCCCGGCGCGCAGCAGCAGCGCATACCCCAGCGCGCCGAGAATCGCCGCGACGGCATACACGCGCTTTTTGAGCACGAACGGCATTTCCCGCAGCAGCACGTCGCGCAGCATGCCGCCGCCGATGGCCGTCGTCGCGCCGAGGAACGTGGTCAGGAACATGTTATCCGCAAACCCGGCCTCCATGCCGATGCGCGCGCCGGAGACGGCGAACACGCCCAGCCCGACGGCGTCAAAGACGTTGTTGATCTGCTCGATCATCTTTTCGCGGGCGACATAGCGCTCCTTGTACACCCGCGCGATGACGAACACGACGAGCGCGCACAGGCAGGCCAGCAGCACATAGTGGAAATTGGTGAACATGCGCGGCGGAAAATAGCCGATGAGCACGTCGCGCAGCGTGCCGCCGCCCAGCGCGGTGAACACCGCCATCAGCAGCACACCGAAAATATCCGTTCCCCGATCCACCGCGACCATCGCGCCGGACACGGCAAAGGCTGCCGTTCCGACAGCCTCGCAAAAGCTGAAAATTCCGTTGATATCGGTCATTTTCTTTTCCTCAAAACATTCTGAACGGCTTCTTCGGCGGTTTCGCCCGTCAGCGCGCGCCGCCGCGCCGCCGCGAGCGCCTCGGCCAGTTGAGGCCCCGGCTCCATGCCCGCCGCGATCAGCATGCTGCCGTCGGGCAGGCCGCGCGCCGCCGTCTCCTCGTAAACCCGGACGCGCCCGGTCAGAAACGCCTCCTCGCCGGCCTCGCCGCCGCTCGCGCTGCCCTTGCCCAGCGTATCGCAGACGGCCAGCAGCGCCAAATCGTTCGGGCAGACGGATTCGTCAAACAGCAGGTTCGTCTCGCCCGTCTCCGCCTGCCTGTAATGGCAGACATGCGCGCGCATGTGCAGGCGGCACATGTTTTCGCAATACGCGATGATCTCGCGGTTCACACCGAGCCGCCCCAGCATGGCGCGCGTCAGCGGCACGCCGGTGTTTTCGTGGCCGCAGGCATGCCATTCGCCGTCCTCGCCCCGCGCGGTGGAGACAGCCTTGCCCAAATCGTGGGTCAGCGCCGCGAAGACAAACGCCTCCGGCCGCAGCGCCCGCGCTTTTTTCTGCGCGGCGGCATGCAGCACCCGCATGCTGTGCGTGTATGCGTCGCCCTCCGGGTGATAGCGCGGCGGCTGGGGCACGCCGATGAGCGCCGCCAGCTCGCCAAACCACGGCCTGAGCGCGTCCGCCCGACGGAGCACGTCAAAAAACACGTCCGGCGCGTCGCTCGCCATGGCCTTTTTCATTTCGCCCAGCACGCGCGCGGGGGAGAGCGCGTCCGTCTTCATCATCCGCATCTTTTCAAGCGTTTTTGCATCCGGCGACAGGCGAAACCGCGCCGCAAACTGCGCGCCCCGCAGCACGCGGAGCGGGTCTTCGGCGAAGCCGTCCCCCGGCACGGCGCGCAGCACACCCTGGCGCAGATCGGCCTGCCCGCCGAAGGGATCGACGATTTCCCCGGTCAGCGCATCCCGCAAAATCGCGTTGACGGTAAAATCCCGCCGCGCCGCCGCGCGCGCAAAGGGGAGCGCCGGATCGAGCCGCACGTCAAAATCGCCGTGCTTCGGCCCGGTTCGCCGCTCCAGCCTCGGCACGGCCAGATCAATCCCCGCGCCCTTGAGGGAAAAAATGCCGTATCGCGCGCCGCTTTCGTCCACCTCGCCGAATTCCGCGGCCAGACTGCGCAGCGCCTGCGGCTCAAGGCCGTATACCTCACAGTCGATATCCGCGCTCTCGCGCCCCGTCAGCGCGTCGCGCACACAGCCGCCGACCAGCATGGCGCGGCCGCCGAGCGCCTTTGCCCGCAGCGCGATTCCCCGAATCGTTTCCTGCTGAATTTCCTTCGTCATACGGTCCTCTCCGTCGCTTTGGGGCGGCGCGCCGGCCGCCCGGTCATTCCAGCGCGCCCTGATCGCCCCGCGCGTAGGCGGCGGTGAGCACGTCGTTCATCGCGATGTGCACCGGCTTTTTTCGCCCCGCGAGCACCGCGTCAAACCCGTCCGCATCCAGATGCGTCACGCGCAGGTTGACCTTTTTCATCTGCCTGTCCTTCATCAGCACGACGCAGATTTTGCAGTCCCGCTCCAGCGAGTATTGTAAAAATCGCTCCGTCACGGCGTCTCTCTCCATCCCGCGTCGTAAATGCGCACGTCGTCGTTGGCGTAGATCAGTTCGTATGCTTCATCCAGCGCGTAAAGATCCACGTCGAACTCCGCGCGCTCGTAATCGCTCACGTAGATGTAGTGCACATTGTACGTCTCCAGCACGTCGGCGTTCTCGCGCGGGTTTTCATAAAAGCGCCTGCAATCCGCCGATTGCTGCGAATAATCCAGCCCGTGGAAGAAGACGTACAAATCGCTGCCGCAGATAATCTGCCGCCCCGCCAGCGAGCAGACGGGGTTGATGTGCTGCTGCCCGGTCAGAAACACGTCGTCGCGGTCGGTGTTTTCCCGAATCCAGTCGCCCGCCGCGACCGCGTTGGCGGAAAAGAGCTGATAGCCGGAAACCGCCTCGCGCCCCAGCGACAGCGCGCCGGAAAACACGCTCGCCCACAGAAACAGCCCGCAGAGCAGCGCGCGCCCCGGCAGACCGGCCAGCCGCTGCATGAGCATCGAGCCGTAATCCGCCGCGAGGATCATGGCGAACATGAACCAGATATAAAACAGCTTGTTGTTGTCGTATTCGTTCGGCTGAAAGAGGATCGTCTCGGCGACGACGTAGATCGCCGTCATGCCCAGCACGATATCCAGATTTCCCCGCTTTCGGGCGCACAGGCACGCGCAAACCGTCAGAATGAACGGCAGACCCGCGTTTTTCACCCAGAACCAGAAATAGCCGTCCTTGAGGCCGCGCCCGCCGCTGTTGTTGACCCAGTTGAACTGGAACCGCAGCGCGCCGCCCTCCAGCGTCTGCCGGACGGCGTTGCCCACGAGCTGCGGCAGCGCCAGCGCCAGCACGACGGCCAGATACAGCCCCGCGCGCAGCAGGATGCCGCACCGATCCTCCCTGTGTTCGATGAGGTTGCCGAGCAGGCAGCCGCCGGAAAACAGCGCGAGCGCCAGAAACGTGTGCGTATGCACCAGCGGCAGCGCGGCGGCCCAGAGCGCCAGCAGCGCCGTCTGCCGATAGGATTTCTCCCGGACGGAGGAAATCAGCAGATACAGCGCCGGAATCCCCATCGCCCAGCCGCCCAGCAGCGCGCGCTGGGGGAGCATCAGATCTGCGATGACGTTTGAAAAGCGCAGGTTGAGATCGGGCTGATTCGCCGGGGTCTTGTAATATCCGGTGAAAATCTCTTTAACGCGGGCAAAGTGATCCGCGAACGCCAGATCAAAGTCATACAGAAAGCCGAGGCCGCCGTTGAAGAAGAACAGCAGCGCCGCCACCGCGACCGCCTTGTGCCGCCCGCCGAGAATCTGCTGCGCCAGGAGCATATAGCCCGCGTAGGTCAGCGCCATCAGCAGCGTGCCCGGCACGACGAGCGACAGGTTCAGCGGCATGCCGAGCATGTAAAACGTCGTGCTCAGCGCGTCGGTCAGATACGGATAGGCGAGGCTCGTCCCCGCCAGCAGGCTGTAGCTCGGCGGAAAGCGCATGTTTTTAAGCGACGTGACAAACGACAGGTGCATGCACAAATCGCCGTATGTCGCCTGCCCGCACCAGAGCGAGCCGTCCGCGGCGGGCATGATGTTGTGCGTATATTGCAGATAGGCCGAAAGCGCCGTCAGCGGAATCCCCACGGCGGCCATCACGGCCATCTGCGGCCTGTCCGCCGCGCTCATCCGGCAGAGCGGCGCTTTTTCCCGCGCGGCATAACAAAGCGCCGCCAGCAGCAGCGCCGCGGCGACGGCCGCGATATGCGCGGCGACGGTGAAATCCAGCGCGTTGGCGCACAGCGCCGGGAGCCCCATCTCCATCAGCACGCCCAGCGACACGCCCAGCCACGCCCGAACGAGCGGGCTTTTCCGCGGCATGAGCCAGCGGATCATCTGCGCGCCCAGAAAACAGAACGAAAGGGTATAAGCGATTGCGATCATGGTTCCTCACTGCACCTGTTTGGTGGAATCATCCGTAATGACGGTGAAGCCCGCCTGCCTGCGGCGGCGGTGGCCGCCCGTCTCCGGGGGCTTGGGCGCGGGCTTGACGACCGGCATGCGGCGCGTCTGCCCCAGCGCGTCGGCAAAATCGCCCTCGGGCGCGGCCTCGGTCTGCCGCTGCGCGTCGCGCTGCATGGCCACCAGATCATCCACCGCCTGACGGCGGCGCTGCTTTTCGCTCTTTTCCGCGCGGATGCGGCGCGCGGCGGCCTCCGTGCAGATGGCCTGCCCGATGAGCTGCAAATACATGCGCCGCGCGCTGAGCGCCAGCAGCGCATCCGTCGCGACCGCCAGCGCGAGCAGCAGCGGCACGGCGGGCAGCCACATCATGCCCAGATACACCGCCAGCGCGAGCAGCAGCAGCGTGCCGACCGCGCCCATGACGAAATAAGCGTTTCTTGTCCTCTTCGCCTGCCTGCGAAGCGCAATGGCCGTCCTGTTGGTCAGCCGAATCGCGTTGCTTTCCATAAACGGGCCTCCGTTATGCTCCAAGGATGGAGAGAATCAGCTTGCTGTCAAACAGCGGCGCAAGGCGCGACGCATTCAAAATGTCCGTGAGCTGCTGCACCGGCACGACCGCCTGAATGATCGGCACGAGCGCAAAGAGGATGAACAGCAGCAGCACGCCGCGCGCCAGCCCGAACACGCCGCCCATCAGCGCGTCCAGATGGCGCAGCACCGGCAGCTCGAACACATAGCAAATCAGGTGGATGACGAACGTCGCGACGATATAGCAGCCCAGAAAGCAGATCAGAAAGCTGAGGATCGAGAGCGAAACGTTGACGATCGTCTGGCTCAGCAGCGTGGCCATCGTGGTCGCGCCCGGCGCGGTGTTGACCGCGTTGATGAACGCCGCCTGAAACTGCTCGGGGAGCTGCGCGCCGACCATGATCTGCGTCAGCGCGCCCTGCGTCACCTGCGACACGGTGAGCAGGGAGAGATCCAGATCCTTGATGCGGCTGCCCGCGTCGGTGTAATACATCAGCGTATTGACCAGCGTATCGTTGCCCTGGAGCCACGCCGCCAGCGACGGGCTGACGGCGAAGGCCGCCGCCGCCGCGCCGATGAGCGCCGCCACGCTGAGCACCCCGCTGATAAAGCCGCGGTACAGGCCGAAGATCAGGCTGACCCCCAGCACCGCCAGAATCAGAATGTCGATGATGTTCATGGTTCTTCCTCCCTTAGGTCGGCAGCTCGACGACGTAGATTTCCGAGCCGGAGGCAACCACCGCGCGGTTGTCGTTCATCATGCCCAGCACGGCCGTCACGTTGATGGGCAGGGCATAGGTGCGGAAGGTCGTATCGCCGAAGCTGCACGCATAGACCGCGTTCTGCGAGAAGCCGTAAACCGACTTTGTGCCCAGCTTCGCGGCGATGCAGGCGCTGGGCAGGTGGATCACGCGGTCGATGCCGCCGTACACCAGACGCACGTTCGCGATGCTGATGCCCTCGCTCTGCTCCTGCGCGGGCACCAGGAGCTGATAGACCGTGTTGCCGCTGCGGCTGACGTCCTCGACCGTGTAGCCGTAGATCAGCGTCGGGCTGCTCGCCTCCAGCGCGCGATAGCTGTAATGCAGAATCTGGCGGGTGGTGACGACGTTGAGCGTGCCGTTGTCATCGTAGATCGAATAGGCGATGTGCTCGCCGATGGAGCTTTTGCCGGTGGAGAGCTTGCCGGGCTGGAAGGTTTGCAGCTCGGTGGAGAGCACCGTGCCGGTGGTGTTGAGCCCCAGCATCCACATCAGCTCGGTGGGCTGCGTGTTGTTGGCCGTGGAGGCCATGAAGAAGCCGATATCCAGCAGCGTCTGGTTGGATACCGTGATGTTGTCTACGATCTGGCCGCTGCTGTTGATGACGGAAACCACGCCGTTGTCCGCCTCGCCGACGAACACCGCCACATACTCGTCGCCCGCGCTGGCGAACTGAACGGTGTCGCTCATCTTGTTGTTGTAGATGAGGCGGCCCCTGTTGTTGAGGATGTACAGGTCGTTGCCCGACCATGCGACGATGCGCTTTTCGGTCGCGTCGTAGTCGGCGTTGGTGCCGATCTGATAGCTCCACTCGTTGCCGCCGGTCGCCGCGACGCAGTGCAGCGTCGTGCCGTCATAAAAAATCACGCTGTCGCCGAAGGGCGACACGTTTTGGCTGAGCGTCGCGCCGATGCGCGTCACGCGGCCGACGCCCTCGCGCGTCGAGCCGGTCAGCGCATAGATGACGCACACGATCAGCACCCCGATGAGCGCGAAGATCAGGATCGCCATGCGGATTCTGCTCTGTATGGTGTTCTTCTTTTTATTTTTCTTCTTTTTTTGATCGTCATTCATCCCGTAGGCGTTAAACGTGGCGTTTGCGCCGGTGAGATAGGTGACGCGCCGATTTTTTCGATCCATGTCAGCATCCTTTCACGAAAGGAGAACGCCGGGCTGCCGCCCGAACTGGTTTTTGGGGCAGGCCCCGCCGTATTTTCCGCTTTTCCACTTTTGGAGAACCCACAGCGGCGCGCGCGTTTTCTTTTGGGCATTTTACGCCCCAAAAGCCAAAACCCAAAAGACTTTTGGCGCGCGTCCCGTTCTCCGGCCGCGGCCGCCGATTTTGGGTTTTCCTCGGCTTCTCCGCAAGTTATCAACAAGCTTATCCACACTTCTGTGGATATTGTGGATAAATTGTGGACGAGTGTGGATAACTCGGGGATAAGTCCGTTTTTTGCTGTTTTTACACGATTTTGGGCGATTCCCCAAAAGTCGCTCATTCCCGCGTCAGCACGCCGTTTTCCACGCGATAGACCGCGCCCTGCCGCGCGCCAGCCAGATCGGAGAGATCCGTGCAGGTCACAAACGTCTGCACCCGGTCGATCCGCTCGATGAGCTGCCGCCTGCGGCTGGGGTCCAGCTCGCTCATCACGTCGTCCAGCATCAGAATCGGCGCTTCGCCGCTTTCCGCGCCGGCCAGCTCGAGCTGCGCCAGCTTGAGGGAGAGCACCGCGCTGCGCTGCTGCCCCTGCGAGGCGAACGTGCGCGCCTCTTTGCCGTCGATGGTGATGGCGATATCGTCCCGGTGAATGCCCACGGTCGTCGTCATCCGCCGAAGATCCTCGTTCCGCGCCCGCGACAGCCGCGCCAAAAGCGCCTCGTAAGCGTCCGGCGCGTCCGCGACCTGCGAAACGTAGCGCAGCCGCAGTTCCTCGCGCCCGCCGGTCAGCGACAGGTGCGCCGCGCGCGCAAGCTCGTCGAGCCTGCCCACGGCCTCGCGCCGGTTTTCGCAGATCACCGCGCCCACGCGCGCGAGCTGCTCGTCCCACATGTCCAGCGTCGGCAGAAGCGACGGGTTTCTCGCGATGTCCTTGAGCAGCGCATTGCGCTGGTTGAGCGTGCGCACGGCGCGCTGAAGCGCGTAAAAATACGCCGGCCGGAGCTGCGAGAGCTGCATATCCATAAACCGCCGCCGCTCCGCCGGCCCGTCCTTGACGATTTGCAGGTCTTCCGGCGAAAACAGCACGCCGCAGACGTGGCCGAGCAGCTCGCCGATGCGTTCCGCCTGCCTTAGGCCGATGCGCACGGTCTTTTTCTTCCGCTGGGTGCGGCTGAGCACCACGGCGACCTCGTGCGTGCCGTCCCGCTGCGCGGTTTTGACCGTCACGCGCGCGCTGTCCCGCCCCCACTGGATGAGCTCCTCATCGCGGGAGGTTCGGTGGCTTTTGCCCAGACAGCACAGGTGCAGCGCCTCTAGGACGTTTGTTTTTCCCTGCGCGTTCGGGCCGGTGAACACGGTCACGCCCGCGTCCGGCTCGATGAGCGCGCGTTCGTAATTCCTGAAATGGCTCAGGCTGAGCGACGTCACCCGCATCGGCGCTTATGCGTTGAACACGCGAACCGGGAGCACCAGATACAGATAGCTGTCCCCCTCCACCGGGCAGACCACGCACGGGCTGACGTTGGAGTTGAAGCGCATCACAATCTGGTCGTCGGAAAGCGCCTTGAGCACGTCGGTGATGTAGCGCACGTTGAAGGCGATCGTCAGATCCTTGCCCTCGGTGATGACCTGCATCTTTTCCTCCATGTCGCCCGTCTCCGAGTTGGAGCTGACCTCCAGCGTTTCGCCGTCGAGCTTGAAGCAGACCAGGTTCGATTTGCCCTCGCGGGCGATCAGGCTCGCGCGGTCGATGGCGCTGCCCAGCTCGGCGCGCTCGACCGTCACGCGGGTCTGCCATTCCTCCGGCAGAATCTGGCGGTAGCGGATAAATTCGCCCTCCAGCAGGCGCGCGACCACGCGGGTCTGGCCGATGTTCATGCGCACGTGGCTCTTGGTGAAGCACAGGGAGACGGGTTCCTCCGTATCCGCCAAAATCTTCGCGATGTCGCCCAAAACGCGGCCGCCGACGACGGCGCTGACCGGGGCGGACGGGCCGGCGACGTTCTCCTTGCGCAGCGCGAGGCGGAAGCCGTCCAGCGCGACGACGCGCATTTCGCTGGCGTTGATTTCCATCAGGCAGCCGGTCAAAATCGGGCGGCTCTCATCCTGCGCGATGGCGAACAGGGTGCGGCCGATCATATCCTTGAGCGTGTTTTGGGGGAGCTCGAAGCGCTCGCCCTCGACCTGCGGCAGCTCCGGGTATTCCACCGGGTCAAAGCCGTTGATCGTGGTGCGGACGCTCGCGCAGCGGATCGTCGCCTGCATCCGCTCGCCGATGGCGATGTCGCACGGGCCGCCCGGCAGCTTGCGGATGATTTCGCAGAGCAGCTTGCCCGGCAGAACGGCGCGGCCTTCCTCGCTGAACGTCGCGGGCAGCAGGGTTTCGATGCCCAGCGCCAGATCGGTGCAGGTGAGGCGGAGCCCTTCGTCGCAGGACTCAAACAGGATGCCCTCCAAAATCGGCTTGGTGGAACGCACGGCCAGCGCGCGGCTGACGATGGAGAGGGCGGTATTCAGTTCGTTGGTATCGCAGATAAAACGCATTTTGATAACCTCCATGGGGTAGTAGCTGTATATACGTTCAGCAGCAGGAGCCGTAGAGCGGTGGATAACCGGGATAAGTGCCAAAAAGCCATACGCGGCCTGCCTTTTTTGCTGTGGATAACACTGGATAAAGCCCAAAACAATCGGCGGGTTTATCCACAATGCTGTGCACAACTCGGCTCCGTCTGCCCAAAAGGGCGCTGAAACGGTATAAAAGGGCAAATTCACACCTATTCAGTATTCGCGCTGTCGGGGAAAAATCCTTCCGACGGAGGACAAGACTTTGCCGCGCGCGTAAAAATTGAACGCGCCGCCGAACAGGGTTGAGAAAAAAGGTCGGATGTGATAAACTGATAATGAAAGTGTATGTTTGATCAGCGGTGCACGTCAAAACGCAACCTCAAATACAATTCGAATCCCATTTTTCAGAAGAGAAGGAAAGGCGAACGCAATGGAAACAGTCAGAAAAACGCGGAAGCTCCCGGAGCAGGTGGCCGACAAGCTGCGGGAAATGATCATACAGGAATCGCTCAAGACGGGCGCGAAGCTCCCGGCCGAGGCGGAATTGATGGAGCGCTTCGGGGTCAGCCGTTCGACGGTGCGCGAGGCGGTTAAAATTTTGCAGACGGAGCATATCGTCGATATCCGGCAGGGGCAGGGCACGTTCCTGTGCGCCATGCCGGGGCTGGCGAGCGACCCGCTGGGGCTGCGCTTCGCCGATCAGGAGGAGCTGATCGCCCAGCTGCTGGAGACGCGGCTGCTGATCGAGCCGAACGTCGCGGCGCTGGCCGCCGTCCGGCGGCAGGAAAAGCAGCTTGCCGCGATGAAGACCCTGCTGGATAGGATGGATAACGCCTATCTGCACGGCGAGGATTACACGCCGTATGATTTCGAGTTCCACAGCATGATCGCCCAATGCACCGGAAACGATGTGATGATGCGCCTGCTGCCGACGATTCACGAATCCATTCAGGCGGGCTATCACCACACCCGCCGCGTGGAGGGCAGCTATCAGCGCGCGAGCCAGTGCCATTTGGAGATGTACCGCGGAATCCTGGAGCACGACAGCGAGCGCGCGCGGCAGGCGGCGCAGCGGCACATGATGCAGACGATGCACGACTCCGGCGTGGAGGTTCCCTCGGTGCTGGTGAAATAATGGAAACGATCAAAATCATCGCCCGAATCCGCAGCGACTTTCCGGAGAAATTCGGCATTCCCCGCCAGAGCGGTGTCGTGCCGGAAACACGCGCGGAAATCGTGTTCGAAAAGCCCTATCAAAACCCGGACGCGCTGCGCGGCGTCGAGGGCTTTTCGCATCTGTGGCTGATCTGGGGCTTTTCCGCCTGCGAGCGGGATGCTTGGTCGCCGACGGTGCGCCCGCCGAGGCTGGGCGGCAACGCGCGCATGGGTGTGTTCGCCACGCGGTCGCCGTTTCGCCCCAATCCCATCGGGCTGTCGTCCGTGACGCTTGAGGAAGTGCGGCTGCACACCCCGGAGGGGCCGGTGCTCGTCGTCGGCGGCGCGGATCTGATGGACGGAACGCCGATTTACGATATCAAGCCCTATCTGCCGTATGCCGACTGCCACCCGGAGGCGACGGGCGGCTTTGCGGAGGAAAAGCGGCATTACGCGCTGACGGTCGATTTTCCGGCGGCGCTGGAGGCGCAGATCGACCCGGCGCACCGGGCGGCGCTGCGCGGCGTGCTGGCGCACGACCCGAGACCCTCGTACCAGAGCGATCCCGAGCGCATGTACGGCGTGGCCTTCGCGGGGAAGAACGTCAAATTCACCGTCGAGGACGGCGTGCTGACGGTGCGGAAAATCGAGGAAATATAAAAGAACGCTCAAGCCTTTTTCAGCGAAGGCTTGAGCGTTTTTGTGTCGGCGCGTATGAAATCAGGAATTTTCGTCGTCCTTCAATAAATCCTTCAGCTTCTGATCCGGCGCGGAGGTCTCGTCCTCCGGCAGATGCAGGTCGATGTGGTCGCCGGGCTGCTCCAGCGCGACGATGCGCGTCTGCGGGGTTTCCCCGGTGACGGCAAAGCGCAGCGCGACGTCCGGCCGCCCCTGAAAGTGCATCGGGATGAAGACCTTGGGCTTGACGGTCATAATGAAATAGCCCGCGCCCGCGTCATACATGCTGCCCTGACGGGGATCGACCGGGAAAAACGCCACGTCGATCTTCTGCTTGGGAATCGGCGCGACGCAGTCATAGAACGCGCGCTCGGCGGATTCGATTTCCGTGACGGAGGATTCGTCCCGCCAGTGCCACAGGTTCAGGTCGCCCGCGTGGAACAGCGTGACGCCCGCAAAATCGACGCAGAACGAAACGCCCTCGTCCGTCGAGCCGTAGGCGTTCACGGTCAGCGCGCCGAACGTGCGCGCCTCGCCGGGGGACATGCGCACGCCCTTGTAGGGCTGCGGAATGTCAAACCCGAGGATATAGGTCGCGTTTTCGCCGCACAGATCGTAGATCGCCGGGGAAAAGTGATCGTCGTGGTGATGGCTGACAAACACATACAGCTTTTCAAACGCCGCGAGCGCCGCCTGATCGGGCAGAGCGCGCCGATCCGGGCCGGATTCGCTGGCGTCAAAGAGCAGGCCGGTGCCGCCGAGCGAAACGAGGAAGCCGCTTCCCCCTAAATATTCAATCGCGATATCCTTCATATCGATGCGCTCCTTTCCGTATATTCGCTCCTTTCATTTTATCCATTTTTTTCCACTTGTCAATCTTTTTCACCGCTCTTTCTCCACCAATGCTCCATTAAGGCGGCAAAAACGGTTTGAAACGGGAATGGATGCACCACTTTCTGTCAAAATTCGTCATAAAACGCCCGAAATCGGGGCTTCTCGCGCCCCTTCGCGCTCCAGGCGGACGGCGCGCGTGCAGACGGCCTCCACGAACCGCCTGTCGTGCGACACGGCGATGATGCAGCCGGGGTAATCGGCGAACAAATTCCGCACAACCGGGCCGGAGAGCGGGGAGAGGTTTCGCGTCGGCTCGTCGAGCAGCAGCACGTCTGCCCGGCTTTCGGCCATCATCAAAAACATCAGCTTGGCCTTTTGCCCGCCGGAAAGCCCGGCGCAGGGATGGTTCATCTCGTCGGCGGTGAATTTCATGCTGCCCAGCAGCAGACCGGCGCGGCTTCGCGCGTCCTTTTCGCCCGACGGGGAGAGCAGCTCGACGGGCGAAAGACGCGGATCGAGCAGGCCGCCGGGATCCTGCGGCATGTAAAAGACGCGCAGGTCGGCGCGCTTTTCGAGCGTATCGCGGATGAGACGCAGAAGGGTCGATTTGCCCACGCCGTTTTTGCCGCAGATGCACAATTTGTCCTTTGCGCGCACGGTCAGGCGGATATCCCGGCAGAGCGTGCGGCCGTCGATGGTCAGTGCGGGGCAGGCGAGGTCGAGCACGGTCTTATCCGCGGGCAGAGGCGCGCAGTTGAGTTTGGCGAAGATGGCCTCTTCCTGTTCGGGCATGGCGGTCATGTCGTCCCGCTCGCGCTCAAAGCGCCGACCCATCGCCTGAATCGTGTGCATTTTCTTTTTGAGCAGGAAACCGCCGTGCGGATCCTGACGGGAGATATTCTGCTGGTCGTGCTCGACCTTGCGGCGGATGGTTTCATAGCGTTCCATTTTCGCCTGAAAATCCTCGCGCTCTTTGCGCGCGATCCGGGTCTGCTTATCAAAAGCCGCGCCGCGTTCTTCGTAAAACCGCTCATAGCCCATGGCATACAGCGTCGCGCGGGGAACCTGCCTGCGCCGCAGGCGTTCCAGCAGAAGAACGCTCGTCGCGGCGCGCGAAAGCAGGGCTTCGTCGTGGGAGACGAAGAGTACGGTCAGCTTGCAGGTCAGCAGAAAATCCTCCAGCCAGCGGACGGAATCGCCGTCCAGATCGTTGGTCGGCTCGTCGAGCAGCAGCGCCTCGGGCGCGGCCATCAGCAATCGCGCCAGCTGCAATTTGACGCGCTCGCCGCCGGAAAAATCGGCCATGCGCTGCGGGTTGTAAAACGCGTCGGCAGGCAGCGCGAGCTGCGCGGCCAGTTGGCCGAGGTCTTTCGGCGACTGATCGAAAAACGCGGACGACGCGCAGAAAAAATCGTAAGCGCTTTTTTCGCGCTCGTCTTTCGGCAGTTCCTGCGGCAGATAGCCCGCGCGGCCGCGGCAGGAAAACGAGCCGGAGACTTCGATATAGTCGCTCACGGAGGGGTCGCCCGCCAGCACGCGGAGCAGAGTGGATTTGCCGTTGCCCTCTTCGCCGATGAGCGCAAGGCGTTCGCCGTCGCTGACGGCAAGGGAGAGCGAATCGACCAGAACGGTCAGGTCTTTGCGATGAGTGAGCGTAAGGTTTGTAATCGTGAACATAAAACTCCTATTCTGCGGCTTTTGCTGAAAAGCAAAAAAAACCGCCTTCGGCCGCTGCGGCCAAAGGCGGAAACCCTACGCAAAAAACGCACACTAAAAAAGCATGCAAAAACCGAAACTGCGCGTCCTGATTTCCGTTTAGCCGGACAGCCGAAACAAGCCCGCGGAAAACGCGCGCTTCGGTTGTCGATCAAAAACAGAAATCACTTGCGCATGCTCCGATGTTCACCCCTTTCAAAAATCCCCCTCAGTATAGCGCCAAGTTTGAGAATTGTCAAGCAAATTGTGGCCTTTGACAAGCTGACCGCGCCGAGATTTGGCGCATTTAACGTTGACACATTTTGCCGGTCTCCGTATAATAACTCACAGTGTTAGCAAAAGGAGGGATTCTGTGACAGGTAACGCCGCGCTGACGGAAGAAATGACGCGCCTGCTGGATGAACACCCGCGGGAGGCGCGGGAAAACCGCTTCAGCGCAAGCCTGTGCGGCGAAATGGCCGTGATGCGGCTTTTGCATAACGGGACAAAGAAAAAAATGACGGCGGGCGAGCTGAGCAGCAGGCTGAGCATGACCACATCGCGCGTCGCCGCCGTGCTGGGCAGCCTTGAAAAGAAGGGGCTGCTCGAGCGCGAAAACGACGCGGTTGACCGCCGCTGCGTGCTCGTCTCCCTGACGCAGGCGGGCGAGGCGCTCTGCGAAAAGCGAAAAGCGCATTTTAAGAGCAAAATCGCGCTGCTGCTGTCCATGCTGGGCGACGACGCGCCCGAATTTGTGCGGCTGCTCGGGCGGATGTTTGAAATCACGTCGTCCGATGCGTTCAGGCAGGGCGAGTGCATTGAAGAAGATCAGGAGGGATTCAATGGCTGAAACAAAACCGGCCGGCGCAAAAAAGCATATCACCGGCGCGCGCATTGCGCAGGAAATCAAACAGTATAAAAAGGACGCGCTGATTTCGCCGCTGTATACCGTGTGCTGCGTCATTCTCGAAATTCTGATTCCGTATCTCACCGCGTCCATCATCGACAAGGGCATCGCCGTGGGAAACATGGCGCACGTCGCGAAGATCGGCACGCTGATGGCGGTGATGGCGATTCTGGCGATGTTCTTCGGCGTTCGCGCGGGCGTGCACAGCGCGCGGGCGAGCACGGGGCTGGCGAGCAATCTGCGCGAATCCATGTTCGGGCGGATTCAGGAATATTCCTTCTCCAACATCGACAGGTTCTCCACCGCGGGGCTTGTCACGCGCCTGACCACCGACGTCACCAACATCCAGAACGCTTTTCAGATGATTCTGCAAATCTGCACCCGCGCGCCGGTGACGCTGATCGTCGCGCTGTTCATGGCGTTTTCCATCAACGCGAAGCTCTCGCTCGTGTTTCTGGTCGCGATGGCGTTTCTGGGCGTGATGATTTTCGTGCTCATCCCCAAGGCGATGAAATATTTCAAGCTGATGTTCCGCAAGTACGACGCGGTGAACGGCGTGGTGCAGGAAAACGTCGGCGCGATCCGCGTGGTCAAGGCGTTTGTCCGCGAGGATTACGAGGATGAAAAATTCTCCGGCGCGGCGAACGCGCTGTTCAAAAATTCCATCTCCGCCGAGCGCATCATCTCGTTTTCCATGCCGATCATGCAGCTCACCGTCTACGCCTGTATTCTGTCCATCAGCTGGTTCGGCGCGAAGATGATCGTGGGGCAGACCGGCCTGACCACGGGCGAACTGACCAGCCTGCTCTCCTACGTGATGAACATTCTGATGAGCCTGATGATGCTCTCCATGGTCTTCGTCATGGTTACGCAGTCCGCCGCGGCGGCGCAGCGCATCGAGGAGGTGCTCGAGGAGCAGCCGGACATCACCAGCCCGGAAAATGCGGTCAAGACCGTGAAGGACGGCTCCGTTGATTTCAGCCACGTGACATTCGCCTATCAGCAGCGCAGCGGCAAGCCGGTGCTCAGCGATATCGACCTGCACATCCGCTCCGGCGAGACGATCGGCGTGATGGGCGGCACGGGCTCCTCGAAGTCGAGCCTCGTCAGCCTCATCTCCCGCCTGTACGACGTGACGGCGGGCGAGGTGCGCGTCGGCGGCGTGGACGTGCGCAAATACGACGTGGAGAGCCTGCGCGACGCGGTTTCCGTCGTGCTGCAAAACAACGTGCTCTTCTCCGGCACGATTTACGATAACCTCCGCTGGGGCAACGAAAACGCGACGGACGAGCAATGCCGCGAGGCCTGCCGTCTGGCCTGCGCGGACGAATTTATCGAGCGCTTCCCGGAAAAATACAATACCCGCATCGAGCGCGGCGGCACGAACGTATCCGGCGGCCAGAAGCAGCGCCTGTGCATCGCCCGCGCGCTGCTCAAAAACCCGAAGGTGCTCATTCTGGACGATTCCACCAGCGCCGTCGATACCGCGACGGATGCGAAGATTCGCGAGGCCATGCGCACCCACATTCCCGGCACGACCAAGATCATCATTGCGCAGCGCATTTCCTCCATTCAGGATGCGGATCGCGTGCTCGTGCTGGACAACGGCCGGGTCAATGCGTTCGATACCCCGGAGAACCTGCTGAAGACCAACGCGATCTATCAGGAGGTCTACAACAGTCAGGCCGGAAGCGGCAGCGGCGACTTTGACGAGGCCGCCATGAAGGGAGGCGACTGAGCATGATGGGACGAAACAGAAACGCCGGAAAGCCCGGCGCGAAGAACCCCGGCAAGACGTTTAAGCGCATCATGGCCGAGATCATGGGCCGCTATAAGCTGCACTGCGTCGCGGTCGTGCTCTGCCTGATCGTCAGCGCGGTGGCCAACGTCTACGGCACGATGTTCATGCAGCGCCTGATCGACGATTACATCACCCCGATGATCGGCCGCCCCGACCCGGATTTCGGCCCGATGGGGCGCGCCGTGCTCGGCGTCGCGCTGGTGTACCTCCTCGGCGCGTTCAGCGCGTGGCTGTACAATTACCTGATGATCTTCGTCTCACAGGGCACGCTCAAAAACCTGCGCGTCAAGCTCTTTTCCAAGATGGAGCGCCTGCCGATCAAGTATTTTGACACGCACGCCCACGGCGATATTATGAGCGTCTATACCAACGACATCGACACCATGCGGCAGATGATTTCCCAGTCCATGCCGCAGCTCATTTCCAGCGTTGTGACGATTGTGAGCATCGTGACCTCGATGATTATCCTCAACGTGCCGCTGCTGATCATCACGCTGTTCATGGTCGCCACGACGATGATGCTCTCCGTCAAGCGCATCAAGAGCGCCGGGCGCTTCTTCGTCGCCCAGCAGCAGGATCTGGGCAGGGTCAACGGCTATATCGAGGAGATGATGGACGGCCAGAAGGTCGTCAAGGTCTTCTGCCACGAGGAACAGAATTTCGCGGGCTTCAAGCAGCTCAACGATGCCCTCCGCGAGAGCGCCTACAACGCCAACCGCATCTCCAACACCATCATGCCGCTGACGATGGCGATGGGCAACCTGAGCTATGTGCTCTGCGCGGTGGTCGGCGGCCTGCTGGCCTCCGGCGGCTACCTCGGCCTGACCATCGGCACGCTGGTCTCCTTCCTGACGCTGAATAAGAGCTTTAACCAGCCGATCAATCAGGTTTCGCAGCAATCCAATGCCATCATCATGGCGCTGGCGGGCGCGGAGCGCGTCTTTGACCTGCTGGATGAAGCGCCCGAGGTGGACGACGGCTATGTCACCCTCGTCAACGCGAAGAAGGACGAAAACGGCGTCATCACCGAAAGCGACAGCCGCACCGGCCTCTGGGCGTGGAAGTACACGCACAAGGACACGGGCGAAACCGAATATCGCGAGCTGAAGGGCGATATCGTAATGGATCACGTCGATTTCGGCTACAGCGACGATAAGCTGGTGCTCCACGACATCAAGCTCTACGCCACGCCGGGGCAGAAGATCGCGTTCGTCGGCTCGACCGGCGCGGGCAAGACGACCATCACCAACCTGATTAACCGATTCTACGACATTCAGGATGGCAAGATCCGCTACGACGGCATCAACATCAACAAGATCAGGAAGGACGACCTGCGCCGCTCGCTGGGCATCGTGCTTCAGGATACGCACCTGTTCACCGGCACGGTGATGGAGAATATCCGCTACGGCCGTCTGGACGCGACGGACGAGGAATGTATCGAGGCCGCCAAGCTCGCCAACGCGGACGGATTCATCACCCGCCTGCCGGACGGCTACAACACCATGCTCAAGGGCGACGGCGGCAACCTCTCGCAGGGACAGCGCCAGCTTCTGGCCATCGCGCGCGCGGCGGTCGCCGATCCGCCCGTGCTGATTCTCGATGAGGCGACCAGCTCGATCGACACCCGCACCGAGGCGCTCGTTCAGGCCGGCATGGATTCCCTGATGAAGGGGCGCACCACGTTCGTCATCGCGCACCGCCTGTCCACCGTGCGCAACAGCGACTGCATCATGGTGCTTGAGCAGGGGCGCATCATCGAGCGCGGCACGCACGACGAGCTGATCGCCCAGCACGGCAAATATTACCAGCTCTACACCGGCGATTTCGAGGAAAATGATTGATGATGAGGCTGTTAAGCCAATAACACCGATATTTCAAGAATAAAAATAAGTATTTTCGCCCGAAGGTTTCCAAAGGGCGATCGGAAAGCCCTTTGGTGGGGCGATGGGGCAAAGCCCCATATCCGAAATACATGGATATTTGCTTCTTGAAATGTTCGGTCTATGCTCAATAGCTTCTTTTGAACGGAAAAGAAACCGAAGAACGCCTGAAAGTTGTCCCCCGTGTGAAAACGCGGGGGATTTTTTTCATTCGCCGGGATAAATTTGACAGCCTCATGCGTTTCTATGGTATAATCGGAGGGAAGATTTTCCCGCCGAGGCCGTCTGCCCGGCGGCAGGCAGGAGGCTGGCACGATTGAATCAGGCTTGGTATCAGGTGGCGTCCATGGGCTTTGGGTATCTCAGCGCGGCGATTATCGCGCTGATCGTGCTGCTGGCCTTTCGGAAATATACGAAAGACCGCGCGCTCTGGCGGCGGGTCAAAAAGAACCTGCCGCGGACGGGCGCGGCGGGCCGCCTGGTTGTGCTTTCCGCGGGGAATCGGCGGCTTCCGGCGGGAACGGAGCTGCGCGTGCCGTTTGAGGGGACGCTGGGCGGCTCGATGGGCTGCGACGTCTGCGTGCCGTATAAAAGGGTGCACATGCGCTCGGCGTTTTTCTGGGTCGAGGGCGAGGCGCTGCACCTCGTGCCGCTGCATAAGGACGGATTTCTGGCGGATGAAACGCCGATTGAACCGGGCGACGAGGCCATCATGCGCGACGGCGCGATGCTGCGCGTCGGCGAATTGAAGCTGGTGCTGCGGATGTATGACCGCGGCGAAGGCGTGGTCGGCGCGGACGAGCCGTATGTGACCCGCGCCCGCCGCAGCAAGGCCGGACAGGGGCGCGGCGACGGGCTGGGCGCGCCGACGCGCGGCGCGATCCGCAGGGAGAAAAAAAGGATGAATCAGAGCGAAGCGGACGAGACCGAACGAGCCTCCGCCGCGCAGAAGGATAAAAAGATGCGGAGGTGACGGCATGGCTCCACGCAAGCGCGATACACAGGTGCAGGAAGACGGGCAGACCGTCTATAAACCCGCAAAAAAAACAAAAACCGTCGTGAAGGAAGAGCCGGAGGACAAAAAGCCCGTCCGCCTCAAGCCGGCGCGGACGAAAACGGGCAGGCTCAAGCCCGAAGCGGAGAAAGAAGAAAAAAAGCCGGATAAAAAACCACCCCGGCGCTACGAGCCGGAGCAGAAGCTGACCGGGCGGGAGAAAAAGGAAAAGGCGCGCGCCGCCGCCGTCGCCCGCGACAGGCGCAGGGCGGTCAGCCGCGCGGGGGACGGATGCGTGACGATGATCGCGCTGCTGACGGCGGTGTTCGAGGTGCTCGGGCTGCTGCTCTGCGCGGCCAAGGCGGAGGGCGCGTGGGATACGCAGGCGGTCAGGCTGTGCATGGTCATGGCGCCGCTGGGGCTGCTCACCACGCTGGCGCTGCCGCGGCTTTTGCCGATGGATTCGCTGGTGATGGCGCTGACGAATTTCCTCTGCGGCGTGGGCGTGGTGGTGCTCTATACGGTCTCGCCCGAACGCGGCGCGCGGCAGGCGATGTTCTACGCGATGGGGCTGGCGGCGATGCTCGTGATGAGCGAAATCGTCTTCCATGTGCGCCATTTCCGGGGGCTGACGCTGCTGGGCATGGCGCTGGGCATCGGCGCGCTGATCCTGCCGCTGGCCTTCGGCGAATGGAACAACGGCGCGAAGAACTGGGTGTCCGTGCCGCTGCTCGGCTCGTTTCAGCCCAGCGAAATCGTGAAGCTCTCGGTGGTGCTGGCGCTGGCGTATTTCTTCAGCGCGCATCGAACCGTCTGGCAGATGATGCCCGCGCTCCTGTTCGCGGCGGCCTGCCTTCTGCTGCTGATGATGCAGCGCGACCTCGGCACGGCGCTGATCTATTACCTGACGACGCTGGTGCTGTTCTACGTCGCCTGCGGCAACGTGCCGCTGACGATCCTCGGCCTCGGCGGCGGCGCGGGCGCGGCGGTGCTGGGCTATCAGATGTTCGCGCACGTCAAGGTGCGCGTGGCGATGTGGCGCAACCCGTGGAGCGACCCGACGGACAAGGGCTATCAGATCATTCAGGCGCTGCTGGCCATCGGCTCGGGCGGGCTGTTCGGCGTGGGGCTGGGGCAGGGTACGCCGGAGAAAATCCCCGCCTATTACAACGACTTTATCTTCGCCGTGGTCTGCGAGCAGCTTGGGCAGGCGTTCGGCGTACTGCTGCTGGCGGTCTATGTGCTGCTGATTCTGCGCGGGGTGACGGTGGTTGCCCGCGCGCGGCGCTCGTTTGAGATGCTGCTGGGCTGCGGTGTGCTGACCATGCTGGGGATTCAGACGTTTATGATCGTCGCGGGCGTCATCAAGATGATTCCGCTGACGGGCGTGACGATGCCCTTCCTCAGCTACGGCGGCTCGTCGCTGCTCTCGTGCATGGCGATGATCGGGATTCTGCACGGGGCGAGCGCAAGGGCGCAGGAAAATCTGGAAGAAGATATTCTGTGCGTGAGAGGGTGATTTTATCAAGGTTATCAAGCGGCGCATGCACCTGCTGACGCTGCTGCTGGTGCTGATGTTCGCGCTGGTGATCGCGTATTTCTGCTACTCCGTCTATTTCTACGGCGGGCGCTGGGTCGCGAACCCTTATAACCCGCGCATCAGCAGCCGGAAGCAGCATGTAGTCATGGGCACGCTGACCGACAGGGACGGCACGGTGCTGGCCTATACGGATGAGGACGGCAGGCGGCGCTACAACGGCAGCGCGGCGACGCGCAAGGCGGTCTGTCAGGTGGTCGGCGACAGCGGCGGCAAGGTCTCCACCGGCGCGGACACGTTCCACGCGCAGTTTCTGCTGGGCTTCCGCTCCAGCATCTTCGAGCGGCTGGCCGACGCCTTTACCGGCACGACCCAGCGCGGCGACGACGTTCGGCTGACGATCTCCGAGCGGCTCTCCCGCTACATCAGCGAGCAGTTCCCCGCGGGCAAGCGCGGCGCGGTCGTCGTGCTCAATTACAAGACGAACGAGATTCTGGCGATGGTCTCCATGCCGCAGTTCGACCCGACGAACATGGATTCGGCGCTGTCGGACGAGGCGGCGGGCGCGCTCATCAACCGCGCGACGCAGGGGCTGTATCCGCCCGGCTCGACGTTCAAAATCGTGACGCTGGCCTCCGCGCTGGAAAATCTGCCCGATCTGAACGATTTCGCGTTTGACTGCACGGGCTATTATCCCGTGGGCAACTACGCCGTCACAGACGGCAGCGCGCACGGGGTGCAAACCCTGTCCGACGCATTTGCGCGCTCCTGCAACACGACCTTCGCCGCGCTCTCGCAGGATCTCGGCTATGAGATGCTGGGCAATACGGCGGAGGAGATGGGCTTCAACCGGAACTTCATGTTCAGCGATTTGATCGTCTACAATTCCAGCTACCCCATCGACGACCTGAGCGCCGAGGATCTGGCGTGGTCGGCCATCGGTCAGGGGCGCGTGCTCGCCACGCCGATGCACATGGCGCTGATCGCCGCGACGATCGCCAACCGCGGCGTGATGAACGAGCCGCGCCTCGTCGCGCAGATCACGACCGCGCAGGGCGGAAACCGCGCGCTGCTCAGCCACGCGGGCGGCAGGCGCGTGCTCGGCGAGGACGTGGCGGCGCGGCTGGAAAAAGAGATGATCCGCGTGGTCAAATCCGGCACGGGCAAGCGCGCCGCGCTGGATAACGGCTATACCGTCGCGGGCAAAACCGGCTCGGCGGAGGCCAGCAACGACAAAAGCATCGAATCACATGCGTGGTTCGTTGGCTATATCACCAATGACAGCGCGCCTTACGCGATCTGCGTCCTCGTGGAAAATGGCGGAAGCGGCGGCGGCGTGGCCGCACCGCTGGCGCGGAAGACGCTGCAAAAGGCGATTCATCTGGGATTATAATCAAGGAGGTTTTAAGCGATGCGCAAGAGGATTTCGGGTTTGATGGCGTTGGTTTGTCTGTTGGTGGCGGCGGCTTCGGCGCTGGCGGCAGGCACGACGGTGACGACGTTCACGCCGTTTGCGGATATGGATTTCGCCGCGCAGGGGTACATGGATTTGATTACCGCGTGGGAAGACGAAACCGGCAACATGGTGGAGGATTATTCCGGCCTGGAGGACGACCTGTTCATGGAGCAGATGCAGGAGATGGTGACCGCCGGCCGCGCGGATCTGGTCGTCGTGCCGCTGGGCAGCGGGCTGACGAAGGATCAGCTGGTCAGCGTGGACGAGCTGCTGGCCGCCGCGCCGGACTGCGGCGCGAAGCGGATGGACGCGATGGCGGAGCGCGACGGCAGCGTGCTGCTCGCGCCGGTGCGCTTCAACTGGGAAGCGCTGTACGTCAACACCGACGTGCTGGAGGCGAACGGCGTCGCCGTGCCGACGAATTACGACGAATTGATCATCGCCTGTGCGTCTCTGGCGCAGAAGGGGATTCTGCCGCTCGCCAACGCCATGTGCGAATGGCCGGAGATCGTGCTGGACTGCACGGCGATGATCGGCGCGCCCGCCGATCAATACGGCCAGCAGACCTCGCTGGACGGCGCGAAGGCCGTGACGACGGCGCTCACGCAGGTCGGCGCGTTCGGCCTCGATCCGTGGAATCTGACGGACGAGCAGGCGAAGCAGGCGTTCATGGAGGGCGCGGCGGCGATGCGCTTTGACGGCAGCGATTTGGCCGAGCTGGTGCCCGAGGCGCGGCAGGAGCACGTCGTCGCCGTCTCCCTCGCGGGCATGGACGGGCAGGCGCGCACCGCGTTGGTCGGCACGCCGAGCTATGGGCTGGCGCTCACCCGCGCCTGCTGGCAGGACAGCGCGCGCCGCGAGGCCGCCCTGTCTCTGGCTCAAAAGCTGCTGGGCGGCGACGGCGCGGCGATGATTGGCGCGCCCGCGTATACGACCGCGCTGGGGAAGAGCGTGGCGCAGATGACCGCCTCGGCGACCGCCTGCGCGGGGCTGCTGTATGACCTGAACCCCGAGCATTTTAACGAATGGTCGGAGAGCGTGGTTTCCGCGCTGATGGCGCTGTAATACTAATTCTTGTTAAAATGGCTTAATCCGCGCACCATCTTTTTCGCTCTGACTTTGCCTCGTTCCGTTCAACGTACCTCCAGTACGCCTCACTTCACTTGGCTTCGTCAGAACAAAAAATCTGATGCGCTCTGTTAAGCATTTTAACTGCGAATTAGTATAAAAGAACAGAAAGAGCGCATGGCCGCGTGGCCGTGCGCTCTTTTTAGCGAATAGGAAATTGCATAAAATCGCCCGCGTGAGCAAAAATTTGATGTTTTTGCAGACTTCGGCGGAGGGGCAGGCGGGCTCAGCCCGCGTTATACCCGTTCCGCGACGAGGTCGCCCATCTGTGTGCAGCCGACCTTCGTGCAGCCCGCGGCAAAAATATCGCCGGTGCGATAGCCCTCGTCGAGCACCTGCGAAACCGCGCGCTCAATCGCGGCGGCTTCCTGCTCGAGACCGAGGCTGTGGCGCAGCAGCAGCGCGCCGGAGAGAATCGTGCCCAGCGGATTGGCGATATCGCGCCCCGCGATGTCCGGAGCGCTGCCGTGAATCGGCTCATACAGGCCGCGCGTCGTGCTGCCCAGGCTGGCGGAGGGCATCATGCCCAGACTGCCCGCGATGGCGGCGCTTTCATCCGAGAGGATGTCGCCGAACAGGTTGCCGGTTATCATCACGTCAAACTGCGCCGGGTTCAAAATGAGCTGCATGGCGGCGTTGTCCACGTACATGAAGCTGACCTCGACCTCCGGGTATTCGCGGCTCAGGCGCTCGACCGTCTCGCGCCACAGGCGGCTGCATTCCAGCACGTTGGCCTTGTCCACCGAGCAGAGCCTGCCGCGGCGCTTTTTCGCCATTTCAAAGCCGATGCGCGCCAGACGCTCGACCTCCGGCACGGAATAGGCCATCTCGTCCGTCGCCGCCGCGCGATCCTCGCTGCGCCAGCGCTTGCCGAAGTAGATGTCGCCGGTCAGCTCGCGCAGGATCATAATGTCAATCGGCTTGGCGATGATGTCCGGGCGGAGCGGACACGCGCCGGAAAGCTGCGGGTGAATCGTGCACGGGCGCAGATTGGCGAACACCTGCATGCCCTTGCGCAGGGCGAGCAGCCCCTTTTCCGGGCGGCGGGCCGGCTCGACCGCGTCCCACTTCGGGCCGCCGACGCTGCCCATCAGCACCGCGTCCGCCGCGTTGCAGGCCGCCAGCGTCTCGTCTGTCAGCGGCACGCCGAACGCATCGATGGACGCGCCGCCGAGCCTGCGCTCGTCAAAGCAGAACGTGTGGCCGTATTTTTCCGCGACGGCGTTTAACACCTTGACCGCCTGCGCGACGATCTCCGGGCCGATGTAGTCGCCCGGCAAAGTGACGATATGGGCTTTCATGGCTCACGCCTTTCCCGCGATCTTTTCGCGAACGAAGTTTTCAATGCCGCCGACGGCGATGATCTTCTGGATGAACGGGGGGAACGGCGCGGCGGTGAAGCGCTCGCCGGTGGTTCGATCCTCGATCACGCCGGTATCCAGATGGACGGCCACCTCGTCGCCGTCGCGGATGGCCTTGGCCGCCGCCGGACACTCGATGATCGGCAGGCCGATATCAATCGAGTTGCGGTAGAAGATGCGGGCGAAGCTGTCCGCGATGACGAGCTGAATGCCGCTGGCCTTGATGGCGATGGGCGCGTGCTCGCGAGAGGAGCCGCAGCCGAAGTTGCGCCCCGCGACGATGATGCGGCTCGTTTCGCTCTTGCGCTTGAAATCGCTGTCCAGATCCTCCATGCAGTGCGCGGCCAGCTCGGCGGGGTCGGTGGTGTTGAGGTAGCGGGCGGGGATGATGACGTCCGTATCGACGTGATCGCCGTATCGAATGACGGTAGACTGAACGAACATGTTAGAGCACCTCCTCAGGCGTGGCGACGCGGCCCATGATGGCGGAAGCCGCGGCGACCGCCGGGCTGGCCAGAATGATTTCGCTGCCGGTGTGACCCATGCGGCCGACAAAGTTGCGGTTGGTGGTGGAAACGGCGCGCTCGCCGTCGGCCAGAACGCCGCAGAAGCCGCCCAGACACGGGCCGCAGGTCGGCATGGTGAAAATCGCGCCCGCGTCGATGAAGACATCCACCAGCCCCTCCTTCAGGCAGTCCTTGACGACCTGCTGGGTGCCGGGGATGACGATGCAGCGCACATGGTCGCTGACCTTGTGCCCTTTGAGAATCTGCGCGGCGACGCGCATATCGCTGATGCGGCCGTTGGTGCAGCTCCCGATGACGACCTGATCGATGGTCTGCCTGCACTCGCGCGCCGGACGGGTGTTTTCCGGCAGATGCGGCAGGGAGACAGTCATATCCAGCTCGTCGAGGCTGATGGTCACGGTGCGGCTGTATTCCGCGTCCGGGTCGGCCTCAAACGCCGTCCATTCGCGCGTCACGCGCCCCTTGAGGTATTCGCGGCAGACGTCGTCCACCGGGAAAATGCCGTTCTTCGCGCCCGCCTCGATGGCCATGTTCGCGATGGTCAGGCGGCCGTCCATCGGGATTTCCTTTACGCCGTCGCCGGTGAATTCGAGGGACTGATACAGCGCGCCGTCCACGCCGATTTCGCCGATGAGGTGCAGAATCACGTCCTTGCCGCTGACCCACGGCTTCATTTTGCCGGTCAGCACGACCTTGACGGCCTCCGGCACCTTGAACCAGCATTCGCCCGTCGCCATGCCCACGGCCATATCCGTCGAGCCCACGCCCGTGGAGAACGCGCCCACCGCGCCGTAGGTGCAGGTGTGGCTGTCCGCGCCGATGATGACCTCGCCGGGGGCGACGATGCCCTGCTCCGGCAGCAGCGCGTGCTCGATGCCCACGCGGCCGACCTCGTAATAGTGGACGATGTGCTGCGCGCGCGCGAATTCGCGCATCTGCTTGGCGAGCGTCGCGGCCTTGATGTCCTTGTTGGGGACGAAGTGATCCGGGATCAGCGCGATCTTCGCGGGGTCGAACACCTTGACCGCGCCCATCCGGTGAAACTCGTTGATGGCCACGGGGGCGGTGATGTCGTTGCCCAGCACAAGGTCAAGCTTGCACATGAGCAGCTCGCCCGCGCGGCAGCGCTCAACGCCGGCGGCACGCGCGAGGATTTTTTGTGTCATGGTCATGCCCATAGCGGAAAAACCTCCCTCAAGAAAATGAAAAAGCCTCGCACACCTGCTTTTCGCAGGGGCGAGGCGAGAATGCCACACGGTACCACCCTGATTCGGCTTTCACTCAAGCGCGGAAGCCCTCTTTTGCCTTAACGCGGCCGGTTCGTCCTCTGCTTGGCACAGAGGCAGCTCGGGAGTGAGTTATCCCGCGTCCCCGCCGTCGGCTTGCAC
>ERZ827168.1332-NODE-1332-length-34349-cov-4.668222_pt1 | contig 34349 bp, 24 predicted proteins | sample MGYA00519868_ERZ827168 | MGnify/ENA primary metagenome ERZ827168 (study PRJEB31778, sample SAMEA3449271) | human gut metagenome | biome: human gut; feature: human-associated habitat; material: faeces | place: United Kingdom | collected 2010/2012 ...
GCTATCCAACTCTTGCCGGTACGGCGGGCACCCTCAATCAGGATAGCTGTAGAGCCGTTTTTCTCCCTCTTCCACTGGAGTAGGCGGTCATATATCTTTCTCCTCATATTCACGAATCCTAAGGTTTTACAAGGTGCGGATATACACATATCCGCGATTTTTCCCGAGTGCAAATATACACCTTTCCGAGGTTTTTACAAAACTATCTTTTGGCCAAAATAAAAAATTTAAAACAGTGCAAGAAAATGTAGCACAATGGCTGTTTTATGTGCTAAAAAATGTAACTCTACTAGTGAAACATCCGCTAAAAAATGTAGTCATTTATATGGAAGGAACTGTATTTCAAAAACTTATAGAATAAAAAACAGCACAATAAGGAATCAGACTTGTGTGGCAGACTCTTCCGGCACAATTATTCAAAGAAAACAAGAAGTTTATCTATAGCTCAATTAAGCACGGTGCACGGGCAAAAGACTTTGAAATTACAATCCAATGGCTGGTAGATGCCGGACTTGTATACATAGGTAATAGTTGCACTATATCGTATAAATTTAACGAAAAACTTTGTAAATAAGGCATTTCCCCTCAAACTTCAACCCAGTGGATGCGGACGCCGCGGCGTTCCATTCCGCGGAACCAGGTCATCTGGCGTTTGGCAAATTGGTGGATGGCGGTGGCGAGGGATTGCTTCATTTGGTCGAAGCTGAGTTCGCCGGTGAGATAGAGAGTGACGAATTTGTACTCAAGGCCGTAGTAGATGAGGTCTTCGGGCGGGATGGGGGCTCGGGCGGGGAGAGACTTGCCGGTGAGCGGGTCGGAGTGCGCGGGAGAGCCTTCGAGGAGGCTGCGGATTTCATCGACCATACCTTCACTCAGGCGGGCGTCAAGACGAGCGTCGATGCGGGCGTTGCGGAGCTCGCGGGTGACGAGTGTGCCGATGTAGTATGCCTTCTTGGGCAGGAATGTCGTGCGGTTCACCGGGTGCTCCGACTCATAAACCGCGATTTCAAGGGCTCGAATCAGGCGCTTGCGGGTGTCGTAGTCGGTGCTGTTGTGGAGGGGTTTGAGAGCGGCGAGCCTTTGAATCAGCTCCTCAGTGGGAAGCTTCTCCATTTCCTCGCGAAGTTCTTTGTTTTCAGGCACATCCGGCAGGGAATAGCCGCAGGTCGCAGCCTCCACATAGAGTCCTGAGCCTCCGCAGAGAATCGGAACGCAGCCACGGGAGAGGATGTCCCTGTAGGCCTGTTCGAAATCGTGCTGATATTCGTAGATATTGTATTTCGCGCCGGCATCGACGATGTCCATCAGATGCCACGGAATCTCATCATATTCAGACAAATCCTTTCCCGTCCCTATGTCCATTCCCCTGTAGACCTGACGGGAGTCGGCGGAGATGATTTCGGCGACAGCTTTTCCCGCGAGGCGATTGATTTCTCTTGCCAGCGCCACGGCATATTTCGTTTTCCCGGAGGCTGTGGGGCCGATGACGCAGATGATGTCGATTTCTCCGGAAATATACCTGTTATATATATCCCCGACATCGATTTTCTCTGCCGGAGGAAGTGGGGCCTGTGGGGGAATGGGGGTGAAATTTTTCTTCATCTTCGCTTTCGTTTGCTACGCACAAAATGGCGGGAATATATCCGATTTTTTCGGATTATGAAGACAAATTTATAAATTTGCGGACTATTACGCAACCGGCGGAAGAGTGTTTCGATTGGGAGGGACGGCCGCCATTATATTTTGAAGCGGGAGGAAAGAGATATGCCGAAAGCAAAAAGCAGTGTCGAGATAAAGAACCGTAGGGCGTCGTTTGATTTTGAATTCATCGAGACCTACCAGGCGGGAATTGTGCTCACGGGCACGGAAATCAAGTCCATCAGGGCGGGAAAAGCCTCGTTGGTGGATTCGTTCTGCTATTTCAACGGCGGAGAACTCTATGTTAAGAATATGCACGTGGCGGACTATTGGTGGGGCTGCACTTGGGGAGCACACGACCCGCGCCGCGACCGCAAACTCCTGTTGAACAAACGCGAACTCAGCAAGCTCCAGCGCGCCGTCAAAGAAAAGGGGCTCACGATTATTGCCGTGAAACTCTACATCGCCGACAACGGCTATGCGAAACTCCTGATTGCCTTGGCGCGAGGCAAAAAAGAGTATGACAAGCGGCAGTCCATCAAAGAGAAAGACCTACGCAGAGAAATGGGGCGCGCCTAAAAGGCGGTCTGCTTTTCAAACACCTTGGAAGAGAGGTAAAGAAAAAGATGGAGTGCAAGGCTTGCGAAATCTTTTTAACCGGAGCAACCTTTCGGTTGTGAGGATTGAAAAGTTGAGCGTAACGCGACAATCCGCTTTTTCTTTACCTCTCATACAGGGATTCGTCCCAGTCGGGACTTTGGTATGCACCCTCGTGGTCAATAGTGAAGGCCAGATAGGTGATGTCAATGCCGCGGGCGAGATATTGCTTTTCGTAGAAAGTCTGCACCTCAAATAGAGCCTTGACGGCATCGGCACCCGAAACTGAAGCGAGTGGGCTTTCGAGAAGTCTCTGACGGTCAGCACCATAGATATCCGTGGCACAAGCAAGAATTTTCAGACCGTTCTGCTCGGCGACCGCGCGGGAATACTCGTGAAGATAGCGGCTGTCGGTCTTCAGATGCACAATTCCCCCGGGCTTGAGAAAACTGCGGTAACGCTCCAGAAAAAGAGGCGATGTAAGGCGCTTCTTCTCACGGCCTATCTGAGGGTCGGCAAAGGTAATCCAGACCTCAGAAACTTCGTCCCGGCCGAAAAGAGCCTCGATGAATTCGATTCTCGTGCGCAGGAACGCCACATTCGAAAGATGATGCTCCTCGGCATACTTCGCGCCGCCGATTTCCCACATGCCCTCGCCGATGGGCGGCTGACAGTCCAGCTCGCCGTAGTTGTAGCAGAACCGGCATTGCACGTTGCAGCGGTTCGTCTTGCGAATGGCGCTCAGCCCCGTGCCCATCAGACACGAGCGGCAGCCCGCCGAAAACCTCTCCTTCGGACCCACAAACAGCGTGCGCCCGTCCAGCGAGTCCACGCCGGGAATCTCCCCGATCAGACGGCGCTGCTCCGCCTCCACGGCCTCCTCAATCTGCCTGAGCGCCGCCCAGACGATTTCCTCCTGCCGCGGAGAAAGCTCCTCATACTCCGGCAGAGACGCAAAAAACTCAAACCACGTGCGGGCGTCGGCCTTTGAAATCTTCATCCTTCACCGCTCCTCTTTCGTAAACGCTTTCCCTCATTATAACACACCGCCGCCCCGTTGCAAAGCCCGGTTTCGCGCCGATTGCGGAAGTCGTTTCATCCGACGGTTTCCATTTAGTCCCTTTCGAATTTCACGCCGTCCCGCTCGGAGCGCTTCGTAATCGCCATCGCCGCGGCAAAGGTGATCGCTTCCGCGATTCCCAGCCCCAGCGTCCGCCGGAACTCCGTCCCTGTCAGCGCCGTAAGCCCCACGCGAATCCGCGTGACACGCCCTTTTCGCCGCGCTCAATCTCCTCTAAAGCCTTCGGCAGGAGCGCTCTCTTCCATGCGCTCCTGCCGAAAATTTCATGCGTGCGCCCTCATACAGCCACCCCCGCCGGAACCTTCAGCTCCGCGCCGGTATAATACCACGCAAGAATCTCCTCATACCCCGCCCCGCGCGCCGCCATCGCGTCCGCGCCGGTCTGGCTCATCCCCACGCCGTGCCCATAGCCGATCGTCCTGAAAATCACCGTCTTCCCCGAGAACTCCATCTCGAAATTTGTCGACCGCAGCCCCAGCGCACGCCGGAACTCCGTCCCCGTCAGCGCCGTAAGCCCCACGCGAATCCGCGTGACACGCCCCGTCTCGCTGCGCTCGATCACCTCCAGCTGATCCTCCGGTGCCAGCTCGTCCAGCAGAAGCACATCCTCCCGGTCCGCCAGCGCCTCCTGAATCGCCGCCATCGGAATCTCCGTCGTGTACGAATATTGCGGATATTCCTCCTCGCCCGGCGAAGACACGCCCCGCAGGTACGCAATGGCCGAGGAATACACGTTCTCGGCGTTCTCCGTGTGCCCTCCGGCGCAGGCGTGATACAGCGCGCGAATCAGATGCCCGCGGAACATCAATACCTCCCCGGCCGTCGACTCCGCCGCGCGCCGCCCCGCCGCCATCGCCGCTTCCGCGCGCTCGCCCAGCCGCTCCCGCGCCCGCGCCTCCGTCAGATACCCCTGACAGCACGAAGCCGACGAGCAAACATCCGCCCCCGGATGCCGCACGCACCCGCCGCCCCCGTTCGCGGGCGACTTGAATAACGCAAACGTCCGCGCCGCAACCGCCTGCGCCTTGAGCGCTTCCTCGTGATACTCCGAAGGCATCTCTGCCGCGACCACGCCGCCCACATACTCCTCCAGCGCCACCCGCTCCAACCGCTCTGCGGAAACGTCATACACCGCCACATACGCCCCGCTCTCCTCCGCGACCTTCTCCCCCGCGCCGCCCGTCTGCGCCGGAAAAAAGCACGCGCAGAGCACCAAAAGCGCCACAAACGAAGCCCCCGTGCAAATCGCCTTTCTCATTCCCTCACCCCTTCGCGGGAAGAAGCATATGCCATATCCCCCGAAACATGCCACCCTCCGCCAAATAACCCTCGAAATCCCTCCTCTTTCACATCTCCCCAAAGGCTCTCCATCCACGGACAGACTCCTATGACGAGAGGGCAACAAGACGGATGGCGGAAAGACCCGTCCGGCAGACGCCCTGATAATCGCCGCAAAGAAACGATTGCGCTTTACTCGCATGCCCGGTATTCGCAACATGCACAGGCAAGGCTTCCTGGCTGCCGTCATTCAGACCTTCCTGCTTTTCCTTACAACAAAACCCCGCCCTTGTGGTTGGTGGGATTGATCAGCGGGCTGGAGGGCTGCGTCGCGCTCTCCGCGGAGGGAGACGAAAAATGAGCGGCGGAGGAAGGGTCCTCCGCCGCGAATGATGCATCCCGATGATTTGTGATTACTTGAGATATTTGCTATAGACGTAGCCGATCTGGCCGTTCAGCAGGATCTTTGTCCAGTTACCGGTCACGGAGGTGGCGGTAACCTTGGTGCCCCTGGAGAGAACGGTCAGGGACGCGCTCTTAGAGGAGGCGTCGGCGCGCAGGTGGACGTTGGCGGTGGTGGATTTACGGATCCCGCCGGAGACGTAGTTCTTGCTGATATAGCCGGTCTTGCCGTTTTCGGTGCGCACGAGGAACCAGTTGCCCTCTTCGCCCAGAATTTCCAGCTTGGCGTTGCGGGAAATGGAGAACAGCGCTTCGTACCTGGTGCCGGGGCCCTTACGCACGTTCACATTGGAGGCCGCGTACTTGGTGGCGACGGCGCCCAGCGTGTGGGACTTATCGGCGGGGGCGGGCGCGGCGGAGTCAGAGGACAGGGCGGAGGTCTTTATGTAGCCGACCTTGCCATTCTTGTCCACCTTGATCTTCGTCCAGCTTTTGCCGCTTTCGAGCACGGTCACCTTCTGGCCGTTTTTCACCCACGTGACGACCTCGTAGCCCACGCCGGGGCCCCTGCGCACGTTCATGCTGCCGTCGCTCGCGGGCGTTTTGACCGTTTCGGCCAGCGCCGGGCAGAAAACCGCCATCAGAAGTGCCAGAACCAGAGAAACCAGAACCATCCTTTTCATGAAAACCCCTCCTTTCGGGATGCATAGATTCGACGCGGCCGCTTATCTTATGGTTCCTGAAATATTATGCCAATATATGGTAATTGCGAAATCGAACATATGTTTAAGTTTTTTCCGGACGCCGTGAAGCGGGTGAAACTGTGCTATAATAGGAAAACCAAAATAAGAAGAAGGTGCGCGCGTGTTTCACCTGAAAAGTTCGTATCAGCCGCGGGGCGATCAGCCGCAGGCGATTGAGAAGCTGGTGGAGGGCGTTCAGAAGGGCGAGCGAAATCAGGTGCTTCTGGGCGTGACCGGCTCGGGCAAGACGTTCACAATGGCGAACATCATCGAAAGGCTTCAGCGCCCGACGCTCGTCATCGCGCACAACAAGACGCTGGCGGCGCAGCTGGCGGGCGAGTTCCGCGAATTCTTCCCGGACAGCGCCGTGGGCTATTTCGTTTCGTATTACGATTATTACCAGCCGGAGGCGTACATTCCCTCGACGGACACGTTCATCGAGAAGGACGCGTCGATCAATCAGGAGATCGATCGCATGCGCCACAGCGCCACGTCGTGGCTGTCCGAGCGGCGGGACGTGATCATCGTCGCGTCGGTCAGCTGCATCTACGGCATGGGCGACCCGGAGGAATACCGCGGGCTGTCCGTTTCGCTGCGCGAGGGGCAGATCATCGACCGCGACGAGCTTTTACGGCGGCTGATCGACATTCAGTTCACCCGCAACGATTTTGATTTTGAGCGCGGCACGTTCCGCGTGCGCGGGGAGATCGTGGAGATCATCCCGGCGGCGGAATTTGAGAAGGCGCTGCGCGTGGAGTTCTTCGGCGACGAGATCGAGCGCATTTCGGAGGTGGACACCACCACCGGCGCGGCGCTTCGCCATTTAAGCCACGTGATTCTGTATCCCGCGTCGCACTATGTGACCTCGCGCGAGAAGATGGACGCCTGCCTTGAGAACATCGAGCGCGACCTGAACGAGCAGGTGGAGGCGCTGCGCGCGGGCGACCGTCTGGTGGAGGCGCAGCGGCTGGAGCAGCGCACGCGCTACGATATTGAGATGATGCGCGAAATCGGCTATTGCTCCGGCATCGAAAACTATTCGCGCTACTTCGACGGCCGCAGGCCCGGCGACGCGCCGTTCACGCTGCTGGACTACTTCCCGAAGGACTTTCTGGTGTTCATCGACGAGTCGCACGTCACCGTGCCGCAGATTCGCGCCATGTACAACGGCGACTACGCGCGCAAGAGCGCGCTGGTGGACTACGGCTTCCGCCTGACGAGCGCGTTTGACAACCGCCCGCTGAAGTTCTTTGAATTTGAGGAGCGCGTCGGGCAGACGATTTATGTGTCCGCCACGCCGGGGCCCTATGAGCTTTCGCGCGCCGAAAACGTGGTGGAGCAGATCATCCGCCCCACGGGCCTTCTCGACCCGGAGGTCATCGTGCGTCCCGCCGAGGGGCAGGTAGACGACCTGCTGGGCGAGGTGCGCAGGGTGGCCGAGAGCGGCGGCCGTGCGCTGGTGACCACGCTCACCAAGCGCATGGCGGAGAGCCTTACGAATTACCTGCGCGAGATGAACGTGCGCGTGGAATATCTGCATTCGGACGTGGAGACGCTGGAGCGCATCCGGCTTCTGCGTTCGCTGCGGCTGGGCGAATACGACGTGCTGGTGGGCATCAACCTTTTGCGCGAGGGTCTGGATCTGCCGGAGGTGAAGCTGGTCGCTATTCTGGACGCGGACAAGGAGGGCTTTCTGCGCAGCGAAACGTCGCTGGTGCAGACCATCGGCCGCGCGGCGCGCAACGTGGACGGCCGCGTGATCATGTATGCGGACACGATTACCGATTCCATGTTCCGCGCCATCAGCGAAACGAACCGCCGCCGCGCGCTTCAGCAGGCGTTCAACGAGGCGCACGGCATCCATCCGGAGACCGTGCGCGCCGCGGTGAAGGAGCTGATGAGCGTCGCGCGCGACGTGGACGCGGACGGCGGCTCGCAGGGCATGGACGACGAGGAAAAGCGCATGGCCATCGAGCGGCTGGAGGAGCGCATGCTCGCCGCCGCCGCCGACTTGGACTTCGAGACCGCCGCGAAGCTGCGCGACCAGATGCTCGCGCTCAGGGGCGAAAAGACCATGGCCACCGGCGAAAAGTCGTACCGCGGCCGCAGGAGGCGCAGATGACGGAATTCGGCATGCCCACGCTGGTCGAGCTGCCGTCGCTGGAGGAAAACGCCCGTCTGGCCGCGGCGCTGGGGCTCAAATTTGTGGAAATCAACATGAACCTGCCCATGTATCAGGCGCACAGGCTTACGCGGGAGCGGCTCGCGCCGAGGTACGGCGTGTACTTCACGCTGCATCTGGACGAGGGGCTGAACCCGTTCGACTTCAATCCGCTGGTGCGCGAGGCTTATCTACGAACGGCGGAAAACACCGTCTGGCTGGCGGCGGAAAGCGGCGTGCCATGCGTGAACCTGCACATGCCCGAGGGCGTGCATTTCAAGCTGCCGGGGCGAAAGGTCTATCTGTTTGACGAATACCGGGAGGAATACCGCGCGTCGCTGCTCGCGTTCCGGGAACGGATGGCGCGCGCCGCGGACAGCCGCGTGACGGTGCTGGTGGAAAACACGTGCTTCACGCGCCTTCGCGGACTGCCGGAAGCATTGGACACGCTTTTGGAATCGCCCGCCTTCGCGCTGACCTATGACGCGGGGCACGACGCGTGCGACGGCTTCGCCGCGGCGGAATTTTACCGCGCGCACGAGGGGCGCGTGAAGCACGTGCATCTGCATCAGGCGAACGAAACCACCTGCCATCTGCCGCTGGGCGCGGGCAGGGTGGACGAAGGCGGCCTGCTCGCGCGCGCCGAAAACGGCGGCATGCGCGTGGTGATCGAGGTGAAGAGCCGGGAGGGGCTCGAGCGGAGCGTGAACGCGCTTCGCGAAAGGAACGCAATCGCATGAACAAATACATTACCGTGAAGGGCGCGCGCGTACACAATCTCAAAAACGTCGATGTAACGCTGCCGCGCGACCAGATGATCGTCATGACCGGCCTGTCCGGCAGCGGCAAGTCGTCGCTGGCGTTTGACACGATTTACGCGGAGGGGCAGCGGCGCTATGTGGAGTCGCTGTCCTCCTACGCGCGCCAGTTTTTAGGCCAGATGGACAAGCCGGACATCGACTCCATCGAGGGTCTGTCGCCCGCCATTTCCATCGACCAGAAGACCACCAGCAAGAACCCGCGCTCCACCGTGGGCACGGTGACGGAGATTCACGACTACCTGCGCCTGCTCTACGCGCGCGCGGGCACGCCGCATTGCCCGAAGTGCGGGCGCGTGATTCAGCAGCAGACGATCGACCAGATTGTGGATCAGGTGATGACGCTGCCGGAGCGCACGAAAATTCTGATTCTCGCGCCCGTGGTGCGCGGCCGCAAGGGCGAATACACGAAGCTTCTGGAGGACATGGCGCGCAGGGGCTACGTGCGCGCGCGCATCGACGGCGCGATTTACGAGCTTTCCGACCTGCCGGCGCTCAACAAAAACCAGAAGCACACCATCGAAATCGTGATCGACCGCCTCATCGTTCGCGAGGACATTCACACGCGCCTGACCGATTCGCTGGAAACCGCGATGAAGCTGGGCGAGGGGCTGGCGGTCGTCAGCGAGGTAGACGGCGCGGACACGCTGTATTCCCAGTCCTACGCCTGTCCGGACTGCGGCGTGTCCATCGAGGAAATGGCGCCGCGCATGTTTTCGTTCAACAATCCCTACGGCGCGTGCCCGGTGTGCTCGGGTCTGGGCGTTCTGATGAAGATCGACCCCGCCAACATCCTGCCCGACCCCACCAAGTCGCTCAACGAGGGCGCGCTGCGCGTGACCGGCTGGGACAGCGCCGAGGACGGAAACGGCATGGCGCGCATGTATCTGGACGCGCTTTCGAAGAAATACGGCTTCTCGCTGGACACGCCGGTGGGCGAGCTGCCGAAGGAAATCATCGATATTCTGCTGTACGGCACGAAAAACGAGAAAATCACCGTGGAATACGAGCGCGACGGCCGGATGGGGCGGTTCCAGTCGCCGTTTGAGGGCATCGTCACCAACCTTGAGCGCCGCTACCGCGAAACCAGCAGCGACACGATGAAGGAAGTGTACGAAAGCTACATGACCAACACGCCCTGTCCGGAGTGCGGCGGGCGCAGGCTGAAAAGGGAAGCGCTGGCCGTCACCGTGGACGGAAAGAACATCGCCGAGGTCAGCGAGATGTCCGTGCGCGACGCGGTGCGCTTCTTTGAGAACATTCACCTTACCGAGAAGGAGCGCCTGATCGCCCGGCTCATCCTGAAGGAGGTCAACTCCCGGCTGGGCTTCCTGCGCGACGTGGGTCTGGACTACCTCACGCTGTCGCGCAGCGCCTGCACGCTGTCCGGCGGCGAGGCGCAGCGCATCCGTCTGGCGACGCAGATCGGCTCCAGTCTGGTGGGCGTTCTGTACATTCTGGACGAGCCGTCCATCGGCCTGCACCAGCACGACAACCAGAAGCTTTTAAACACCCTGCGCCACCTGCGCGACTTGGGCAACACGCTGATCGTCGTGGAGCACGACGAGGAAACGATGCTCGCGTCCGACTACATCGTGGACGTGGGGCCCGGCGCGGGCGTGGACGGCGGGCATATTGTAGCCGCCGGAACGCCCGCGGAGATCATGGCCAATCCCGCGTCGCTCACTGGCGCGTATCTCAGCGGCCGCCGCCGCGTGCCCATGCCGGACTTCCGGCGTTCGCCGTCCGGCTGGCTCACCGTGCGCGGCGCGCGCGCCAACAACCTGCGCAACATCACCGTGAAATTCCCGCTGGGCGTGGTCACCTGCGTCACCGGCCTGTCCGGCAGCGGCAAATCGTCGCTGGTGAACGAAATTCTGTATAAATCGCTTTCGCGCACGCTGAACCGCTCCAAGGAGCGCCCCGCCGCGCACGACGGCATCGACGGCGTGGAGCAGCTGGACAAGATCATCGCCATCGACCAGTCGCCCATCGGCCGCACGCCGCGCTCGAACCCGGCCACCTATACCGGCCTGTTCGACCTCATCCGCGACGTGTTCGCCTCCACGGCCGACGCGAAGGCGCGCGGCTACAAGAGCAACCGCTTCTCGTTCAACGTGAAGGGCGGCCGCTGCGAGGCCTGCTCCGGCGACGGCATCATCCGCATCGAAATGCACTTCCTGCCGGACGTGTACGTGCCCTGCGACGTGTGCAAGGGGCACCGCTACAACCGCGAAACGCTGGAGGTGCGCTACAAGGGCAAGAACATCTATGAGGTGCTGGACATGACGTGCGAGGAAGCGCTGGAATTCTTCGACGCGCTCCCGCGCCTTGCCCAGAAGCTGCAAACCATGGTGGACGTGGGTCTGGGCTATGTGAAGCTCGGCCAGCCCTCCACCCAGCTCTCCGGCGGCGAAGCCCAGCGCGTGAAGCTGGCCACCGAGCTTTCAAGAAGAGCCACCGGCCGCACGCTCTACGTGCTGGACGAGCCCACCACCGGCCTTCATATGGCGGACGTGGAGAAGCTCAACGAGGTCATCCAGCGCCTTGCCGACGCGGGCAACAGCCTTGTGATCATCGAGCATAACCTCGACGTCATCAAGACCGCCGACTACGTGATCGATATGGGCCCCGATGGCGGCGACCGCGGCGGCACCGTCGTCGCCGAGGGCACCCCGGAGGAAGTCGCGAAGGTCGAAAACAGCTACACCGGCCAGTTCCTCAAGGACATCCTCGCCCGCGAGGGCGCGCGCCCGAAGCGCTGAAAAACCCAACGCCGCCCGGCAGAAGCCATTTTCTCTGCCGGGCGGCGTTTCAGAATTCGGGGTTTGTCATGCCTGTGGGTTTGCGGCGGGTTCCTTCATCGGGGTGACGGCGGTGTTTGCCACGTGGTACACGGTATCGCACAGGCGGTCTACGTCCTCCTTTATATGGGTCGCGACGACGATCAGCGCGCCCTTTTCCTTTTCCCTGAGAAGAATCGAGCGAACGTGCTCAACCGCGTCGGAATCAAGGCCGTTCATCGGCTCGTCCAGCAGAATCAGCTCCGGCTTCTCCATCAGCATTTGCGCGATGGACAGCCTTTGTCTCATGCCGAGGGAGTAGTTGCGCACCTTTTTCCGGCTGCGCGGGTCAAGTCCCACGTTTTCAATGGCGAGCTCGACGTCCCTGTCGGTCGCGACGCCCCGAAGCCGGGACAGAAGCCGCAGGTTTCGTTTGCCGCTCAGGTTCGGTATGAAGCCCGCGGTATCAAAATGAACGCCGTATACGCAGGGCAGCTTTTTCCCGCTGATCACCGGCTTGCCGCTGACCCATATCGCGCCGGAGGACGGCGGCAGAAGGCCGCACAGCAGCTTCATGAGAACCGTTTTGCCGGAGCCGTTTCGTCCCACAAGGCCGTAGATCTGGCCGCTGCGCATTTCCAGATTCACATTCGCGAGCACCTCCTGCTTTCCAAATTGCTTCGAAACGCCTTCAACCTTCAGCGTAAGGCTCATGTCGGACACCTCCTCTTCGTAAAGCGTGCGCCCCGCGCGGCACAAGCAGGCCGAAAAGCAGAACGCACAGGGCGGCCAATCCAATAAACGCATATGGGACGGAGGGCAGCGGCGTGGTTTTCGTCATATCGAGCATGTTCAGATTGACCCACGAGACGGGCGAAAAATAGTAAACCACATAGGGCATGCCCAGACCCTGAAAGCAGGAATCGAACACGATGATCATGAGCGCGATGAACCCTCCGCCCGCGTGCCTTGCGCGAGAATTGATGAGACACACCGTCAGTCCCAGAAAAACGGAAGCCAGAAAATGAAGCGACCAGCTCAGAAGCAGGGCCTTCGCCGGCGTCATCAGCTGCTGAAGCTTTTTGGAAAAGATGAAGTTCATCGCGACCAGCCGGTCTCCCGCGCCGCGGTTCAGGCTCATATAAAACCTGCCCCAGCCGAGGTCGAGCTCCACATGCGGCAGCATCACGAGCACCGAGATAAGCAGCATCGCCGCCCAGTAGAGCGCGCTCATCGCCGCAATGTGCAGGGTTATGCCGAGCACATGGGACGTGTGGTCGCAGCGGATTTTCACCAGATCCTCGGATGCGTCCCTGTAGGGCACGCCTTCAATCAGCCACACCCACAGGGTCAGCAGGATGCCGTTTGCGATGTAGTTGTCTCCTAAGAAAACAAAATAGGGAAGAATGGACGCCTTCATGCCGAAGCTCGCGCACACGTCGCGCATCGGGGACGCGAAGAGATACGCGGTCGTCAGCGCCAGAAGCAGCACAAGCAGGCTCTTTTGCCGCAGCAGCGCTTTGTGGCAGTAGTAGCTGCACGCCCGAAACGGCATATCAACCCTCCTTATCTCCATCGTTCGTATGAACAGAATGGCGCAGGCGGAAAGGCAGGCGACCACGGCGATTACGCCCAGAAATCCCTCAAGCGGATTTTGCATGGACGTGTGGCCGGCGATGCGGCCGAGGTCCAGCCTGCCGGGCGTCAGCGTAATGCCCGCGGCGCCGCAAAGAATCTGGATTCCGTAGGAAATCAGAAACGGCGCGGCATAGGCGACCGCGCGCTCCTTCGAGACCGTCGAAGCCGCCATGCCCACCAGACTCCACGCCCCGGCGATGAGCCCCCGCACGCACACCATGCACAGAACGTAGGGAAGATATTTCTGCCCGGCAAGCAGCCGCCCGAAAAGCCCGGTTTCGTAAGCGTCCATGTTGACGAGCGCCGCCTCCGACACCATGGGAACCTTCAGCGCCAGAATGCCGATGAACAGAAGCATGCCGGCGACGACCGAAACCCACGCGCCGACAAAGCACGCCGTGATCTTGGAGGAATAATACGCGCCGCGGGTGACCCGGTATTTTTCATAAATCATGTAGCCGGTTTCCCGGTCCCTCTGCAGCACCCGGGAAAAGCACAGCGTGCTCGCCGCCGGCATCAGAATTTGCATGTATCCCGTGCCGAGCGTCAAATCCAGATAGTAAATGACGTCCCCGCCCGGCGTGAGCAGCTCCTCAAGCACTGCCTGCAGCTGTATGACCGCGACGGCCAGCATCGCGGCGAAAAAGCCGATTCCCGAAAGCGCCCGGCTCAGGTCGCACCGCAGCGAATGAAGAAAGGCTTTCATGCCGCTACAGCTCCTCTCCCGTGCGCGCGTCAATCAGTACGAGATCGGAGTAAAAGTGCCCCACCTCATACCCTCCGGCCTCCATCGATACGTTCCACTGCTGATCCTGCGTGAACAGCCATGCCGGCGTCAGACGGCAGCCGCTTTCCGGATCGACGCCCGAAATCGGAACCTTTGCGTATACCAGCCTCTGATGCGAAATGTTCACGCCAATCAGCCGCGGGTGCGCGATGCTCGCGACATACATCGCGTAATCCTCCTGAACGATGGAGAGCGCTTCCTCCGGCGACAGAAGGCGCTCGCCGTTCTCCACCCGCTCGTCAATATGGTAGAGTCCGCTGGTGCTCAGAAACTGAAGACCGTCCTTCGTCCAGAGGGTCATAATCTCGGAGCCTTGCATATACGTTCCGTGCATATCCGAATGGTAGCCGTTCGCCGGGATTCTCAGGCCGTTTTCAACGCAGCAGAAGAACAACGCATAGCATTCCTCGATTTTCCTGGCGTCGACGGGGCGGAACGCGGACGGAATGGCCGCGCGAAGCGCGGCTTCGTCGTAGGCCTGCGCGTGAATAAGCTCGACGTGAAGATTCAAACGATTCAAAACGTCCTTCGCGAGCGCCGCGATTTCGTTCACGCTGCTAAAACTCAGATCATTTGTAACGCCGCCATTCCACTCCGTGAATAAGGGCGTCGATCCGTCGACAAGTTCTGAAAGGTTTTTTCCTAAACGAGTCTCGTAAGATAAACCATCGAAGCCAATGGTCATCGTTTCATCATCGTTTGACCATTCGGTTGCCATATACTGTCTTTTTGTATCCTTGGTTAAATACGGCGCTTTCATCAGCACATCCACTGCTGTGGACTCATCGATTTTATAGGTGGAGCAGATCAGGTCTGGCACGGTTTCCGGAAGGAATTCGGTCATGCAAACGCAGGCAGAATTCCCTTCGGCGTATGCGAAGCCAAGCAGCATAACGCATAGCGCCAGTCCCAAGCAAACGATCCGTTTCATAAGCAATCCTCCCAACATGTGTAATTGAATTAGTAACATATTCACCATTATGTACATTGTTTATTCGAATTATTTGCATTATCAATCGTTTTCTTTCAATTTCATTATATCATAAAGTTGCTTAAAACATCAACGGTTGGCCATCACTTTTCTCAAAACCCTCGCTTGACACCCACCGTAAAAGCCAAACCCCGTTCGGCGGAAGCCAATTCCTCTGCCGGGCGGGGTTTGTCATGCTCAGCGCCAGTACTCCGGCGGCGCCCAGCCGCGGTGGAGGGAGCCGTTGGAGAGCGTATAGTCGAACATCAGCCAGCCGTTTTCCGTGAAAAACGCCTTCACGGAGGTGTTGGCCGGTACGGCCTCGTATTCGGAGCGGGCGTAGTTATAGCCCGGGCCGTAGTAGACGGCCAGCTCCTTGGTGATGGTCGCGCGGAACGAGGTCTCCTTATACGCGGGCAGATCGTCGTACAGCGTCAGGCGCTTGGTGGGGGTGTACAGGCGGTAGCGCGCGTTTTTGTACGTGAACTCGATGTACGCCCAGTACACGGAGTTCTTCTCGAACGTCTGGTAGTACGCCACCGGGTCGATCGACTGCGGATAGGTGGAAACGTTCACGTAGCTCAGGCCGGGGCCGGAGCGCGTGGAAATCCGCTGGTTCGGGTCGGCGCTCTTCCCGCTGTAGGTGAACGCGTTCTCGCCGGACGTGGCCGGCGGGTCCCACGTGGAATCGCCGGACGAGGACTTGCCGCCGGTCGGGAAGCGGAAGTACTTGCTGCTGTAGCGCGGCAGCTTCGAGAGATAATCCTCATCCATGTAACCCAGATAGTTGTCGTACGCCACGCAGGTGTACAAATCCATCGCCACGATGTACAGAACCACCTCGCCCGCGGGCACGTAGGTCAGAATGCGCCCGCCCCCGCGCTCGTAGGACGCGTACAGCGGCGCGGTGCGGCAGTTCCCCACCACCATCTCGTCGCCCGTTTCCAGATAATACGAGTCCGCCAGCGCAGGCGCCACACAGGCGCACGCCGTCAACAGCGCCAGAACCAGAGCCACCAGCTTCTTCATGCGTAAATCCTCCCATCTCTTTCTCCCATGCCAGCCCGCGACCCATGCGCCGCAGGCTGCTCGACACATTTTTGACGAATTTTGCCAGCCGGTTGTTCCCGCTTCCTTCACAAAATCAACCCGTTCGGCTAACTTTTCGAATTTATATTGCGAATGTGTTCGTCCATCTGGCCCTCAAGCTTTCAAAAAAAGCCCCCGACCTGCATACATATGACGGACGTGACGAAGCTCAACGAAGTCATCCGACGTCTCGCCGACGCGGACAACAGCCTTGTGATCGCCGAGTCTAACCTCGACGTCATTGAAACCGCCGCCTGCACATCGGCAACGACAGCACCCTTGCCCTGTGTCACGTCACAACCGGCTACGGCGAATGCTTTCGCAACTTCGAAATACCGGATGAAGAATTCGAATACTTTTTTATCCTTCGTGCATAATGTCACCCTTCGACTCCCCCGCGAACGCTTGCGTTCCCATTCCTGCAATGTTATAATGTATATGGATGATTTTGCGCTCCATCTGCGCGCTGCGAAAGGGTGTCCGTTTTCCATGCCAGGCCATTCCAATTCCGGAGCAAAACCCGCAAAGAAGCCGTCCCGCCCACAGGCGAAGGCCGCGCCGTCTTCAAAGGCGTTTCGGCTGCCGCGCGTCGTGAAGCTGGCGGCGCTTGATCTGCTTTTGATCGCCATCGGTCTGGTGATTTTTGCCTATTTCCATCATGTGCGTCAGGAGCCGTATTCCATGGACGACGTGATCGTCGTGCCGCATCCGACGGTCACGCCCGCGCCGACGCAGGAACCGCCCGTCGCGACGCAGGAAAACGCCGCTCCGGCGGACGCGGCGCCGACCGCCGTTCCCACGCCGGAGCCGACGATCGACCCCAACGACTGGGGCGCAAAGTTCGCCGGCCGCTTCACCGACGGCGAAATCGAGAAAACCGACACCTCCTACCGCAGCCACGACGTTTCCATCACCATTGAACGGCACAGCAACGAGGACACGGTGTGGTTCGTGGCGGACATCTATCTGCGCAACGTCGAAAGCTACCGCACCGCCCTCGCCCGCGACGTGTTCGGAAAGGGCTACCACGAGTGGCCTTTAAAGATGGCGCAGGAGAAGAACGCCATTCTGGCGATTTCCGGCGACTACTGCGGCACGCGCACGAAGGGCGTAGTCGTCCGCAACGGCGTCGTATACCGCAAAACCACCTTCAAGGACGTCTGCCTGCTCTACTACGACGGCGTGATGGAGACGATGCCCGCCAAGCAATTCAACGCGGACGCCGCCATCGCGCGCGGCGTGTATCAGGCGTTCTCCTTCGGCCCGGCGCTGCTGGACGCAAACGGAAAGGCCATGGAGGAATACGACACCGAAATCGAGCGGGTGAACCCGCGCTGCGCCATCGGCTATTACGAGCCGGGACACTATTGCTTCGTCGTGGTCGACGGGCGGCAGTCGGGCTATTCCCGCGGCATGACGATTCAGCAGCTGGCGCAGACCTTCGAGGCGCTCGGCTGTAAGGCGGCCTATAATCTGGACGGCGGCAAGACCGCCGTGATGATCTTTGACGGCAAAAAGGTCAATACGCCCGCCGACGGCGGACGAAAGATCAGCGACATCGTGTACATCGGGGAGGTGGCGGAATGAACCTGCGTAAGGTCTGTAAATACGTGTTCGCCCACGCGGCCATCGTGCTTTCCGGCATGCTGATGGTGCTTCTCGCCATCGACCGCGTGAACGAAGCCATGATGTTCATCGATAACGACATCACCAAAACCCTCCTGTAGGTGCTCTGTATCCTCTCCATCCTGAACGCCGCCCGCCTCCTCGCCCGCCCGAAGAAAAAGAGCCCGCAAAAGAAGCCCTGAAGCTTTTTGCGAACCCTCTGATGCATCATCCTAACGCACGCAGATGCGTCAGATGAAGCGTTAGACGCATCACAAGGAACGAAATCAAACGAGTCGGCTGATCCATGTGGAATGGAAAAGCCGACTCGTTTACGTTACGATTACCTGTCAAGCCAGCAGCGACTGTCATCAGACAAAGCATTCGGGAACCCTCGGAGGAAGCCTGAAACCCTTTGCGAACATTCTTACACTTCGTTCTAACGCACGCCGCGTTTCTAACGCGCGCATGTGCGTTAGAAACGCGGCGTGCGCGTTGGGTGAAGCGTTAGCCGTGTCTGATACGTAGACAGAAACTGAAGGCAACGCCGCACAAATGAGGTGGTCGGCCGGCGAATGGATTTTTCGTCAGATGCAAATGCAAATTTCGAAGGTTTACTGGAGGTAAATCGAGGAATTTGCATGCCGCAGATGGCGGAAAAGACATCGCCTGACGCGCCGCCGAATTGTGCGGTGGTGCCTGAAGGCAAATCGATCGTGCCCATCCAACAGACAATCGAGGAACACCGTACATTTTCTCTTTTCCGAAGCCGCCGCGTCACGCCTGTCCCTTTGTCCCCCAGAACCTCGCCAGCGTGTTTGCCAGCGTTTTTTCGGTTACGGGGGCGGGGCGGATATGGGGCGGGAAGAGGGTCTGGTAGTCTTCGCGGGCGTAGCGGTCGTCGATGAAGAGGGTTACGCCGCGGTCGGTGGGGGTACGGATGACGCGGCCGGCGGCCTGAAGGCATTTGCCGAAGCCGGGGTAGACGTAGGCCGTCTCGAAGCCGCCCTCGCCGTCCGCGTCGTTATAGAGGGCGGCGAGCGAATTGCGCTCGAAGCACAGCTGGGGCAGCCCCACGCCCACGATCGCCGCGCCGATCAGGCGTTCGCCGGGCAGGTCGACGCCCTCGGAGAACACGCCGCCCATGGCGATAAACGCCACCATGGACGTTTCCGGGTTTTCGCGGAACTGCGCGAGGTACGCGTTTCGCGCGTCCTCGTTCATGTCCCGCGCCTGAAGCAGCACGCGCACGCTCGGGTAGTGCGCGCGGAAGAGCTCCGCCACCTGATTCAGGTACGCGTGGCTGGGGAAGCACGCCACGTAGTTGCCCCTTTTCGCCAGCGCCAGCTGCGCAATCGCGCGGGCGACGCGCGGCGCGCTTTCCTCGCGGGCGGAATAGCGCGTGGGAATGTCCATCGAAAGGCTTAAAAGGTTTTCCCTCGGAAACGGCGACGGCAGCGAAAGCGTGCGGTCGCCGTCGTTTTCGCTGATGCCGAACAGCCGCGCGTAGTGCCCGATGGGCGTGAGCGTGGCGGAAAACAGCGCCGTGCCGCGCATGCGCTTCATCGTGCGCGAAAGCCTTTGCGTCGGGTTCCAGCACCACAGCCGCACGCGGCAGCGCTTGCCCTCCGGCTCGATCAGCGTCTTATACGTTTCCTCGTCAAACTCGCCCGACACGCGCAGGAACGCGGACACGGCGAAATATTCCTCCAATAGAAGCGAATGAAACGGAGACGCCGAATCCAGCCGGTCGCGCAGCGCGTCCAGAAACGGCTTGGCTTCGTCGATGAGCGCGATGGGCAGCTCGCTTCGCAGCTCGCATTCCTCGGCGTGCTCAAAGCTTTTGAGAAAGCGCGTACACGCGGCGTACAGGGGCGAGAGCCTGCCCTCGCACTTCCCCACCTCGCGCCGAAGCGTTCGCACATTCTTCGCGCTCAGCTCTGCCGAATACATCTCCCGCGCGCGCGGAATCAGGTTGTGCGCCTCGTCGATCAGAAGCGCGTAGCTGCCCCTATGGTCGAAAAAGCGCTTCAGGCGCACGACGGGATCGAACACGTAGTTGTAGTCGCACACCACGACCTCCGCCGTCTCCGCCAGCGCCAGCGACAGCTCGAACGGGCACAGCCGGTGCTTCTTCGCAAGCGCCAGCACCGCTTCCCTGTCCAGCCCCGGCGTGCGCCACGCCTCCTCCACCGCCTTTTTCTGCCGGTCGAAGTAGCCGCGCGCATAGGGACACACCTCCGGGTCGCAGCGCGTGCCGGGAACCGGACAGATCTTCGACTTCGCCGTGATCGTCACCGAGCGGATCATCAGCCCGCCCTCGCGCATGCGGTTCAGCGCGTCCTCGGCGGCGCGGCGGCCGGTGGTGCGCGCGGTCAGGTAAAACACCGTCTCCACGCGCCCCTCGCCCAGCGCCTTGACCGCGGGAAACAGCGCCCCGGCGGTTTTTCCGATGCCGGTGGGCGCTTCGACGAGGATTTTCTTTTTGTCTCGAATCGTTCGGTAGATCTGCGCCGCCATCGCACGCTGCCCCTCGCGGAAGCCCGCGAACGGAAAGCCCAGCGCGCGCATGGACGGAAGCGACGTTTCCTTCCATTCGTCAAAGAAGCGCAGCCGGCGGGCGTAGGCTTCAGCGTACAGAAAAAACAGCGCGGTGAGCTTCTCGCGCGTATAGGGGCGGGTAAACGACGCGCGCGCGCCGGACAGGTCGGCGTACGTCAGCCGCACGGTCACCTCCGGCAGGTTCTCGTTTTCCGCCAGAATATAGGCGTAGATCTCGGCCTGTGCCCAGTGCACGGGATAGTCGCGCTCCGAAACGCGCGCGGGCGGGCGGCGCGTGGTCTTGATTTCCTCCACCAGCGCCTGTCCGTCCGCGAGCAGAAGGCCGTCGATGCGCCCCTGCACGATCAGCGGAATGCCGCTCACCTCGCGCTCGATGCGCACCGGTACCTCGCTTCTGTAGCCCTCCGGATACGCCTTCTGAAGCAGAAGGTGCCCCTTCAGCCCCTCCTGCATGCGGTCTATACCGCCGTCCGCGCCCAGATCGCCGCCCTCAAAATAGACCTCCGCAAGCGTTCGCACGTTTACGGAGCGCACAGTCTCGTTCATCAGTCGAATATCTGCATGATGGCGCACTTCAGATACCGGGTCTCCGGGCTGGCCGGAAGCACCGGGTGATCGTGCCCCTGCGAGCGCATTTCCACCAGACGCACGCGCTTTTTCGCGTCGCGCGCGGCGGTGTTGATCATGTCGATGAACTGCTGCGTGGACACGTGCTGCGAGCACGAGCAGCTGACCAGATAGCCGCCGTCGCGCACCAGCTTCAGGCCGCGCAGGTTGATTTCCTTGTAGCCGCGCAGCGCGCTCTCCACGGCCGCGCGCGTCTTGGCGAAGGCGGGCGGGTCGAGAATCACCACGTCGAATTTCTCCTTCGCGTCGGTCAGCTCGCGCAGATGGTCAAAGCAGTTGCGCGCCTCAAACGTCACGTTGGAAAGCCCGTTGTTTTCGGCGTTCCTGCGCGCCACCTCGATGGCGTCGTCCGAAATGTCCACGCCCAGCACGCTCGCCGCGCCGCCCTTGGCGGCGTTCAGCGCGAACGAGCCGTTGTGGCAGAAGCAGTCCAGCACGCGCGCGCCCCTGCACAGCTTCATGACCTCGTGCCGGTTCTCCTTCTGGTCTAAGAAGAAGCCGGTCTTCTGGCCGTTCTTCACGTCCACCATATACAGGATGCCGTTCTCGGTCATGGGCACGAAATCGGGCACCTCGCCCCACAGAAGGCCGGTGGTCTGCTCCATGCCCTCCAGCCGACGCACGGGCACGTCGTTGCGCTCGTAAATGCCGCGCGGCTTCACCACGTCCACCAGAATCTCCACGATGTCCTTCTTCCACTGCTCAATGCCCAGCGACATGGACTGAATCACCAGAATATCCGAGAACTTGTCCACGATCAGCCCGGGCAGGAAATCGCTCTCGGAATAGATCAGGCGGCAGCTGTTCACGTCGCAGAAGTCCTGCCGGTACTTCCACGCCGTCTCCACGCGGCGCTGGAAGAACGCGTGATCGACGCTTTCATCCCTGTACGTCAGCATGCGCAGCGCAATCTGCGAATGCGGATTGTAAAACGCCTTGCCCAGAAACGTTCCCTTGGAGCTTTCCACGTTCACGACGTCGCCGGGCGTGTACGCGCCCTCTACCCTGTCCACGTCGGACGCGAACACCCACGGGTGCCCGCTGCGAACGCGCGTCTCGCGCGTGGGACGAAGAACTGCCTTTGCCATCTCTCTCAACCCTTCCGTATCGTCACAGAATCTGAATTTCCATTTCCAGCGCGTATTCGCCGGAGGTTACCTTCACATTTTCATCCATCACGGTCGACCACGCCATGCCGCCGCCGATGCCGGCGTGCGCCGCGTCGGTGTGCACGATGGTTTCCGGCCGCACGGGAATCTCGTCGTCGTGCGTCGCGTCGCGCAGGTCGCACACGGTGTAGTGATGCGCGTCGAAGTGGAACGGCCTGGACGCGCGCATGATCACCCTCGCGCCGTCCGCCGTTTCAAACGTCACGCGGCGCACGTCCTCGCGCCCGCCGTTCTCCGCCGGGGGCGTGAACGGGAAATGCATCTCCGTCACCGTGGTCTGATAGGTTCCCAGCCGCGCGGCCTCCTTGCGGTCGGGATAGCTCTCGCCCGGCCCGCGGCCGAACCATTCCACCTTTTCAAAGCCCTCGGGCAGCGTCCACGTAAAGCCCAGCCGCTCCACGCTGTCTATGCCGGACAGCCGGAACCGCGACGAAAGCGTCATCGTGCCGTCGCCGGACATGACCAGCCTCAGGTATACGTCGATCGCCGCGCCCTGCGCCGTGCGCGAGGTCAGCCGCGTCACGCGCTCCAGCTGCACGCGCCCGTCGCCCAGCGCCGAAACGTTTAAAAGAATCAGCCGCCGGTTGCAGTTTTCCTGCGTAAACGCCGACCAGTCGGCCCAGCAGCCCCAGCCCGGCTGCGCGTTCGCGCCCGAAAGCCCGCGCGACGCGCACTCGCTGAGCGCGTTCAGCACGTATTCGCGCCCGTACTTCGTCAGACTCACGATGCAGCCGGTGCTCTTGGAAACCGCCATCGAAAGCCCCGGCGCCTGCACGGTGATCATGCCGTGCGAATCGTCGAACGTCGCGGGCAGATAGCGCACGCGGCGCGGAGACGGCAGCACGCCGCCCAGAAGGAACTGCTGATGATACGCTTTCCCCTCCGGGCACACGATGTCCACGTCCAGATACGCGTCCTCGCCCGCGGCGCGCGCCGGGCCGAACGAAATTTCGCCCTCGCTCATCGGCGCGAGCGCCGGAAGCGGCATTTCCCCGCTGCCCGTCGGCTCGCTCGCGGCATACGCCGTCCACGAAAGCGTGAAGCCCGCCGTCGTCAAAGCAAGGAAGCGGTTTTTGAACGCGTAGCGATTGCCCTCCCTGCGCTCCAGAAACACCGGCGCGTATACCGCCTGCATTTCCAGCCCCACCGGCTTCACGGTCAGATCGTGCGTCACCACACCGTTCATGCACATGAACTTCGGCTCATACGGCTCCGTGACCGCCTCAAAGAAGTCCCCGCCGTAGCCCGGCGTGTGGTCGGCGCGCCACAGCGCCTTATCCTGAAAGTCCCATACGAACCCGCCCTGAAAGCGCGGGTATTTCTCCGTCAGCTCGCGGAAGCGCGAAAGCCCGCCGCCGCTGTTCAGAATCTGATACGCGTATTCGCACAGAATCACCGGCCGGTCGTCCTTCGTGTCGGAAAGCAGCTCCAGAATCGCCTCGCGCGTGGGATACATCGGGCAGCGAACGTCCGAAATCGCGCGGCCGGGGTTGCCGGACTCGTACTGAACCGGCCGCGTCGGGTCGTAATACCTCAGCCACGCCGCCATCGCCGCGTGATGCGGCCCCAGCCCGCTCTCGTTGCCCAGCGACCAGATGAGGATGCTCGCGTGATTCTTGTGCGTCTGCGCCATGCGCCGCGCGCGCTGAAGATACGCCTCCGCCCACTCGGGATCGTTGGACAGCATGCCCCGCACGCCGTGCGTCTCAAGGTTCGTCTCGCACACGACCATCAGCCCGTGCTCGTCGCACAGGTCGTAAAACGCCGGATCGTCCGGGTAGTGGCAGCTGCGCACGGCGTTCACGCCCAGCTCCTTCATCAGAAGGATTTCCTTTTTCATCTGCTCGCGCGAGACCGCGCGCCCGCCGTCCACCGAGTGCTCGTGCCGGTTCACGCCGCGCACGATCACCCGCCGCCCGTTCAGCTTCAGAATGCCGTCCTCAATCGAGACCGTGCGGAAGCCGAACAGCACCTTCTCGCGGTCGGCCGCGTCGCCCGAGCCGGGATCCAGAAGCGCCAGATGCACGCGGTACAGCGTGGGCGTCTCCGGCGTCCAAAGCCGCGGATGGTCGATTTTCACATGAAACCGCGCATGCCCCGGCATCGGCGCGTCGTGATCCAGAAACGACGGCGGCTCCGCCGCGGGCGCGCGCTTTTCCCTGTAGATGATCTTCCCGTCCGGGTCGTAAATGTGCAGCCGCACCAGCGTGTCGGCAAAGCCGGAAACCCGCGTCACCTGACAGTCCAGCATGAAATTCCCGTCCTGATCCGCCCGCACCATCACGTCCTCAATGTACATGCGCGGCTTGGAATACAGCGTCACCGGACGGAACACGCCCGAAAGATGCCAGTAATCCTGATCCTCCAGCCACGTCGCGTCCGTGAACCGCATCACCTGAAGCGTGATCTGATTCTCGCCCGCGTATACATACCGCGTCACGTCAAACTCGCACGCCAGCTTCGAATCCTGCGAATACCCCACGGGATTTCCGTTCACCCATACGTAAAACCCGGACTCCACCCCGCCGAAATGCAAAATCAGCTTGCGCCCCACAAAATATTCCGGCAATTCAAACGAACGCCGGTAAAGCCCGGTCGGAATCATGTCCGGCAAGTGCGGCGGATTCATCCGCGACGCGTACCCCGTCTCCCGCTCGTAGCTGGGCGTAATCAGATGCGCGCCCGGCTCGTCCGTGAACGGATAAACCCAGTTCGTGTAAATCGGCTCCGACGCGCCCTGCAGCTCCCAGTTCCCCGGCACCTGAATCTCCCGCCAGTCCTCGTCGTTGAAATCCGGCACATAAAACGCCGCCGGCAGCATGCTCGGATGCTCGCATAAAAGAAACTTCCACGTCCCGTCCAACGATAACGATAACGTGTTCTCCCAAGGACTGTGCGCGCTCAGACGGTTGATCGACTGAACCTCGATGTTCTGCCACTCCGGCTTCGTATGGAAATTCATCGCCGACTCTCCCTTCCGCCCTCAAAAAATAGAATTTATCCTATTCTAACACGCCAGCCCCGATTTGTCATTAAAAAAACCGGCGCGTCCCGCCCGAAACGGAAAAATTCATCTTCCCGTCCGCGCGCTCCTGCGGGAAAAGCCAAAAAAAAGAAGCGGCGGGAGAGTTTTTCTCCCCCGCCGGACATGTTTGCTTATGGCAGCGCCGCGCAAATGAGGCGGTCGGCGCCTTATTTGTACTGCGCGTTGTACGCGTTCTGGTAGATTTCAACCAGCTGCGGCAGTCCCTGAGACTCGAGGGTCGCCAGCCACGCGTCGTACTCGTCGTCGATGGACTTGGTGCCGTTGAAGAAGGAGATCATGCCCTCCTTGATGGTGGCGCTCAGGTTCGCCTTGAGCACGGACATGGTTTCGTTCTGCTCGTCGGTGAACTTGAGGCTGGGGATGGCCTTCTCATCCTTCGTGTAGGGCTTGTATTCCTTGGTCACCTGATACAGAAGCGTCTCAAGACCCGCGCCGCTGTAAAGGTCGATGTTGGGATCGGAGGGCTCGCCGAGACGGAACTTCGCGTCGCGGTAGGAGATGGTCATCTGCAGCACGCAGTAGCTCTGCGGCTCGCTCTCCTGCCACGGCACCAGCAGCTTGTACATGGCGGGCTCGCCGTTGATGCCGATCGCGCCGGGATCCGCGTCCGTCCACTGCTCGCCGTACACGCCGTAGTAGCCGCGCATGGTGGCCGCGTAGGAATACAGCAGGTCGCCAAGCTTAAAGGCCTCCACGGGATACTGGCACTTCGCGGAGATGGTGTAGCCGTTGCCGCCCACGTTGCCGTAGGGATAGGAGATGGCGTTGGTGTAGCCATCGGGGCCGGCCACGGGCAGCACGCGGCGATAGTTGCGGTAGATGTCGCTGCCGAGGTTGCAGAACAGGATGTAGCCGCCGGAGCAGGCGCCGAGGCGGTCGCTCTCCGCGATCTGGGTCAGCGCCGCCAGATCCTGCGTGAAGGAGCCGACGTAGAGCAGATCCTCTTCGACGAGCTTGCGCACGTACTTCACGCCGTCGCGGAAGGCTTCCAGCTCGAAGGGCGTGCACACGGTGTCGCCGTCCATGTACATGCCGAACGCGTCGGACGAGGTGGTGCTGCTGGTGTCAAGGTCGAGGGTATAGTAGCAGAACGCGTTCATGATCGGGTTCTCGACGTTGGTGTACCAGCCGTCCTTGTAGTCGCCGGCCAGCGGGATTTCGTCGTTCGGGTCGCCGTTGCCGTTCGCGTCCTGATCGCGGAAGGCCACGAGCACTTCGTACAGCTCATCCAGCGTGGTGGGCATCTTGAGACCCAGATTGTCCAGCCACGCCTGGTTGATCCAGAACTTGCGGGGCGCGGTGCAGTGGAAGCACTCGTTGACCACGGGCAGGGAGTAGATGTTGCCGTCCAGCTGGGAGATCAGCCCCTCGGTGCCGGGGAACTCGGCGAACATCTTCTTGGTGAAGGTGCCGTGCTCCTCAATCAGGTCGTTCAGCGGGAGGAACATCTTCTCGTCCACGCCGAAGCGGCTGATCATGGCGGAGGTCATGCCGCAGCTCAGGAACACGTCCGGATAGTTGCCGGAGTTCAGGATCAGACCGAGCTTTTCGGCGCGGCCCTCATAGGGAATCAGCTCGAAGGTCAGATCCACGTTGGTAACTTCCTCCAGCCACTTCACAAACGCGTTTTCTTCCCACGTGGAAATGGTCGCGTGATCGGTGACGGCGACCTTCAGCGTGATGTCGCCGAAGTTCTCGCAGAGCCTGTAGTCCGAGAGATCCTCGTCGTGCGCCCACTGCGGCTCCCACGCCAGCGCATAGCTCGCGCAGCCGAGCAGCAGCGTCAGCGCCAGGGAGAGGCTCAGCAGCTTCTTCAGAAGGGTCGTTCTCATCTTGTTTTCCTCCTCTGTCATTTTTTCTATTCCATATGCAGCGCATATTGGATTCGCATCAGCCCTTGACGGAGCCGACCATGATGCCCTTTACGAAATACTTCTGAACGAACGGATACAGCGCCAGAAGGGGCGCGCTGGACACGACGATCACGGCGTACTTCAGAAGATTGCTCATTCCCTGCCGGGAGGCCATGTCGCGCAGATCCGCCACGGCGCTCATGTCCAGCTGGTTCAGAATCAGTATGTTGCGCAGCACCACCTGCAGCGGGAAGCGGCTCTTGTCCGACAGGTAGATGAACGCGTCAAAATAGCTGTTCCAGATGCCCACGGCGCAGTACAGCGATATGACCGCGATGATCGGGCCGGAGAGCGGTATGACGATGGACAGAAGCTGCCTGAACACGGAGCAGCCGTCCATGCCGCTGGCCTCGAACAGCTCCTCGGGGATGGAATTCTGAAAATACGAGCGCATCAGTATGACGTACCACGCGTTCATGGCGTTTGGAATGATCAGCGCCCACGTGGTGTCCAGCCAGCCGAGGCCGTTGATCAGCAGATAGTTCGGTATGAGACCCGCGTTGAACAGCATGGTGAAAAGCACCATGCCGGCCACGACGCCGCGCCCGTAGAAGTCCTTTCTGGACAGGCAGAAGGCGCACAGCGTGGTCAGCGTCAGGTTCACGGCCGTGCCCAGCACCGTGTAGATGGCGGAGTTCAGATAGCCGGTCATGATGGAATCGTAGGTAAACACCGCCTCATACGCCTTCAGGGACGGCTCCACCGGGAACAGCCACACCCTGCCGGCCATGACCGCGGTCGTGGAGGAGAAGGACGCGCTGACGACGTAAACCAGAGGATAGGCGACGATGGAGACGGCGAAAACCAGAATCAGCGTCGCAATCACGTCGAAAAGCGTATCGTCCCAGCGCTGGCGCACCCGCGTTCCGCGGCGCGCGCCGACGGCTGTTTTCCTTGAAATCGCCATGCTTTTCCCCTCCTTTACAGTACGCTGACCTGACTGACCTGCCGGGAAATGGCGTTCACCATCACCAGCATGCACAGATTCACCAGAGAATTGAACAGGCCGACCGCCGTGGAGAAGCTGTAGTTGAAGTTGACGAGACCCAGCTTGTATACATATGTGGATATGACCTCGGATATGGGCGTGTTGATGCTGTTCTGCATCAGATAAATTTTCTCAAAGCCCACGGAAAGAATGCTGCCCGTGTTCAGGATAAACAGCGTGATGATCGTGGGCGCGATGTAGGGGATGTCGATATTGATGATGCGGCGCAGCTTGCTCGCCCCGTCCACCTTGGCCGCGTCGTACAGATCCATCGGAACGCCCGTGAGCGCGGCCAGATACACGATGGCGGAATAGCCCATCGTCTGCCACACGCCCGTCCACACATACAGCGAGCGGAAGTATGTGATCGTGCCCATGAAGTTCACGCTGCGCCCGCCCAGCTTCACGATGATCTGATTGACAAAGCCGGTGGATATGTCCGTGAACTGAATAATCATCGAAACCAGAACCACGGTGGAAATGAAGTAGGGCATGTAGGTGATCATCTGCGTGAACCTTTTGAACTTCTGAGAGCGGCATTCGTTCAGGCAGATGGCGAGGATAATCGGTATCGGGAAGCCCGCGAGCAGGCTGTACAGGCTCAGAACAAACGTGTTTCGGATGATCATGCCCGACGCGGAGGAGCTGAAAAACAGTTCAAAATGCTTCATGCCCACCCACGGACTATTCCAGATGCCTCCGCGCACCTTGAAATCCCTGAACGCGATCTGAATCCCGAGCATGGGATAATAGCGGAACACGAGCAGATACACAAGCGGCAGCAAAATCAGAACATAATAGGGAAGGCTCTTTCGGATTCGCTTTTTTCTGTACGACCATGACGAAGCGCCGGGATTCTTCAATCGATGCATCACTCGCCCTGCCTCCAGCAACAGAATTTTTCTCTGCCGCTATTATATATGAAGGCAAAGCGGAATGCAATATAAAAATTTACATTTTTGATTATTTAACAATATTCCGGCGGGAATTATTGCATCTTGTCTTCTGTATTTTTATACTGTAACAGAGCATAGACTGAATACTCCCGCGCGAAATCAAATGTCCGCGCGAAGGTAGTCGCCCGCCCCGGCCTCCCCGGGCGCGGGCATCGTGAACCTTCGTCCCGGCTCCGCCGCGGCGGAAACCGGCGCGCCGTCCTCGCCGCGCAGATCGCGCGCGACGAATCGAACCGGCGCGCGGCCGGGGTGCAGAAGCTCCACCTCGCGTCCCTCCTGCAGCTTGTTCTTCACCTCGCACACAATCCGGTCTCCGTCGCGGCCGACGACCGGCGCAAGGTATTCGCGCGTCCTTTCGTAGCCCTCGGGCGCGTTGGGCGCGCGTTTCGCTTCGTCGCGGTAAAAGCCGGTCGTATACGGCCGGTGGCTGACGGCGCTTAATTCCTCCATGCACAGACCCTCGTCCGCGCCGTCCAGGCGCATGCGGTAGGCGTTCACGACGGTCGCCACATAGTACGCCGTCTTCATGCGCCCCTCGATTTTGAGGGACGTTACGCCCGCGGCCAGAATCTCGTCCAGCAGCGGCATGGCGTTCAGGTCGCGGGACGACAGGATGTACGTTCCCGAAGCGTCCTCTTCGATGGGAAACACCTGCCCGGGGCGCTTTTCCTCGGTCAGGCCGAATTTCCAGCGGCAGCTCTGCGCGCAGCCGCCGCGGTTGGCGCTGCGCCCGGTCAGGTAGGTGGAAAGCAGGCACCTGCCGGAATACGCCATGCACATCGCGCCGTGCACAAACGCTTCCAATTCCAGACCGGCGGGCGTTTTCGCGCGAATCTCCGAAATGCGTTCAAGGTTCAGCTCGCGCGCCAGCACCACGCGGCTCGCGCCCAGATCGTAATAGATGTTCGCGCTCTCGTGGTTGGTGCAGTTCGCCTGTGTGCTCACGTGCACCTCCATGTCGGGACACGCGCGCTTAATCGCCCGAATCGCGCCCAGATCGGACACGATCATCGCGTCCGCGCCCGCGTCCTTCAGGCGCTTCGCGTATTCCGCCATGTCCGGAATCTCCTCCGGAAACGTAAACGCGTTCGCCGCCACGTACACGCGCACGTTCCGCGCATGCGCGTACTCGCACGCCTCGCGCACGCCCTCCAGCGTGAAGCCGGTATTTCCGGCGCGCAGCTGAAGCATCGGGCCGCCCAGATAGACGGCGTTCGCGCCGAAGCGAACGGCGGCGCGGAGCGCGTCCATGCCGCCCGCCGGCGCGAGCAGTTCAATTTTGTTCGTATTCATTTACACATTAAAGCGGAACAGCGTCACGTCGCCGTCCTTCATCACGTAATCCTTGCCCTCGGAGCGGACTAAGCCCTTCTCCCTGCAGGCGTTCATGCTGCCCTCGCGCACCAGATCGTCATAGGCCACGATCTCGGCGCGGATGAAGCCCCGCTCAAAGTCGGAGTGAATCTTGCCCGCGGCCTGCGGCGCCTTCGTGCCCTTCTCGATCGTCCACGCGCGAACCTCCTTGGGCCCGGCGGTCAGGAACGAAATCAGCCCCAGAAGGTCGTAGCCAATGGTCACCAGCCGGTCAAGGCCGCTCTTTCCGATGCCCATTTCCTCAAGGAACATCTTCTTCTCCTCCGGCTCAAGCTGCGCGATTTCCTCTTCCACCTTCGCGCAGATCACCAGCACCTCGCTGCCCTCGGCCTCGGCGATTTCCTTCACCTTTTTCACCAGCGGAAGCTCCTCGGCGCCCTCGCCCACCTCGTCCTCGCCGATGTTCGCGGCGTAGACGACCTTCTTCATCGTGAGCAGGAACCAGCCCTCGGCAATTTCGCGCTGCTCCTTCGTCAGCGGCGCGGTGCGCGCGGGCTTCAGATCGTTCATGTGTTTGAGGAGTACTTCAGCGGTTTCCATCTCCGCGGCATACTTCTTGTCGCCGTTCTTCACCAGATGGCTGGCCTTTTCCAGACGCTTGGTCACGGTTTCAATGTCCGCCAGAATCAGCTCGGTCTGAATCGTCTCAATGTCGCGGGCAGGATCGACGCTGCCGTCCACGTGAATCACGTTTTCGTCCTCAAAGCAGCGCACCACGTGCACAATCGCGTCTACCTCGCGGATGTGGCTCAAAAACTTGTTGCCCAGTCCCTCGCCGTGGCTCGCGCCCTTCACAAGACCCGCAATGTCCACAAATTCCAGAACGGCAGGCGTGTACTTCTCAGGATGATACATCTCCGCCAGCACGTCCAGCCGGGGGTCCGGCACGGCCACCATGCCGTTGTTCGGTTCAATGGTGCAAAACGGATAATTCGCCGCCTGCGCGCCCGCGCAGGTGATGGCGTTAAACAGTGTGCTCTTGCCCACGTTCGGAAGGCCCACGACGCCCAGCTTCATAGTAATTCCTCCAACTGCAATTTTCGGTCTTATTATAATGGATAAACGTGAAAACTACAACAGCAAAATTGCCTTTCCCGAGGAAATGCCCGAAAGAGAATTTTATGACGAAAAAATGGTCTGCCGCGGAAGATGGATTCCGAAGCAGACTCGATTTGATCGACTGTTTTACGCCTGCACGCTCAGCATGACCAGAGAGGACAGGGCGAGAAGGAGACCGACGGCTTTGAACGGGGTGATCTTTTCCTTGAAGAGGAACACGGCGAACACGACTGACAGCACCAGCACACCGCCATTTTCCACCGTGTACAAAACGGGCACGTTGACCAGCTGCATCACGTACATCAGAAGGTTCAGCGCCGCGGCGGCGGAGACGCAGCACAAAAGCATGCAAAGCGCCGAGCTCTTCGTCTGGCGGAACGCCGCGAAGCTGTCCCGGCCGCGCTTTGAAAGCAGCATCACGAAGCCCAGAAGCGCCGTGAAGAGGAAGGTGACGATGATCATCTCCTCGCGCTGCATGTTGCCCGTGGCCTCCTGCTGCGCGTTCAGGAGCGCACCGTACAGGCCGTTGAACAGGAACAGGAGGGCGCAGAACAGCGGGAACAGGCGGCTGGCGGCCGTTTTCGCCTTCTTTTCCTTCCTGCCGCCCACGATGCCGTCCAGGTTCAGGAACAGGAACGCCGCCAGCATCACCGCCACGCCCGCGTATTGCAGCGCGTTCAGCGGCACGTGGTACACGATCACAGACTGGAAGAGCGGAATCAGGATGCCGCCCGCCAGCAGGCACAGGTTTGCCACGGCATAGGAACCGCTGGCCGTCGCCTTGATCAGCGACAGGTTGTAGCCAAACAGCACCGCGCCGTTCAGAAGCCCCAGCAAGACCGTCGCCGTCGACGGCGCGAAGCGCCCTTTGCCCACCGCGAACGTGACGATGGACACGAACACGCCGTAGATTACATTATACACAAATGGCGAGGTCGATTCCTCTCCCGGGTAGCGCTGGTTGTACAGCCGGCAGAACAGCGTCTGGCAGGCATACAGCACGATCATCATCGCGATCAGGAGCGTGGACGTCATAATCTCAGCCTCCGTAGATTGCGTTTCGCAGAAATCGGGCTGTCCGCCAGACGGGCAGCCCGGTTTTTAGATTATAAATGCGTTCAGTTCCTGGCGGCCTTTGCCCAGCTGTCCTTCAGGGGAACGACGCGGTTGAAGACCGGTTTCTCAGAGGTGGAGTCCGGATCCTTGCAGAAGTAACCCATGCGCAGGAACTGGAAGCGGTCGCCCACGTTCGACTCGGCGATTGCGGGCTCCACCAGACAGCCGGTGAGCGTGGTCAGGCTGTCGGGGTTCAGAAGGTCGATGAAGTCCTTCGGCGCGGCGGTCTCGACTTCTTCGCCGTCCTCGGTTTCGGTTTCCTCGGCGGCGGCTTCGTCCTTCAAAATCGGCTCGTACAGGCGCACCTCGGCGGGGATGGCGTCCATCTCGCTCACCCAGTGCAGCGTGCCCTTGACCTTGCGGTTCGCGCCCTCGCTGCCGGACTTGGAATCGAGGTCGACCGAGCAGATCAGCTCGACGACGTTGCCGTTTTCGTCCGTCTTCGCTTCGTCGCAGCGGATGATGTAGGCGCCCTTCAGGCGAACCTCGCGGCCGGGCGCGAGACGGAAGAACTTCTTCGGCGGGTCAAGCATGAAGTCCTCCTGCTCGATAAAGCAGGTCTTGGTGAAGTGCAGCCTGCGCGTGCCCATCTCGGGATGGTCGGGATGGTTTTCCAGCTCGATTTCCTCCACCTTTCCCTCGTCCCAGTTGGAAAAGGTGATCTTCAGCGGGCGCAGCACGGCCATCGCGCGCGGCGCGGTGCTGCCCAGCGCTTCGCGGACGCAGGCCTCCAGCAGCGCGCCGTCCACGGTGGAATCCGCCTTGGCTACGCCGACGCGGCCAAGGAAATCGTGAATCGCTTCCACCGGATAGCCCCTTCTGCGCATGCCGACCAGCGTGGGCATGCGGGGATCGTCCCAGCCGGCCACGTAGCCCTCCTCCACCAGACGGCGAAGGTAGCGCTTGGACATGACGGTGCGCGTGATGTTCAGGCGCGCGAACTCGATCTGGCGGGGCGGCTGCTCAAAGTCGGCGTGATGCACCATCCAGTCGTACAGCGGGCGGTGAATTTCGTATTCCAGCGAGCACAGCGAGTGCGTGATGCCCTCGATGGCGTCCTGAATGGGGTGCTGGAAGTCGTACATCGGGTAGATGCACCAGTCGTCGCCGGTGCGGTGATGGTGGCAGCGCTTGATGCGGTACATCGTCGGGTCGCGCATCAGAACGTTCGGCGAGGACATATCGATCTTCGCGCGCAGCACGCGGCTGCCGTCCGGGAATTCGCCGTTCTTCATGCGCTCGAACAGGTCGAGGTTTTCCTCGACGCTGCGGTCGCGGTACGGGCTGTTCACGCCCGGCTCGGTGAGCGTGCCGCGGTTTTGGCGCATCTCCTCGGGAGACTGATCGTCGACGTAGGCAAGACCCTTTTTGATCATGCCGCGGGCGATCTCGTACAGGCGCGGGAAGAAATCGCTGGCGAAGTGCAGCTCCGCCCAGTGAAAGCCCAGCCATTCGATGTCGCGCTGGATGCCTTCCACGAATACGGTATCTTCTTTGGCGGGATTGGTGTCGTCGAAGCGAAGGTTGCAGGTGCCGCCGTATTTCTTTGCAATGCCGAAATCGATGCACAGCGCCTTTACGTGGCCGATGTGCAGGTATCCGTTCGGCTCCGGCGGGAAGCGGGTTTTGACGTGGTCAAAGCGTCCCTGCTGAAGGTCCTCCTCGATATATTCTTCGATGAAGTTTGCGGCGCGCTTTTCGCCCATTTCCATGGCTGGACTCCTCCTTCTATTATAGTGTGGTATGTGGCCGGGGGAGCAAGCTCCCCCGCCACTGCCACCCCCTGTGGGAAAAGGATACGATTTCCCTGCGGGAAATCCTTTTGATTGGAAGTCGAGAGGGTTGCAACCCTCTCGAGCTCTCCCGGGGCGCGGAGGGGACGGATTCCCCTCCACACCACCCTTTCTCAGATTCCGCTGAAATCCTGCGGATTTCCGGGCGCGGAATCT
>ERZ827168.1335-NODE-1335-length-34334-cov-7.246477_pt1 | contig 34334 bp, 25 predicted proteins | sample MGYA00519868_ERZ827168 | MGnify/ENA primary metagenome ERZ827168 (study PRJEB31778, sample SAMEA3449271) | human gut metagenome | biome: human gut; feature: human-associated habitat; material: faeces | place: United Kingdom | collected 2010/2012 ...
TGGGGCTGTCGCTGGTCTGGGAGATCGCCCATCTCCACGGCGGCGGCGTTCGGGTTCGGGAGAGCGGCGAAAACGGCACGGCGATCGAGCTGACGCTGCCCGTTTCGGCAGAGGAACGGGGAACATCATGATGAGGAGGTGCGGAAAGACACGGTATGAATCGGTGAATTCTATAATTTGCGATTGCAGTTAGCTTTTCTTAACTCTGACTGTATTGATCAGAGTAGTTGAAGATGATATATTATAAGATCTGCAAAGGGTCGCACGAACAGGCAATGAATCTGAACGGAAATGAAGGAGAATGTAGCTCATGAAAAAAGTGAGTCTGCTTCTGCTTGCCGCCCTTTTCATGCTGCTGCCCTTCGCCGCCATGGCGCAGACCGATCTGGCCGCTTTGGAAAACGCGAATTCTACCATAGCGATCATGGGCGTTCCCGACAACACCACCAGCAGTCTGGTTGTCTATGTAATGGCCGGAGCCGAGCAGGTAGCCGCGTTTCGCCTTTGCGGAGATGCGAGCGGCGACGATCAAAAGCAAATTGGAAAGGCTGTCTACAATGGCGACGGTTCCTATACCCTTAAGGGAGTCAAGCTGGCCTCCGGCATTTCCGTTACCCTGAACCTGACGGGCACGCAGAATCTTCAGAACGGTGTGTATCTGTTTCATTGCGATGTGAGCGATATCTTCCCAAACGGCTCTCAAACCTTTATCGGAGCTGGTTCCGCCTCACAGGCCGTTGATCTGAGCATTCATTTTGGCTTTACCGTCGCTGACCCGGTGGTTACTTTCGTATCCAGCGATACCCATGTTGAAATGGAAGAGATATGCTGGTCGGCCTATTATTTTACTTACTCTGAGGACGAGAAGGAAAAATACGGCGACGTGCCCAAAACGGGCGATCATTCGCCTATAGGTCAGATAACACTTGCAACAGGCGCAGTGCTCAGCCTTGCGGCGGCGTTTTTCTTCCGCAGAAAAGAAGAACTCGTTTAGGCATGAAAAAGGCGGGGAGCAATCAAAGCCTCGCCTTCCTTTTCCATCTAATGCGTTGTCAGAAAAGGAGGGACGATTCATCCAATGAAGAAAGAGAAAACAGCCAAAGTGTACGGGCGCACCCGGAAATACAAAATCCTGCATATTCTCGGTATCATTGCTTGTCTGGTGATGGTGATTCTGTTGGTGATTTTGGCCGTTATGCAATGGCAGGAAGAAATCACGATGGATCAATTACGCAATCTGTACCATGACGAGGAGGCAACTCGCCCCTATTTTTCACTGATTGCCGGTGCAAAAGCCGAAACGGTTTTCGATGCACAGACAGGCGAACTCCCAGATCGTTTCAAAGACCTTTGGGAAACCAACAACGATCTGATCGGCTGGCTCAAGGTTGGTAATCTGGTCGATAAGCCGGTGGTATATCGGGATAACGAGTACTATCTGAACCATAACTTCAGGCAGGCAAAAAGCAAAGAGGGGGCCGTCTTTGCCGATGTAGAAAATGCGGATTGGGGCACAGATTCCTATGTGATCCTGTATGGTCATAACAGAAAAAACGGCGGTATGTTCGGAAAGCTTTCCCAGTATCAAGAACTTCGGCATATGCAGGAAAACGCTGTCATCCAATGGGATACGCTTCAGGATGACGTCGCGAGAAACTATGTGGTTTTTTCGGTATTTGACGCTTCCATGCTTCCGGGCGACCACAATTATTTTTTCCTGCGGCGCTTTGACACCTGCAGAAGCGGCAACGTCTCCAAAATTCAGGCGTTTCTGGAAGAAATCCAGGAGCGCTCGCTGCTAAATATTCCAGTGGAGGTAAGGCCGCAAGACAGAATCCTTGTATTGGTCACATGCAGCTATGCTGATCCGGACGGAAGGCTGATGGTGTTTTTTCGCGCGCTGCGCGAAAATGAAACAGAAGAAGATTTACAGGCGAGGGTTGCCCAAAGCGCCGCACACTAATATTTGGTAAACAGGCAGATTTTCAGGGAGTATACAAGCGTATACTCCCTCAGACCGTCAAAAAAGCTCGCCAGACGGCGATCTTTTCTGCCGAGAAGCGCACGTTGCCTGCTTGCCTGCGGCTCGCCGGGCGGCAAAGCGCGTAAGGAAAGCCTTGCTGCGCAAGGCACAGCCCGTTGACAAAGTCCCCTCTTCAAAAAGACGTCCATAACCCCTGCAAAATATCGCTCTATAACGCAACGAAAGAAAACGAGGCTTCCCTTTTTCTCACGTTATAGGCTAAAAATCATTCTGAGAGGCACAAAATTTCAGCGATTTTGTGAGCCGGTTTTATGATAGGGGTTTTTCAGCAAGCTGAGCCTTGCTGCGCAAGGCAGCCGAAACCGACGTACACGCCGCCGGTTTCGGAATCAAAATCGGAGGGCTGCGGCCCTCCGATGCCTCCCAGGGGTTTTTTCGAGAGCCTGAGGGAGTATACAAGCGTATACTCCCTGAAGCGTTCGCTCAGAACATCGCCGAGTACGTCACTCCGAGACTCTCGGCGACGTTTTGATTCGTGCATCTGCCCTGGTGGGTATTAACCCCCATGGCAAGGCCGGGATCCCGGCGGCAGGCGTCCTCCAGGCCGTGATTCGCAATGGCAAGTCCGTAGCGAAGCGTGGCGTTCGTCAGCGCAATGGTGCTGGTACGGGGAACCGCGCCCGGCATATTGCCCACACAGTAGTGCACCACGCCCTCTTCAACGAACACGGGATCGTCGTGGAAGGTCACGTGGGAGGTTTCACAGCAGCCGCCCTGATCGATGGCCACGTCCACGATCACCGCGCCTCTCTTCATCAGGGCAAGGTGCTCGCGGCGAATGAGCTTGGGCGCGGTCGCGCCGGGAATGAGTACCGTGCCGATCACCAGATCGGCCTGCGAGACGGCTCTGGCGATATTCGTTTCAGTGGAATACAGCGTGGTGATGGACGCGCCGAAGATATCGTCCAGATACACCAGCCGATTGAGATTGTTGTCAATCACCGTCACCTCCGCGCCCATGCCCACGGCGGCCTTGGACGCATAGGTTCCGGCGATACCGCCGCCGATAATGACCACTTTGCCGCGTTCTACGCCCGGCACGCCCCCCAACAGGATGCCGTGCCCGCCGTAGGCGTATTCCAGATATTTCGCGCCCTCCTGCACGCTCAGCCGTCCGGCGATTTCACTCATCGGCCGCAGACAGGGCAGACTGCCTGCCGAATCCCGGACGGTTTCATAGGCTACGGCGGAAACCTCGTTTTCCAACAGGTATTGCGCCAGTTTCGGAAATGCCGCCAGATGCAGGTAAGTGTAGAGAATCATGCCTTTTTTGAGCAGAGGAAACTCGCCCGGTTCCGGTTCTTTCACCTTGACGAGCATTTCACAGCGCTGGCAGATTTCCTCGGCGCTCGGTATTATTTCAGCCCCCTGCGCCGCATACTCCTCGTCGGTAAATCCGCTGTCCATGCCTGCGCCCCGTTCCATCAGCACGGTGTGTCCCGCCTGGATATAGGCCCGTACATTTCCGGGCGTAAGCCCGACCCGGTATTCGTGGTTCTTTCGTTCTCTGGTGCATCCGATCATCACTTTGCAAACCCCTCCTGTTTGCCGCATACTAGGAATACTCCAGCGCCGTTTCCTCGCCCCGGAGGACGCGGAGCGCTCCCTGCGCCAGCGCCAGCATCTCGTTTTCTCCCGGATAGACGGATACGGGCGCAATAAAACTCACCGCCTCCTCGATCCAGCCGGTGAACATCGCGTCGTGGGCGAAGCCGCCTGTGAGCAGAATGGCGTCCACTTCCCCGCACAGCGCCGCGCTCATGGCACCGATCTCCTTGGCGATCTGATAGGCCATGCCCCGGTAAGCCAGCTCCGCGTCCGCATCGCCCTGCCTGGCCCGCAGGGAAACCACCCTGCCATCGTTGGTGCCCAGATAGGAAATCAGCCCGCAGCGGGCGGTAAAGAACCAGCGGAAGCTCTCATAGCTGTCTCCAAACTTCCCTTCATAAACGGCTCTGACGATGGGCAGCACGGGCAGCGCTCCGGGGCGCTCGGCGCTGTAGGGGCCTTCCCCCTCCAGTCCGTTGTTCACATCCACAATTCTTCCGTTTCGATGGGCGCTTACCGTTACGCCGCCGCCCATATGGGCCACGATCAGCCCAAGCCCGTCGTAGCGCAGGCCGCGCTCCCCGGCGTAGCGCCTGGCGACGGCCCGGGCGTTGAGGGCGTGAAACAGCGGGCGACGGGGAAAGTCCCGGTGCCCGGAAAGCCGCGCCACGTCCGTAAGCTCATCAATCACCGGCGGGTCGACCGTGAAGGCGGGCTTGCCCAGCTCCCCGGCGATGTCCGCCGCCAGAATGCCGCCCAGATTGCAGGCGTGATAGCCGTAGACGCAATCCGTCAGATCTTTCACCATTTTTTCATTGATGCGATACGTGCCGCCCGCCACCGGGCGGATCAGGCCGCCCCGCCCCACTACCGCGTCCAGCCGGGACAGATCCACGCCCTGCTCCTTCAGATGCCGTAGAATCAGGGCCTTGCGGGCGGCGGCAATTTCCTTTAATGTGAACGGAGTGCCCATTTCATCGGAGGAATGATGAAATTCCTTATGCAGAATCTGCCTGTCCTCCGCATAGAGCGCGAGCTTGGTGGAGGTGGAACCAAAATTCAATACCAGCACCTTTTTCATCCTTACACTCCCCCTGTAGTATTAGCCTCCATGGAAACCAGCGCCAGGGCGATGGAGTGCATCAGGGTTTCCCGGCTGTCCGCCCGGGAGGCCAAAATGACCGGGGCCTGAGCGCCTGCCACCACGCCGGCCGCCCCGGCCCGCGCAACGAAAGCCAGCGCTTTATAGAGCATATTTCCCGCTTCGATATTGGGAACCAGCAGGATATCGGCGCAGCCGACGAGCGGGCCTTCCATGCCCTTGCGCCGGGCCGCCGCTGGAAACAGGGCGTTATCCAGTGCGGCGGGGCCAAACACCTGACAGCCGGTGATTTTCCCCTGACGGCACTCCTCCGTCAGGGCTGCGGCGTCCACCGTGGCCGGCATTTTGGGATTCAGCTTCTCCACGGCGCAAAGACAGGCGACGACGGGCGACGGATTGCCCAGCCCGTGGGCCACGCGGACGGCGTTTGCAAGAATTTTCTTTTTTTCCTCCAAGCCGGGCGCGATGTTCAGGGCCGCGTCGGTCAACAGCAGGGCCCGCTCCCATTTGCGCAGTTCCAGAAACGCCACATGGGAAAGCAGGGAGCTTCGTCTCAGCCCCTCGCTTCGGTCTAGTGCCGCCCGCATCACAACGGCGGTGGGAACGGCCCCCTTCATCAGCGCGTCGGCTTTCCCCTTCCGAATCAGGGAAACCGCCTTTCGGCAGGCCAGCGTCTCATCCGGCTCATGGACGATGGAGAAATCGTCCAGAGAAAGCTGGCTGGTTTCGGCCAGGGCGCGGATCCGGGCCTCGTCGCCCACCAGCACGGCTTCGGTCATGCCGGCTTTTCGGGCCGTCCAGACCGCCCGAAGAACCTCCGGATCCTGAGCGCACGCCACCGCCAGCGTATGACTCTTCCCGGAGGAAGCCGCCTTCAGCAGCTCGTCCATGTTCCGTATCAAGAACCCCACCTCCCGTTCGTTTGTCGAACTTGGAAACGATCAGTTTACAGGCACAATCCAGTCAAAGGGATCTTCCAGAAGTCCGTGCTGAATACCCGTCAGCGTGTCGTAAAGCGATTGCGTTACCGGGCCGATCCGCCCGCCGTTGATCTCGTACTCCTGTTGGCCGTAGGCCAGCCTTCCGATCGGAGAGATCACCGCCGCCGTTCCGCAGCCCCAGGCCTCCTCCAGCGCGCCGACTTCCAGAGCGTCGATCAGCTCGTCCACGGGCAGGGGCCTTTCGTCCACCTCCCGGCCCTGGCTGCGAAGCAGCTCGATACAGCTTTTTCGGGTGATTCCCGGCAGGATGGAGTCGGTCAGCGCCGGGGTGACGATTCGATCCCCCAGCTTGAACATGACGTTCATCGCGCCCACTTCCTCCACATATCGCCGCTCCACGCCGTCCAGCCACAGCACCTGACTGTAGCCCTTTTCTGCGGCGATGGTTCCCGCCCGGATGGAAGCGGCGTAGTTGCCGCCGCACTTGGCGTAGCCTGTGCCGCCCCGCACGGCGCGCACGTCCTTTTCTTCAATGAGAATGCCCACGGGACGCAGGCCCTCCCGGTAGTAGCTGCCCACCGGGGAGAGAATGACGCCGAAGAGCGCCCGCTCCGCCGCGTGAACGCCCAGCGTCTCGTCCGTGCCCAGAATAAAGGGCCTGATGTAGAGAGACGCGCCCTGGGCGCGGGGAACCCAGGCCTCTTCTTTCTGGATCAGCCTTGTTACCAGATGGAGAAATTCCTCCTCCGGCAGCGCCGGCAGACACAGCCGTTCGGCGGAGGCTATCATCCGCCGGGCGTTCTCCCGAGGGCGAAACAGCTGTACGCCGCCGTCCGGGCGGCGGTAGGCCTTCAGACCCTCGAATACCTCCGCTGCATAGTGGAGGCAGGTGCTGGCCGGGTGCAGGGGCAGTGGGCCGAAGGGAACGATTCGCCCATGATGCCAGCCCCGCTCCCGGGACCAGTCCGCAAGGGCCATGTAGTCGGTGAAAATCCTTCCAAAACCAAGCTGGGATTCATCTGGCGGCAGAGGCTTCAGTTTCGCCGCTTTTTCGATCTGAATGGACAGCACAGCGTTTTCCTCCTTCCGTGTCACTAGGGGGCAGCGCCGCCGGCGTCTGCCGCCGGTCAAAGGCCCGGTCCCACCCCATCAGCCCGCCTGCGGGGGAAAGCCCCGAAAACGGCTGCCGAGCCGCAGCGCCTGCAGATTCCTGTCAAACAACTCCGGATGCTTGTCGGAGACGAGATGCTTCAAGGTTTCCTGGATCAATGGTTCGTCACATGCCGCCCACCCGGCCAGCATGGCGCCTGCCAGAATCATGTTGGCCAGCCCTTCCATTTCGTTTTCAGTGGCCAGCCGTGTGGCAGGCACATAAACGTCGCGCACGTTCGTCCGCCTGATCTGTCGATCTACGAGAGAGGAATTGACGAAGATCCAACCGTTTTCAGCGACGGCGTTTTCGTACTTGTCCAGGGATGGCAGGTTCATGGCCAGCAGAATATCCGGCTCGTATACGATAGGCGAGGACACCGGCTCGTCCCCGATGACCACGGAGCAATTGGCGGTGCCGCCGCGCATTTCCGGCCCGTAAGACGGCAGCCAGCTGACCTGCTTTCCCTGCAGCATCCCCATGACGGTCAGAAACTTGCCTGCAAACAGGACACCCTGTCCTCCAAAGCCTGCAATGAGGATTCGTTCTGTCATTCTTCTTCCGCCTCCCTTACGCTCCTGTCCTTGTATACACCCAGGGGATAGTAGGGAATCATGGTGCTTTCCACCCAGGTCAGAGCCTCCTGAGGCGTCATCCCCCAGTTGGTGGGGCAGGAGGAGAGAAACTCCACCAGCGAGAAGCCACGCCCTGTCAGCTGATTTTCAAAAGCCCGCCTGACGGCCTTTTTGGCTCTGCGGACGGCCCTGACGCTATGGACGGACACCCGTGCCAGATATTCGGAGCCGTCCAGCGTCGCCAGCATTTCGCAGATGCGCAGCGGATAACCGCAGACGGCAGGGCTTCGCCCGTAGGGGGAGGTTTCCGTGATCTGGCCCGGCAGCGAGGTGGGGGCCATCTGGCCGCCGGTCATGCCGTAGATGGCGTTGTTGACAAAGATGACGGTGATGTTTTCGCCCCGGGCGGCGGCGTGCAGGATTTCCGCCGTGCCAATGGAGGCCAGGTCGCCGTCGCCCTGATAGGTGAACACAACGTTGTCCGGATTGGCGCGCTTGATTCCCGTGGCCACGGCGGGGGCGCGGCCATGGGCGGCCTCCACCATATCGCAGGCAAAGTAGTCGTAGGCCATGACCGCGCAGCCCACAGGAGCTACGCCGATGGTCTGACCCTCGATCTCCAGCTCGTCGATTACCTCCGCCACCAGCCGATGGATGATGCCGTGGGTGCAGCCGGGGCAGTAATGAGTGTCCCTGTCGGTGAGAGCGTTAGGCCTTTCAAATACAATCATGTTTGCGCACCTCCCGCGATCTGACGGATTCTCTCAAGCGCCTCGGCAGGCGTGGGGATCACGCCGCCTGTGTGGCGGAGCAGGCTGACCGGCCGCCTGCAATCTGTGGCAAGCCGAATATCGTCGATCATCTGGCCCATATTCAGTTCTACGGACAGGAAAGCAAGACACTGCTCCGCCGCCCGCATCAGGGCCTTCTCTGGAAACGGCCACAGGGTAATGGGACGGATCAGCCCGGCGCGGACGCCATCGCTGCGAGCCTGTTGGATAGCGGCCTTGGCAACCCGTGCGGCGATACCGAAAGCCACCACGCAGATTTCCGCGTCTTCCATATGAAATTCTTCCCACAAAGGTTCTTTTTCACGAATGGTATCGTAGCGCGCATACCGGGCAAAATTCATTTCTTCCAGCTTTTCCGGAGACAGATATAGGGAGTTGACGATATGATGGGGACGGTTCATTCGAGTGCCGGTGACGGCCCAGGGGCGGTCGGGTTCCGCGTCGGTATGGACAGGCAGCTCCACCGGCTCCATCATCTGGCCTACGGTGCCGTCCGCCAGGATCATGCAGGTTATGCGGTACTTGTCCGCAAGGTCGAATCCTTTGGCGGTGAGTTCCGCCATTTCCTGAACGCTGGCAGGAGCCAGGACGATCATGTGGAAGTCGCCGTGGCCTGGAGCGCGGGTGGCCTGAAAGTAGTCCGACTGAGAGGGCTGGATACCGCCCAGTCCCGGGCCGCCCCGCTGCACGTTCACCACCAGCGCGGGCAGATCCGCTCCCGCCAGATAGGATAACCCCTCGCTCTTGAGCGATATGCCGGGGCTGGAGGAGGAAGTCATGGCCCGCCGCCCGGCCGCCGCCGCGCCGTAAACCATATTGATGGCTCCAATCTCGCTTTCAGCCTGCAAAAACGTGCCGCCGCACTTCGGCAGACGCCGGGCCATGTAGGCGGTGATCTCCGTCTGGGGCGTGATGGGATATCCGAAATAGTGCCGGCAGCCGGCGCGGATCGCCGCCTCGGCCAGCGCTTCGTTTCCTTTCATGAGGACTTTTTCAGCCATACGCTTTCCCTACCTTTCCACGGTGATAACGCAGTCGGGGCACATGACGGCGCAGCATGCGCAGGCGGTGCAGCGCTCCTGGCTCGTTATCTGTGCTGGATGATAGCCCTTGCGATTGATCCGGCTCCTGTCGAGCGTCAGCAGCTGTCTGGGGCAGGCGCTCACGCATAGCCCGCAGCCCTTGCAGCGGTCGGCGTCGAAGATGATCCTTGGCATATCGCGTCCCTCCTTCTGATTTCGGCGTGATTCCGTCTCTCCGGGGAAATCAAAAAGCGTCCATCTCAAAGACAGATGTCTTGAGACGGACGCCATACAGCGATCCCGGCGCCGCTTTCCGTGACGGATGGTATAAGGTGGCAAAAGTTCGCCCACAAGCAGGACTTGATTCAGTCCGGCGACTCAATGTGAAATTCTGTTTTCTGAATCGCTCGTCCTTTCTTCCGGCTTTGGAGATACAGATGCCTGGCGGCTGTCCGGGTGACGCGAATGCGCGTCTACCGCTGTGTAAACGGGTCGGTCGGGCCGTCTCTCTCATTGCCTTTTGTCATGCCGTGCTTGCTACCGTACGATGAAAAACATAGAGTAATCAGCAAGCAGAAACCGCTGTGCAGTTTCCTTACTTTTATTATACCCTTTTTGGACAGGTCGTGTCAAATCAAACTCCACAAAGAATGGCAATTTTCTCCTTCCTAATCAAGGTGAGGTTATGTGGGAAGGTGGGCATACGCCTGACGGTTTTCCTTTCTGGCGAGCATTTTTTTGAAAACTCACGGATGGGGCTTGTCCTCCCGGTAGGCTGCCATAGATTCCTTGAACAAGCCGGCGGTGGGCGGAGGCGTCCAGGAAATGGCGTTAGCGCCTGCCTGAATGGTTTCCCGAATGAATTCCTCTGTGGGACCGCCGGTAGCGATCAAAGGAAAATCCGGTAGTTCCTTTCGAATCTTGCGCACCAGCTCCGGCGTGTCGGGACCGGCGGCTACATTAAAAATGTCCGCTCCGACTTCCACTCGCGTCTGAAAGTCCGTCCGGTCATTTACAACGGTGACGATGGCGGGAATATCCACTAGACGAGATACCTGACGGAGCACGTCATTGCTGGTGGGCGCATTCATAACGACGCCTGCCGCGCCCTGAAGCTCGGCGTATCCGGCAAGGGTGCAGACCCTCTTGCCCTGTGTAAGCCCGCCGCCCACGCCGGCAAATACGGGAATGTCCGCCGCCAGCAGAAGCGCCTGGATGATGACCGGCTGGGGGGTGAAGGGATACACCGCCAGCACTGCGTCGGCGTCCATATTGCGCACTATGCACAGGTCGGTGGTAAAGGCGATGGACTTGATACGCCGCCCGAAGATCACGATACCGCTGCATTCGCGGATGGCGGACGGTACCCGCAGGATATGCTTACGCAGCCTGGCTTCGTAGCGGGGAATGGTTTTTTCATCGGTTCTGGCGGAATAGGCGCGTCTATACTTCATTCTTTTTCCTCCCTGTTACGCTGCTTTGTTTCCTGTTTAAGTCGCCTGACGTCTGGTTGCGCAGAATCCAACCTGTCTGAAAATCATTCGCGAAAAGCGTCTGGCTTTCGCTGGCGCTCGTTTCTGATAGCGTCATTATATCATACGGAGCCCTGCGGCGGCAATATCGGCCTTTTTGCCAGCAGAACTTTCATGCATGAAATTCAGGAACGCCCTCCGATATTTATTTCACTCTGTATCTATGGTGTATACCGCTTGATGAATTCTTCCGTCTATCGTATACTGTAATTGGATAAGGTGGAACAAAAGTCAATCCTATGAGCATACCCTACCAGGACGACAGAGAATTCTTCACAAACACCAACAGAACAAATGGTTTTTTCCGAAAGGCGCGGCGGCAGAGCGAAACAATCATTTCGACGGCGAGTTTTTCCTTTTTGGGCTATACGCAAAAAACCAAAAAACCAATCAGGAGAACTTTCTTACCCAGGAAGGCTTGGCACATTGTATGAAACGAGGGGGTAGGAAAATGAAAGTGATCATCATTGGCGGCGTGGCGGGCGGTGTAACTGCGGCGGCAAGGCTCCGCCGGTTGGACGAAAGCGTACGAATCCTGATTCTGGAGCGTTCCGGTTTTGTTTCCTATGCCAATTGCGGACTTCCCTACTATATCGGCGGGGAGATCCAGTCCGCCGGCGAACTCACGCTCCAGACCCCGGCGTCCCTGTGGAACCTTTACCGGATCGAGGCCCGGGTGCGCCATGAGGCGAAGTCCATTTGCCGGGAAAAAAAGACTGTGACCGTATTGGAAAAAGACACGGGCAGGGAATACGAGGAAAGCTATGACAAACTGATTCTGGCTCCCGGCGCAAAACCCCAGCGGCCTCCGATTCCGGGAGTACACAACGATCGGATCTACACCCTGCGCACAGTAGAGGATACTTTCCTGATCGTTCGAGAGGCCGCCGCCCATAAAGCAAGATCCGCCGTTGTTGTGGGAGGGGGATTTATCGGCCTGGAGATGACGGAGAACCTGCATCGGCTTGGAATCAATGTGACCCTGGTGGAAATGCACCGGCAGGTGCTGGGTCAGTTGGATCCCGACATGGCGGGCTTTGTTCACGCCCATCTGAGAAGCAGCGGCGTTCAACTGCGTTTGGGCTGTGGCGTGACAGCCTTTGAGTACCAGCCGGACGGGGTTCTGGTGAACCTGACGTCAGGCAAGCGGCTCAGAACGGACATGGTCCTTCTGGCTGCCGGCGTCTCTCCGGACGGCAGCCTGGCCCGCGCTGCGGGACTGACGCTTGGATTGAATGGCGGCATTGCCGTAAACGGCCATATGCAGACCTCCGACCCGGATATTTATGCTGTGGGTGACGCGGCAGAAGTTGCCCATACAGTCACCGGACATAGGGGAACCGTACCGCTTGCCGGACCTGCTCGCCGGCAGGCACGGACAGCTGCCGATCATATCGCCGGGCTGGAATCCTGCTATAGAGGCGCAGCGGGAACCTCCATTTTGCGAATCTTCGGCCTGACGGCGGCTGCCACGGGCGTCAATGAAAATCAGACCCGAACGCTGAACCTGTCTTACGATAGGGTTATTCTTTCTCCGCTGTCTCATACCTCCTTCTATCCCGGAGCGAAGAATATGACGCTGAAGCTGCTCTTTGCACGGGAGGACGGGCGCATCCTGGGCGCGCAGATTGTTGGTGAGGACGGCGTGGACAAGCGTATTGATGTGCTGGCCACCGCCATGCAGGCAGGGATGAAAGCGCATGCACTCAAGGAGCTGGATCTGGCCTATGCGCCTCCCTATTCCTCTGCCAACGACCCGGTGAACGTGGCGGGCTTTATGGCAGAAAACGTTTTGTCCGGCAAGGTAAAGCAGTTTTTCTACGGAGACCTGAAACGGCTGCCCCGGGACGCGCAGCGGCTGGATGTGCGCAGCCGGGAGGAATATGAAAAAGGACATGCGGAGGGCTTTCATCTCCTGATCCCCCTGGAGGAGCTTCGATCGAGGCTGCGGGAGCTGAACCAGGAAAAACCCGTGTACGTCATGTGCCAGTCGGGGTTGAGAAGTTATCTGGCCTGCCGAATTCTTTCCCAAAATGGTTTTGACTGTCATCATTTTGCCGGCGGGTATCGGCTCTATACTGCCGTCCGCAATCACTGGGCAGCAGAATGATAACAAAATAATTTGAATCAGGAGGGAAAACAATTGAAAAACCCTTTTTGGCTGAAACTGATTGCTCTGCTTTTTCTGTTGACGGCCCTGACGCTGCTGGCATATATGATTCGTTACCAGTCTGCTCAACAGGACAAAAGAACGCAGGGATATGACAGGTCAACTCGTAAGGAAGCCATCTGCCTGGAAAGAACATCGGAACATTCCATTCCGCTGGCTGCCTTTTGCCGGGAAGAAGCAGTGTAAAGACCGAGCATTTTTCTTCCGTCCTCTTGTTTGGATATGCCGGTCGCAAATTATGGATCCTCACGGTCTTGTACGCAAATGTATACGCTGTAATTTGCTAAAACAGGGAAGACAAAGCCCTGCTTGCCTCGCTTATGTTAGCAGTAGATTCTGGTAAAAATTTCCACCAACTAGCAAAGAATGGTAATGGAACGCTCGGGGGGCCTGAAGAACTGGCTTGAGGTATATAGGCACGATTACCGCTACTCCATCTCCGCTGAGATCATTCAGGCCTACCACCAAACGATAGAGCATGTGTTCATCAGCAGCCCCGGCGTTCAGTCAATGGGCGGCAAGGGCTATGAGGAGTTTGAAAGCGTGATTCAGCACTATCTGGCGAGCCAAATTCGCACTGAACCGTTCATTCAGGAGGCTGGCAGCAAGCTGCGCCTGATGATCTTGGAAAACCAGCAAGGAAGACTGCTGCATGTAGGTTCGGTGAAGCAAATCCCATGCTGAAATGAAGTTGTTTAGGAAAAAACGTATAAAAACGTCAGAAGCTGATCTTTGATTATGACAGCGGAAATTCAGACTGGTGGGTCTGCCATGCGCAATCTGATAACGGGTAAAAGCTGGTCTGTGATCAGTTTTTCAGCTTAAGAGAACCTTCTTCCGCTATTTCAGGCAGGAAAGAGTTTCATTTTCCTTCCGCCGCCTTGATGCGTCGGTACATATCCTGCATCTTTCGGTCGATCTCAGCAATCCGATCAGCGCATGCCAGCATTTCCTCATTAATGCCCGCTGGCAGCCTAGTCTTGTCCACCTTGTAACGAACATCATGCTCAAGGCTGGCCCAAAAATCCATGGCGATGGTGCGAATCTGAATTTCGGCAATCACCTGCTCCGTTCGGTCGGACAGATATACGGGCAGGCGAATATCCAAATGCAGGGAACGATAGCCGTTATAATTGGGCGTTTGAATATAATCCTGACGCCGGATAAGCTGGATATCCGCCTGCCGCGTCATCATATCGGCGACTCGGTAAACATCGTCGATATAACCGCAGACCACCCTGACCCCGGCGATATCGTTTACGTTCCGTTTGGCAGCTTCGATGGTCAGGGGCTGCCCTTTTTTCAGGAGCTTTGCCGCGATGCTGGGCAAGGACTTGACGCGGCCCTCAATGTGGTGAATAGGGTTCCTTGCATACAGCACCTTGAACTCGTCATTCAAAATCTCAAATTTCAATACCAGCTGTCGAACTGCCGCGTCATAAAGTCTTGTCATAACAACAATTTCCTGGGAATCTCCCTGCAGTGCTGCGCTCATCTGTCAGCCTCCTACTTGTTCTATGAAACCAGCCGATGGGGTCGGGGGATCCTCACGGTTGCCGCTGGATCAGTCGGCGTCCCGCAGATAAGCGGCCAACGCGCCGGCAATCTTCTGGATCTTTTGTCCAGAAGTGTTGAGCATCAGGTCATAGTTTTCCTTGGCTCCCCATTTCTGACCGCTGAAATAGGCATAGTATTTCGCCCGTTCCTTATCTACTTCCTTCATCTGACGCCTGGTTTCCACATCGGACAGCAATTCATCTGCGGGCTTGCGCTCAATACAGCGCTGCAGCTTGCTTTCTTCGTCCGCATAAACGAAAATGCGGAAAGGTTTCATCTCCCGCAGAATATGATCCGCGCAGCGACCGATGATGATGCAGTCGGACTTTTTCGCCAGTTCCACCAACAGCTTATGCTGCTCCGAAAAAATGGTCATGTTGTGCTGAAATACCGGATCCGGCATGGGATAGAAAGGAAAGGTATGGCCTACATGAATGGGAAAGGATTCCACCGGCTTTTTTTCGCTGATCCGGCGCACATATTCCTCGGAACTCCGGGTGCGTTTGGCGATTTCCGTAACAATTTCCCGGTCGTAGTAGGCGATTTGCAGCTGTTCTGACAGACGGCGTCCCAATTCTCTGCCGCCGCTGCCAAACTCCCGTCCGATGGTGATGATTTTTCGCATCTAACTTCGCTCCTTTCTGAACAATCAAACGGTTTCCGCTGGTCATTTCAAAAGGGAACCAAATCTCGCCTGGATTTGCAGCTTTCCTTTTTGTCAGAGAAACGCTTCAACGATCACCTTCCCTTCGCAGGTACGCCGTAAAGGAGGAGGGATTTCCTCTATACTCATTATATAGAATCTCTGCCGTACCGTCAACCTGCCCTTTTACGTCAAAACGGATTTTCAAATCGAATCGGTATTTTTTCACAATACAGCGTGATCGACCATCGTGTGATATTCCAAATTGACCAATTGACAGGTTTTTCTGGAAATAGCTGGCATTCAGGCGCTCTTACCTTGCGAAGTATCTGAAGATATGTTATGCTCATTTCGTTCACTGAGAATAAACGGGGGGATGGAATGAAAAAAGGAATTGGGCTTGCACTGCTGTGCATGCTATTGCTCTTTAACGTATGGAGCAAAGGAAACGGAGACGTCGGGTCAGATCGAAAGGTTCCCATGGCGACCTTCCTGGGCGGGAACGAAACCGTATCCGAAGTGGTGGAAGAACTCAAAAATGCAGGGCTTTCCAACACAGACGTGTTTCAGAACTGGGTTTTGGATTATGCGGCTACGGCTGGCAGAAACGCCGGGCTTGAGGATGGCTGGGTCCTCCCCTCCGAACTCACCGTAGATACGGCGAAATGTATGGATGGCTGGGAAAGCACTCATGATTATTCGGACGCCAACTGCAGAATGACGGCTTTCCTGCTGCTGGAGGGCTTGATAACTGCCGAACGTGTGGAAGAAACATATACTGGAACTTATCTGATGTTTGACATGGAAGCGATTGATGCAACTGAAAAATACGAACGAATAAAAGAAAACAGAGCGCTTTTTACTACACTTTTCGGCGACAAAACCGTACCGGAGGGAAAGAAGCCTCAAAACATATATTCGGAAGCCTGGGAGGAGTTTGGGCTGAAGGTTCACAGCAATCAGGTTTCCATGCTTAGCCTTGTCATCTATGATCCGTATTTCCAAACAACTTTCGTGGGTCATACGGGCGTTCTTCTAAACTGCGGGGATCATATGCTTTTTATAGAAAAAATAGCGTTTGAGCAACCATATCAGGCGACGAAAATTTACGACCTGACCGAATTGCTGGCTATGCTTTCCCAAAGAGCGGAGTATTTTGGCGAAGAAGAAGAGCCAGGCCCCTTTGTTTATATCAACGGAGAATATATCGGAGAATTGAAACCTCACGAGAATAACGCGTTTGCTGTACGGAAATGATGCGAACATTTAGCTTTCGGTTCCCGCGCTTTTGTTCCTCCTGAAAGCTTTTAATATCGCTTTCTCAAACCCGCAAACGTTACGCCGTGTAAGCATCACGAATTACGTGACGGTTGTCTTTGAAGCAAACTCGGCGGTTCACTCTTTACAAAAAATCGGGGAAAAGGCGAAAAAAAACGCTCGGAAACATCCTGTGCCGCTTGGACGAGCGAACGATATGACGCATAAATATTTTTATTAGCTGAATTTTTACTTGTGCTTTCTGCCGAAACTATACGATATAATTGGTTTTACAGCGATCGCACTACAATAATATGCAAAAAAGAAAGAACCCGGACATTGTATCAATATCCGGGTTCTTTGGTGGTGATCCCGGCGGGATTCGAACCCACGGCCTGTCGCTTAGGAGGACGAAAGACTGTTCGCCTTTGCGTGCCTTCGAGTGCCCTGGAATGCCTTATTTTACTGGATTTCTAACGAATGTGGGTGTTCGCATTTCCCTTGAATATACCCCGCAAATCCCGGGGTGCCGTTAGCAGAATGTTAGCAGTGCTAAAAAATGTGGCGGGACAAAAAACCAGCCGCCACCAAAATTAGCAGGAAAAATGGCGCAATATTTTGCGATAAAAACATAATTGTTTGCCGTGTTGGCGCATGCAACAATTTACATAAAATGGGGGCCAATGAATAAACTACATCCTACTGTGGGCCCTGTTTATTTTGTACCGAGAAAGAGAATCGCTTGCTATCAAGCCGATAATGCGATAAAATGAAAGTGGAGAGTTATAAGCATATGGCTTTGAGAATCAATGCGCCGCGGGAAAAGGAGGTCGCATATGGATAAAAAGATGTTGCCGGTCGGTCTGGATAGCTTTGAGAAGATTCGTCGACTCGGATACTATTATATGGATAAGACGCTACTCATCCAAGATGTACTGACCAACCGAGGCGACGTGAACCTGTTCACCCGTCCCCGCCGGTTTGGCAAGACGCTGAATATGAGCATGCTTTGGAGCTTCTTTGAGATCGGCTCGGACAAGTCACTTTTCAATGGACTTGCGATTAGCGAGGAGAAGCAGCTTTGCGAGGAATATCAGGCGAGGCATCCCGTCGTTTTCCTTTCGCTCAAGGGCGTGGAAGGGTTGACGTATGAGGAAGCCATTGCGCGATTGGTCACGCTGATCTCCACTGAATGCAAGCGACTGGATTATCTTGAGAAAGCACCTGATGTCAAAGAAGATGATCGGAAGATCTTCCGTAACCTTATGGCTCGGCAACCCGAGGAAGATGAACTGCAAGATGCCCTCGTAACCTTAATGCGGATGCTCCACGCGCACTACGGCGAGCAGGTGATTTTGCTGATCGATGAATACGACGTTCCGCTGGACAAGGCTCACATCAATGGGTACTACGACCAGATGGTAGCCTTCCTGCGGGGCTTCTTCGGCGAAGCGTTCAAAACCAACCCGGATTTGTTCTTCGCGGTGGTGACAGGCTGCCTGCGCATCTCGAAGGAGAGCATCTTCACGGGGATCAACAACCTCAAGGTGGATACCATCACGGATACGCGCTATGACGAATATTTCGGCTTTACGGAAGCGGATGTAAAGAAGCTGCTGGCCGACTATGGCATGGAGTATGCCTTGGAGGACATGCGGGCGTGGTACGACGGCTATCACTTCGGCAATGCGGACGTCTATTGCCCGTGGGATGTAGTCAATCACTGCGACAAGCTGCTGGATAATCCAAAGGCCAGACCAAAGCCCTACTGGAATAACACCTCGTCCAACGCGCTGGTGAAGCAGTTTATCGACATGGCGGACGCGACGACGCGTGGCGAGATCGAGCAGCTTGTGGCGGGAAAGACGATTCGCAAAAAGATCGTGGAGACGCTGACCTATGGTGAATTGACAGAGAGCATCGACAATCTATGGAGTGTGCTGTTCCTGACGGGATACCTGACGGTGGACAAGAACGCGCCCGAGGATGAGGATGACTACACCAGCCTCGTCATCCCCAACCGCGAAGTGAGGGAAATCTTTATCGAGAAGATCCAGAAGTGGTTCGCGGAGAAAGTTGTCACACAGAAGAACAGTATGGAAAAGCTGTGTCGCGCACTGGAAAGTGGGGACGCGGAACAGGTGGAAACGATGCTGAATGAGCAGCTTCGTGGGACGATCAGCTATTATGATAGCTATGAGGGCTTCTATCACGGCTTTCTGCTGGGACTATTGAAGGGAAAAAGCGACTGGACGATCCTCTCCAACCGTGAGGCGGGCATGGGAAGAAGTGACATCCAGATCGAGAATGCCACTGGAGAGCTTGGGATGATCATTGAAACCAAACGAGCCAAGAGCAGGAACGACATGGAGGCGCAATGTGATGCGGCGTTGAAGCAAATTCTCGAACGGGAATATGCTGAACCGCTGATTGATGATGGAGCGAATGAAGTATGGTCTTACGGAATTGCTTTTTTTAAGAAGAAATGTTCCGTAAAATCCGTGAAGATTCATGGCTGATAAGCTGTTGCCCTCCGCGGAAATTGTCTGCTATCGAACCTGGAGCTAATGGGCTAAAATAGTAGTGTGAAGTGATAAGCGTATGGCTTTGAGAAAAGAGGCGTTAACAATCAAAAGGATCATTCAAACGGAGGGGAGTAAAGCATTTGAATCAGAAATAATGCAAAGAGAAAAGGAATCAGCCGAGCTTTGCAGGCAATTCTTCCGTATTTCAAAAAGATAAGGCAACTCGGTGGAGTCTCTACGGAGACGCCACCTTTTTGTGTTTAACTCATCAATACTATGATGCATTTGCTTACTGTTTGGAAGATGAATAAATGGAAGCAAATATGGCTAAAAAGATATGGACCGTAACGCTCGCCGATGATCTGATAAATTCCTTGCGTTTTGACAGTGCGAACGTCTTGAGGCGGATCATCATAGGAAAAGGGTTGAACGAAGCTCAATCCCGGCAGCGGTGGCAAGCGGCGGTTCGACCAAGAAATTTCCTTCGCGGTGATGAAAATCGAAAATGGAGGCTGGAACGTCGAGAAGGTTGTGCTTCCAAACGGATAGATGGCAGCTTCTGCTTCCATAAAACCACTTCATTTCGGACAAGCTAATTCCGAAATGAGGTATTTTTTATGCCCGCAGCAGCGAGAAAAGCGGCCATCAGCTTTGGAATGGTGCATATTCCGGTGTCCCTCTACACCGCCGTTCAGGAAAAGGGTGTCGGCTTCAACCAACTCACTCGGGACGGCGTGCGCGTCCGTCAGAAGAAGGTGCGTGAGGACACCGGCGCGGAGGTGCAGGCCGACCAGATCGTCAAGGGCTACGAGTATGCCAAAGGCCAATATGTCACACTCACGGACGACGAGCTGGAGCGAATCAAGACCGAACGCGACAGGACCATCCGCATCCTGCACTTTGCCCCGCCCGAATCCATTCCATCCGTCTACTTCGACAAGTCCTATCTCTGCGCGCCGGATGGCAGCGACAAGGCTTACGAACTGCTGCGCCGGTCGATGCTGGATGAGGGCGTAATCGGCATCGGCCAATGCGTGCTCTGGAGCAAGCAGACCATGCTGGCGCTGATTCCGGAGCCGGAGGGCATCCGCATGCAGACGCTGTTCTATCGGGATCAGATCAAGCGCCTGCCCGTGCAGCCCCGACAGGGCGAGGTCTCAGACGCAGAAATGCGGATGGGGCGCATGCTCGTCCACGCTATGATTCAGCCCTACGCGCCGGAGAAATACCGCGACGAGTACGAAGAGAAGCTCGTCTCCGCCATCCAGCGCAAGATCGAGGGCCAGGAGATCATCGCCGCCGCCGAGCCGCAGGGCAATGTGATCAACCTCATGGAGGCACTGGAGCGGAGCCTCGCCCAGCAGCAGCCTCAGCTGGCGGGTGTGCATTGATGGAGCTCTTTGAAGACCGGAGTGTCCGCCCCATGCTGCTGACCGAGCGCCATGAACCCATTGAATCGGACGAATGGCTGAATGAACTGAAGCTGGACGGCATCCGCTGCGTCGCCTACCTGCGCCCCGGCGAAACTGACCTGCGCAACAAGCGGAACCTGCGGCTGCTGCCCAGTTTTCCAGAGCTTGCGGGCTTGCATGAGGCAGTCGCTGGAACGTGCATCCTGGATGGCGAACTCATCATCGCGGACACGAACGGCAAGCCGGATTTTGAAGCTCTGCAGGCGCGCAGTATGATGACCGGCACTGTGCGCATCCGCTTGAAATCGGCGCAGACGCCCGCTAACTTTGTCGCCTTTGACATCCTGTATCGTGACGGCGAGGATTTGACGAACCGGCCATTGATCGACCGCAAGGCTATCCTGCGGGAGACGGCTTTTGATCGCGGGCGGCTGGCGGTATCCAGAACCATCGCAGGCAACGCAAAGGCCCTGTTTGATCAAACGACCGAGCAGGGCCTTGAGGGAATCGTACAAAAGAAAAAGGACAGCCCCTATCGCATGGGCAAGCGCTCCCGCGACTGGGTGAAGGTGAAGAACCTTGTGGACGAAGACTTTCTGGCCTGCGGGTACATCGCCAAGGGCGAACAGATCACCAGTCTGGTGCTCGGCTCCATGGATGCTCCTTTGCGCTATATGGGGCACGTCACGCTGGGCGTATCGAGGAATGTGGCATGCCGCTTTCCAACAACACCAAGCTGCCCTTTCGACATGCTACCTTCGGGAAATGAAGGCGCCGTTTGGTATAAAAATCCGCCCATCTGTATCATCACCTATATGGAACGAACCAGCGCGGGCGGCATGCGGCAACCAAGATTCAATGGCTTCCGAGAGGATTAAGGTTCTCTTGCGGAGTCTATTTTTATCGCTTATTCCGATTGTTGATGACACCATTACCGCACCTCTTGTTCTAAATCGTAAAACAATTCGAGCAAAATTCCTGAAGTCTTGCGTATTGCTCTGCGAAAAGCATATAGCCGCCCCGTTTGCCCACGCGGCACGGAAATTAATTTCAAATTTCCATTGACAAGTTAATACAAATTGAATATAGTATAAATAGGAATTATTTCATGCTTTATTTGTGCTCTTTATCGCTTATTTGATTGGGTAGTTATCCCTTTATTTTGTCTCTTTATTTTAATGTTTATCAATACTGACAGATTTCAGGAGGAGTACAGCATGAACCTGAAGCGTATCGTTTCCCTGATCCTCGCGCTTATGCTGGCGGTGAACACCCCCGCCGCACTTGCCGCGGACGCGCATGCCGGCGCTGCAGATGGTCTGCGCAGGCACACGGTCACGCTGACCGCGGATACGCTTACAGGGAAACTGCTGCCATTGGAGAGCGCGCCCTCTTCCATGAAAGATCAAGGGGATTATCTGCACAATGCCGAAGGCGTTGTAGACGCCCAGATTCAGGGCACATATTATGCCAATCAAAAGCTGGCCTCTGTATCTTTAGCAGGGACCAGCTTTTCGTTTGCGCCGCTGATGCTGGACGACTATTATCCGCAGCCCAGCGAATCGCCCGAACCATCGGAATCGCCCGAACCCAGCGAATCGCCCGTGCCCTCCGAATCTCCGCTACTAAGTGAATCGCCGTTGCCCAGCGAATCTCCAGCCCTGACGGATTCTCCTGATCCCAGCGGCTCGCCCGAGCTGTCCGAAACACCGGCTGTCGAAGCAACTCCGGAGATCCGCCTGACCGTCGGCTATGCCAAAACAATGGCCCGAGCTGACGTATATGCTTCCGCTACAAGCGGCGATGCGTTGGGGAACTTGAATCGAGGCGCTGTGGTATACGTTTGCTCTGTGCCCAGTGAGCGCCGCGCGAAAATCGTATTTGACACGCCGCTTGGCCTTGTTGACGGCTTTGTTTCGATTAGGCATCTGGAAAACCTGAGCGAGCAGGAGCGCCTGCAAGCCGTCCGGGACGCTGAATCCCAGGACGAGGTTCGTTCTTATGAAGGAAATGTTCTTCCCCGGACAGATGGATATACGCCTGTAGAACGGCCCACAGATACGCCTGCGCCCACTCCAAGTCTTGAACCTACCGCATCCTCCGACCCCAACGCAACGCCCACGCCGGAGGAAACGACTCAGCCGACAGTGGAGCCGACTGCCGAGCCAACGACTGAGCCAACAACCAAACCGACAACAGAGGTAACAACTGAGCCAACGGCTGGGCCGACCGTCGAACCGACAGCTGAGCCAACAGCCGAACCAACAACCGAGCCAACGGCTGAACCTACGGCTGCGCCGACCGCCGAGCCAACGGCCGCTCCAACCGCCGAGCCAACAGCCAACCCCACCGAGGCGCCCACCGCGCCTCCCACGCAGGAACCTGAACCCGATCCGGAACCCGTTCAAGAACCGGAGCCTGTGCCCGAACCGGAAGCATCGGATGACGCGGAAGAACTGGGTATAAGCGTCGCTCTGCTGCGCCTGCTTTTCTCATCCGCATACGCCGAGGACAGCCGTCCTTCCAGCATCACCGGCCAGCGCATCGGCGGAAGGGCGCGTTCCGCGTCAGGCGGCGTCAGCGCCGTTGTGTATCCCGGCCTGTTTGACGCGGTGACGGATGTACGTCTATCCGCCCTGACCACCGGCGTGAAGGAGGACGTCATCGTCCGCCAGTACACCGGCAACCATGTGTACGCCTATCGTCTGTCCACCCAGGGATTGACCGCGCGCCAGTCCGGCCAGGAAATCCTTCTCTACAACGAGGATGGTCAGGCGCTGGCCAAGCTCGAAGCGCCGCATATGACCGACGCGGCGGGGAATTACAGCACGGATATTTCCGTGTCTCTGGAAGGCGGCGGCGGAAGCTATACCGTAACCTATGCGCCCAACGACGCCTGGATGCAGACTGCCTCGTATCCCGTGACCATCGACCCAACCGGCAGCTACTTCAATGACTTGGCCACCGGTATCGGCGACGTGTATGTGTCCAGCGCCAACCCGGGCAAGCATTATGATCATACGGTAGATCGGGGAAGCCCCCAGCGAAACCACAATCTGGAGGGCACTAACCTCTATGCCGGCAACAACGGCAGCGACAACATCGCCTTAATCATTCCGTCGCTTACCGGCTTTGCGGGCAGCGATGGGAACGTCTCCGAATTCCCCACGGGAACGGATCTGCTCATTGAAAGCGCCATGTGGAACGTCTATGTTCATGAGGTAGGCGGCAATGGACAATTCAAAATTTCTCTGGTAACGGGCAGCTGGAATACATCCACCGTGACCTATAACAGCCGCCCCTCGCTCTCCAGTGAAATCAGCATAGACGTTTCCCTTCACACCGGCTGGAACAGCGTGGATGTGACCAGGCTCTTTTCTGCGTGGTTTAACGCGGCGGATCAAAAACAAAACTATGGCATTGCCGTAACATCTGGCAGCGCATGGGCGCGCATCTGTTCTTCGGATGTGCTGCCCCGCAACGAACGCATGAATTTCTCTGCCACCTATGTGACCGGCATTGGCACACCCACCCTGACAGCCACACCCCATGGCTATGGAACCAACAGCGAAAGCGGCTGGGTAGACCTGAGCTGGAACAAGGTGAGCGGGGCAAGCGGGTATACCATCGGCATCTACAACGGACAAAAGTATGAATATCAGTTTGTGGGCAATACCACCAGCTTCACCACCAAAGGGAAAAATCTCTGGCCCACCGACGAGGAGATCGCCGCGGGCAAGTATGCCCTGCATTGGGACGGCGCCGGTCAGGAGCTGCCCAATATTCCGCGGCTCGGTCAGAGCGACCTGAATTATTATTTCAGGGTCATGCCCACCAACGCGTATGGCCAGACGGCCGGCAGCGCTACCGCCGCCACGGTATCGGCTCTCCTGCCGGATACCACGCCGCCCAGCCAGCCCGCCACGGTCAGCGTCAGCCCTGCTGACTGGTCGAGTACCGGGACGCATACCATCACCTGGGCGGGTATCACGGATCAGCCGGGAAACGCCTCCACACTGGGCACGGGCCATGTGCAATACGTTGTCAATCCAGCCGGAACGGACGCGGCGGCCTGGGCGTGGCAAAACACCGCCTACAATACCGCCAACGGCTCCTTCACGCTGGACACCTCCGCTTTCGCGGACGGCTCCCATGCCGTGTATGTGCGCGGCACGGACAGCGCGGGCAACTACGGCGCGCCCAAGGGCGTACAGCTGTATGTGGACAAAACGCCGCCCACCGCGCCCGACGTGTCCATTTTGCCGGACGAATGGACAAAGGACGACAGCGCCAGCCTCACATGGACAGGCATTTCGGATATCAACGATCTGCTGCGGGTGGAATATGCCATAGACGGCGGGGCGTATCTCACGACGAATCTCGCGGATAAGACCTGCGCGGGCTTTCCGCTGGACATTTCCGCTCTTACAGACGGCGAGCATACCTACGCCGTGCGCGGCGTGGACGTCGCGGGCAATGAAGGCGCGGCAGGAACCGCCACCGTGAGGATCGACCGCGGCGCGCCCACGCTTCTTGCTTCCTCGATTGACCCCGTGGGCTGGGTGGACACGGAAAGCGTAACCCTCAGTTGGGAGGGCGCGGCGGATGCTTATAGCGGCCTCGCGCAGATGGACTATGCCATCGACGGCGGTGAATTCGTGCCCCTTGAGGTCGCGGAAACCGGCAGCAAGGAGATCGACATCACCGCGCTGGCGGACGGCGAGCACACGATCACCCTGCATCTGACGGACGCGTTGGGCAACAGCGCCTCCTGGGAGCACAAGTTCTATGTGGACGTCACCCCGCCCCAGGTGGAGCTGCTCACCCCGCCGGACGGTACGGTGGTCACGGGCGTGCTGGATATCTGGGGCAATGTTACAGACATTTCCCTGCTGGATTGGACGCTGACCGCCACCGGCTCCTCCGGCAAGGTCATAACGGTCTGGACGGATACCGCGGAGAAGACCGCCGAGCAGCTGGGCGTGCTGGATACCGGCGAGTTTGCGGACGGGGAAACCATCGAAATCGCGCTCGTCGCTCACGATCAGGCAGGCCATGAGAGCACCGCCCGCGGCGTGTTCATCAAGGCGGATCATTCCGCGCAGCCCGTGGTCGCGGACGTGACCGTCACCGCGCCCGCTCAGGGCGAGATCATCACCACGGCCCACACGCAGGCCGCGTACACCCGCGAGTATGCCGGCAGCGAGTAGGACAGCCGCGTGATCTTTGACGGGCAGTCCGCCGGCAGCGCTTCCAGCCAGAAGTTTGATCTGTATCCCATTCTTTATCCCGAGGGCTCGACCCATTCCCTCTCCGTCATTTCCAGGGACGGCGGCGATGTGCTGCACTATGCCAGGGGCATGGCGTCGCTGCTGATCCTCAGCGATATCTGGAAGGACGAAAGCAAGGTCGCCAGCCACAGCGGCGTGGAGCTTACGCCCATGGGCGCGGTATGCGCGGGCGATTCCGGCCAGCTAACCTCCGTGGCGTTCTCTGCCGCGCAGAGCGTGCAGGCCATTCGCCTCCATACCCTGGCGCAGGGCTCCGTAACCTATGAATACAGCATCGACGGCGGCGCGTCCTGGCATGCGATCCGGGACGGTCGCGACGCCTGGTTTGACGTGCCCCAGCGCAGCGTTCAGATTCGCGCAAACCTCTCCGGCGCGGGAACCATCCTTCAGGGCCTGGACGTAACCGGCGTCTATGAGATGAACCCCGTGCGCTTCAAGGTGCAGCTGCTGCGCCCAGTTACCTCCTTCCATCTCACCGGCGGCAGTGAGTTCACCGAGGCGATGCCTGCCATCGAGACGGATTGTCCGGCGGAGCTGACCACCCGCAGGCTGTACATGGACGGTGCGAGGAACAGCAATACCTTTACCGCGAACCTCCTGCCCTGCGAGGACGGAAGCGTGCATACCGTCACGGCGCTGGGGCTGGATGCCTCTGGACGTCTGTACGGCAGCGGCGCGAAGACCTCCCTGCTTCTGCGCACAGCGCCGGGAGCAAAGGGCGTCTACGAGAGCGGCAGGCTGACCCTGAATGGGGACGCCTACGCCATCCGTCTGGAAACCCTCTGTCAGGATGATTCCGGTAAGGTCGTCACCTCCGGCCTGTACGCCTATTCGTATGACGGAAAGACATGGACGGACTTTGAACTGAATGATTATGCTTTCCTTCCGCAAGCAGCGCGCACGCTCTATGTGCGCGCCATGCTGCCCGAGGGCGTAACGCTTCGCGCCCTGCATCTGGAAGGCGTGACGGCTGCCGGCAAGGCGATCTCCACCAGCCTGATCAAAGCGCCCGCCAACGTGCAGGCGGCAGATTACGGCGACTATTATGAAAACGAGAAGCTCCGCCGTTACGTGATTACCTGGTCGGACGCCAATCGGGACGACCCGTCGCTGGCCAACGAAATCTACTTTGATATTTATCGCGACGGAAAGCGAATCGCCACCACGCGGAGCACGCGCTATGAGGACTACGATTACGTCAGCGGCGCGGTGTATCATGTGGCCGCTCGCCGGGTATACGACGATCCGCAGGATGGGCTTGCCTCCGAGCTGACCCGCACAAGCGCCCGCGTGAAGGCCAAGTCCGTTTACATTCCCAGGGAAGAGCGCGTCGAGGGCGTAGCGCACAATGTGGAGGATTTCACCCAATCCGAATACCTCAACGACCTCTACGGCGGGAATTATACCTTCTCCGCCGAGCCGAACCCGCCCAGTCACGAGTTCGCGCTGGATCAGAGCCTGCTGGGGCCGCACCGCTTCTGCTCGCTGGGCTTTGAGCCGCTGAACTTCAACACGGGCAACTTCTTCCTGCAAACGCAGGATCTGCGCCTGGCCGACCTGGGCGGAAGCGCGCTGGAGATCATCCGCACCTACAACAGCCAGAGCGCGGAAACGGACGGCCCCTTCGGCGCGAAGTGGGCGACGGAATACGGCCAGCATCTGCGCCTGTTTAACGACGGGAGCGTAGGCTACCGCCGCGCGGACGGCAGCGAGATCATCTTCTACATCCAGCCGGACGGAACGTTTACCAGCAACTCCACGGAATACGAAAGCCTGGCCTATGACGACGCGCGCACGGAATACCGCATTGCGCTGACGGACGGCACGGTGTACGCCTTCGCCTCGGGCGGCTTGCTCAAGCGCATCGAGGAGGACGGCGGCCAGCACGTCACCCAGATCGTGCGCGACGAGGATGGCCTCATCACAAAAATTATCGCGCCCAGTCAGGAAGAATTGCTGGTCGAGATGGATGAGAATGGTCACATCGTCAAGCTCACCACGCCGGGCGGCGCGGAACTGACCTATCAGTACAAGGGAAGGAATCTGGTTTCCTTCACCGATGCGAACGGCGAAACGACCAAATACCAATATGACAGTCAGGGCCGCATGACCGCATGGTACGACGCCAGCGGCAAGCGCCAGGTGCAAAACCAGTACGATAAGCAGTCCCGCGTGACCGCGCAGACGGACGCGAACGGCGGACGGTATAAGATTCAGTATGAGGACGGATATACCGTTACAACCGACGCGGAAGGCAACGTCGTTACCTATTATTACGACGAGTGGAAGCGCACCACGCGCATTGTGGACGCCCTGGGCGGCGAGACCACGTTCACCTATGGACAGCAGGGTGAAATCGTGTCCATGACCGACCCGCTGGGGAACGTCACGACATACGAATACAACGAAAACGGCGACAAGATTGCCGAGGTCGATCCCCGCGGCGCGGCGGTGGTCATGGAGTGGGATGACAACCATCATCTGCTCAGCATGACAGATCAGAATGGCCATATCACCGCATATACCTATGACACAAACGGCAATCTGCTGACGGAAACCGCGCCGGATGGCGGCGTGACGGTCTACACCTATGACAGCAAGGGACGCATGGTGGAAAAGGCCGACGCGCTGGGCGGCAGGACGGCCTATGAATACGTGAACGGGCTGCTGGCCAAGGTCACCGACCCCGAAGGAAACGAGACCGCCTATACCTACGACGCAAACGGAAATCTCGCCTCCATGACGGACGCCCTGGGCAACGTGACGCGGTATGAGTACGACGGCAGTGGCAATCTCCTCTCCCTCACCTTCGCGGACGGAACGCAGGTGACGTATACCTATGACGCGCTGGGCCGCCAGACCTCCATGACCGACCCCAGGGGCAACGTGACGAAGTATGCCTATGACGGGCTTGGCAATCTGACAAAGACCACGCTTCCGGACGGCACGACGCAGACCGCCGCTTACACCAGGAACGGCCAGAGGAAGAGCGTCACCGACGCGCTAGAAAACAAGACCGCCTATACCTACGACGGAAACGGCAACCAGCTGACGGTTACGGCCCCCATGGGGAACAAAACCGTCAGCGAGTACGACGCGGCGGGGCGCCTCCTGCGGGAGATCAACGCCCTGGGCGGCGTGACCGAATACACCTATGACGAGGTGGGCTTGCCCCTGACCGTAACGGACGCTACGGGTGCAACACAAACCATGACCTATGATCTGGCAGGCAACCTGCTCACACGCACGCTGGCAAACGGTGCTACCCTCTCTGTGGCATATGACAGCATGAACCGCCCCATCCGGCAGGTGAACGCCCTGGGCGGCGTGACCGAAATTGAGTATGACTTGCTGGGCAGAATCACCCGCGTGACCGATCCGCTGGGCGCGGATACAGCGTACACGTATGATAAGAACGGCAATCTGCTCACCGTCACCGACGCGCTAGGCAACGTCACCTCTTATGCCTACGATGCTCTCGGCCGGTTGATCTTCGAAACCGCACCCAATGGCGGCGTAACCCGTTATGCCTACGACAATACAGGCAATCTTCTTTCCATTATGGATGCGCTGGGCGGTGTGACCCGCTATCAGTACGACGAGAATGGAAACCTTGTCGCGATGACGGATGCGCTTGGGGAAACTGTCTCGCTGGAATATAACCCAAACGGCAGCGCTACCACAGCCATAAAGAAAAATGGCGGCGTGCTGGCGACAGGCTATGACAAGGCGGGCCGCGTCGTCTCCGAAACCGATGCGAATGGTCATACCACCAAATACAGCTATAGCAGGAACGGCCTGGTCACCAAGATTACGGACGCACTGGGCCAGCAGGCTTCGTTTGCCTATGACGTGCTGGGAAATCTTGTGAAGATCACCGCGCCCGGAAAGGCCATAACGCTCTACGAGTATGACAGCGCGGGCCGTGTCCTGAGCATGACAGACCCAGAAGGCTGCGTGACGGAGTACGGCTACAACGAGAACAGCCAAATCGCTCGCATGACGGTGAACGGCAACGCCACGCTGTACGAGTATGACGCGGCGGGCAATATCGCCGCTGTGACGGACGCGGAGGGCCGGCGTGTAGAATTTGCCTATGACCCGAACGGGAACCTGACCGGGATTGTTTATCCGGACGGAACAAAGGACACAACCCAATACGACGCCCTTGGCCGCGTGCTGAAAAACACCCCGCGCACAGGGCTGGCGACTGCATACGAATATGACGTGGTCGGAAATATCGTTTCTGTCACGCGGGGCGAGCAGGCCACGCGCTACGCGTATGACATCCTTGGCCGCATGGTTGCCGTTACCGCGCCGGACGGCACGGAGACTGCCTATACCTACGACGCGTTGGGCAACCTCACCGGCGAGACCGATCCGCTGGGCAACGTCACAGCCTTCGCCTATACCGCCGAAAGCTTGCTGGAGAAGGTGACCTATGCCAACGGAACCACGCAATCCCTTACCTATGACCCGGCGGGCAACGTGACCGCCGAAACCGACGCTGAGGGCAACACCAAGGAATATCAGTACGACAAGGTGAACCGGCTGACAGCCGTGATTGATGAGCTGGGCAACAAGACTAGCTACAAATATGACGCGCTGGACAACATCGCCCAGGTAACGGATGCATTGAAGCACATCACCCGGTATACCTACGACAAGAATGGCAATCTGCTCACTGAAACCGACGCGCTGGGCAACAGGGTGCGGTATGCCTACACGCCGGAGGGCTGGCTGGAAAGCATCACCAAGGCAGACGGAACCGTCCTCACATTTGAATATGACAAAACCGGCAGCCTGCTCACCCAGCACGTGGGCGACGGTCAGACGGTGGAAAGCAGCTACAATGAAACCGGAAGGGTCACGGAGGTTTCCAGTGCCGAGGGAACGATTGTTTACCAGTACAACGGGCAGGGATATCTGGTTTCCGTGACGAATGTGAACGGCGACAAGGTTTCCTACACCTACGATGCGTACGGCAACAGGACGTCCATGACCTACCCGGACGGCCGCATGGTGAGCTATACCTATGACGCTATGAACCGCATGACCAGTGTCACAGGACTGGACGGGGATGTCACCCGCTACACCTACGACGCGGCGGGGCGGCGCATTGAAACCGCGTCCGGCACCTTGACAACTTCATACCGCTATGACAGCGTAGGCAATCTGCTCACGCAGGCGACCAGCGGCGCGAGCGAGATTGCGTTCAGCTACAGCTACAACAAGAACGGCTACATCACGGGAGAGGTGCGCACAGAGGGCGGCAAGACCACGGAGAGCACCTATGCCTATGACGCGCTGGGGCAGCTGACCAGCTTCCTGCAAAGCACGGGCTACGAGGAGCAGTATGCCTACGACAAGGCCGGAAACATGACCGAAAAGGTGCTGACCGGCACGGACGGCATAGAAACTGCGTTGAAGATGAGCTACAACAAGGGTAACCAGCTGACGACCATGGTCAACGGGAAAGATAAGATTGCTTATACCTACGACAAGAATGGCAGCATGGTTACGAAGGTGCTGACCAGTCAGGCTTATGGCAAGCTGACGGACGCCTACGCCTACAACGCCCTTGACCAGCTTACGGAATATGTAGGTTACGACGGCTACCAACAGGAATTCACCTACGACGCCAACGGCATGCGGCTTAGCAAGAGCGAGGTCGGCAACGGAAACCGCTCTACGCTGGAAGAATTGCTTCGCGGGAACATTGCAGGGCTGCCGGAGATTGTGGAGCCGACGCAGGGCCAGATCAACGCGGACGAAGCGGACATGCCCGCCGGGCTGGAATGGGCCACGACGGAATACCTGTATGATCTCACGCAGGAATACTACCAGGTCATTTCCGAAACCACGACGAGCTCTGGCGGCGCTTCTTCTACAACAGCCTATGCCTATGGCTTAGAGCGCATTGCGGCATTCACGTCGGACAGCAGGACCAGCTACGTCTATGACGGGCGCGGGTCTGTGGCGCAGGCAATCACCATGCCGATTGCCGGTGAGGCTGTGTCCTCTGCCCTGCCGGATGTCAGCGTACAGGTGCAGTCCTTCTCCTATACCGCCTTTGGCGAGCAGATGGGCAGCGTGAAGGTCAGCGGCTTTAGCTACAACGCGGAAGCCTTTGATGCGGCCACGGGTATGCTCAACCTGCGGGCAAGGCAGTATGAACCGGCCTTGGGCAGGTTCAGTGCCAAGGACTTTATAAAAGGAAACGCTTTTACCCCGCTATCGCTGAATCGATATTCCTATGGTATTAACAGCCCGATTATCCATACCGATCCTAGTGGTATGTGGTTTAGTAAACTGGTTAACACAGCAAAAAATGTTATAGACAAGATAGCCACAACTGTAAAGAAGGCTGTTAATACAGCCGTAACATACGTTAAGGCTACGGCACAAAAGAAAATAATTGACGACGCTAATATGTTTGCGTCTTACTCTAACCAGTTTTATGAAAGAAATGCAGAAGAACAAAGCATCATCCGTGAGGCGGTAAGACAGATTCAGCAGTATGATATATACACGCAGAGTGGACGTGCCGAAGCTATTCGTATTATGGCTGAAGCGTGTTCTGCATTGAAAAAAATTGAAAATGCAAATAAGGAAGTAGTCACTCCTACGCCACAGCCTGCGGCAACTCCCGCGCCGCCGGCTGCTGATTCTCCTGCTCCGCAACCCAGCAGAGACGATGACTGGGATATTATGTTCCGCGGTCAAGAAATCGCTGATGCTATCTTGCAGCATTTGATTCCTGAGTATAATCAAACAGCCAAACAATATGCCGGACTCACTGGCAATCAGGATAGATTCCCGATTCTTGAAGAACCTGGTGCAGCCTTTGAACAATTGGTTGGAAAGATTGTCAAAACGGTTGCTATCATTGGCGGTACAGCAGTAGTAGTTACGCTGGTTGTAACAACAGCTGGCGCTGCTGCATATGTGGTAGGTCAAGGTGCGATATATTATGGGCTGTCTCAAACAGCTGCTGAGGCTCTCATGTATACTGTCGCATATGGCAGTGTTGGCACATATACTGTGCTGCAAGCAAGCGATATTGTAGAAACTTGGACAGACGAAAATACGTTGCTTGAAAAAGTATTCAACAATGATCGTGATGCTTATGAAACAGCTAAATCGCTCTCTCTGGCGGCCAGTATGGCCGTTCCAGTCATTGGAAGTTATGCCCCTGCTTTGGGGTATGGGCAGGCAGATAAGTCTGCTCAAGCAAGCCAGATAGAGGAACTTAATCCAAATACTATTCGATATAGCCAAAACTCTGTTAATGGATCTCAGCCTATCGTTGATAGTATGAAAGCAAATGGTTGGCAGGGGGATCCAATTGATGTAGTACAAATGCCAGATGGCAATCTGACAACGATAGACAATACACGTGTAGTCGCAGCACGTGAGGCTGGTATAAATGTCCAGGCAAATGTTCACTCATTCAATGAGCCACTGCCCGAAGAATTCATAGAAAGGTTTACGACTAAAAATGGCGTTCCTCAAACATGGGGAGAAGCAATTTTGCTTCGGATTCAAAATCAAAGTGGCGGATTTAGTACTGAAAATCCTTATGGCGCGCAAGAAATGATGAAAATAAACTAATTTGGAGGTTAATATGAACTACATAATATCCGATATTGACCAATATTATAGTACTTTTGAATACCCTCAGGAGTTTATTATATCTATTCAAAAAGGTATAGTTGATTGGGGAAGCTGGTATATTGTTCCTGAACAGAGAGCTAAGCAACGCTTGATAGGCCTTATGAAAAGATATCCAAATAGAAAACTGATTCCGTTTGCCAAAAGAGATGATTGCGATGACATTGCTTGCTTTGAAGTTGATCGACCAAATTTTGTAGAAATAATTCATGATTTTTCCTCACCTGGTTTTGAACAACGACAAGAATATACTTCTCTAAAACAATGGATTTCAATAATTACAGAATAATTTTCGGAGTTCCTACACCGCCGAAAGCCTGCTGAAGAAGGTGACCTACGCCAACGGCGCAGCGCAGACCCTTTCCTACGATCTGGCGGGCAATGTGGTTGCCGAGACCGACGCGGAAGGCAACGCAAAGCAGTACCAGTACGACAATGTCAACCGCCTCATCGCCGTGGTGGATGAGCTGGACGGTAAGACCACCTATACCTACGACGCGCTGGACAACATCGCCAAGGTGACGGACGTCCTTCGCCAGGTAACCAGCTACACCTACGATAAGAACGGTAACCAGTCTCCAGGTAACACTTCTAATACCTTTGTCTATGATACATCTGATATTAGGGTGGTTGTGAATAGTAATGGTGATGTTATTACTGTAATCCTAAATAGAAGGTGAGCACATGATTAAAAACTTTCAAGAATCTGATTTTATTGATGCTTTTCAAGATCTTCCAATTTATATTGGTAATGACCAAAGCGGAGAAATGATTTTCAAAAGAGAATATTCTAACGGTCTCTCTTTGACAACTTACTTGGATATCTATGGAGAAAAAATTGAACTTACAATTTCATACCCAGGACAAAACATTACCACATTCTCATCGCATATTGAAAGAGTTGAAATCAAATCCAATGTGATACATTGCATCTACCTTGATAAGTGCGTGGCTGAGTTGCAAATAGAGCCACATCTCTTCTTAAAAGTTTTGGGCTACTAAGATTTGAAAAACGAGACTCATAGTATCCGTACCAAGTGCCCAAATCCAGCACCTTGACAACGGCATACAGCTATGACAGCGTTGGCAATCTGCTCACC
>ERZ827168.1336-NODE-1336-length-34321-cov-16.092570_pt1 | contig 34321 bp, 29 predicted proteins | sample MGYA00519868_ERZ827168 | MGnify/ENA primary metagenome ERZ827168 (study PRJEB31778, sample SAMEA3449271) | human gut metagenome | biome: human gut; feature: human-associated habitat; material: faeces | place: United Kingdom | collected 2010/2012 ...
GGAATCAGTCCTAATCTTTTCGCGCTTCAAAAAGTTTTATCGGACAGCAATAAAATTATTTGTAGTTCCGGCGGCGATTATCAATTTATCGTAATGAATCGTTTCATATTGCGTTTCCACAGTCTGCTTAACTGTATCTACTTTCTTTACTTCACCAAGACGATAATTGGCGCCACGAGCCCTGCCCTTGCGCAACTCTCTACGAAAAGGAAATGAAATGCTTCCGGCATCAAGACCACATGACGCAATTTGATAAAACAAAGGCGGAAACCCATGAAAATTATTCTTATCCACGAGCACCACATCATAAAGATTTTTGTTGAGTCTTCGCAGCAATGTAAGCCCTGCAAAACCTCCGCCAACGATAACTATTGTTTGCTTCTCTTTCATAACCGAAACATGTAACTTTCAGTTAATACAACAATCGCCGGCCCGACAGGTTTAGAAATCAAGCCTCTTATACTTGGCACGTGCCTGGGTCCTTGAGCACAAATTAAAATGCCACCATTCACTTTTCAATGGTTTCCACCCTCCGGCATTCATTACTTTTCGCAATAATATCCTGTTGTTTCGTGCCTGTAGAGTAATTTTACCCGACCGCACAAGATCTTCTTCCTTATCAATATTGGATTTTGAGCCTAGAAAATCCACATGCGTACCCATATCCAGCTCCTTACCCTCTGAATCAACAATCGTTATGTCCACTGCCAGCCCATAATTGTGCAAACCTCCGCCATTGGCAGGATTGCTCACATATCTTGCCTTGGAGGTACCACGCACAGCTTCATACATGATACGTTGCACCGACATCGGTCTTGCTGCATCACACACCTTCAGTGTCAGCCCGGGATTAATACTCTTTAGTTCATCCTGCGCCTTTTTCAAAGCCTTGGCCGCAGCGGGATGCAGAAAAGCTCGCGTCAAAGTAGTGTACATCACTTTGCCTGTAAAATTATCTTCTCTTGCATACATCAACTCCACGATTATCTCGGGATCAACAGCCTTTACATCCACATAACCTTCCCTCACCAGCACCTCGTCAAGTGTGGCTCCGGACATTTCTTCAATAACAATACTCGGGATTATCATCATTATTAAAAACAAAACACGTTTCATGCCCCAAATTTAGCAACATTTCACAAAAAACTATCTCCTTGAAAAATCATATTTCATATTTTTGCACACATGAAACTTCGTAAAATCTTCTGTATAGCAATTATAGCCTTATCCTCACTGCCAACCATTGCTCAGATCAACACTGATCAGGTGCTTCGCATCGGGCGCAATGCTCTTTACTTTGAGGACTATGTTCTCTCCATCCAATATTTCAATCAGGTTATAGCAGCCAAACCTTATCTCGCTCAGCCATATTTTTTCCGTGCATTGGCTAAATTCAATCTTGATGACTTTGCCGGTGCCGAAGCAGATGTTTCCACAGCCATAGAGCATAATCCATTCATCACCGATGCCTACGAACTTCGCGGAGTGACACGACAGAATATGGGCAAAATCAAAGAAGCCGTTGAGGACTATGATAAAGCTCTTTCTATTCTGCCTGAAAATCGCGGAATCCTTTTCAACAAAGCTCTTGCACTTGAAGAGTTAAAAGATTATGACCGGGCAGAAGAGGCATTCAACAATCTTATAAAGCATCACCCGCGCTTTGACAGCGGATACCTCGGACGCGCAAAGCTCTATCTTTCAATCAAAGACACAGCTAAAGCTATTAGCGACATTGACAAAGCTCTTGAAATCAACAAGAATGCAGTAAATGGTTATGTCATGCGTGCTGACATTGCCATCAACTCCCATGGTGATTATCAAAAAGCCTTGGAGGACATGAACGAAGCCATCAAACTTCAGCCACGTTACGCCGGCTATTTCATAAACCGTGCTTTCCTCCGCCATCAAACCGATGACTATTACGGTGCCATGAGCGATTACGACTATGCCGTACAGCTTGATCCGCTCAATTCAGTAGCTCTTTACAACAGAGCTTTGCTCCGGGCGGAGGTACATGATTACAATCGTGCCATTGATGATCTCAATCAGGTCATTGCCCTCCACCCTAACGATTACCGCACTCTCTACAATCGCTCCATTGTATTCAAGGAAAAAGGTGATTACAAGGACGCGCTCAAAGATGTCAACAAAGTGATTGAAGCTTATCCGGATCTTGCTGCCGCATATTTCCTCCGTTTTGACATCAAGCGCCTCATGGGAGACCGTTCTGCGGAAAAAGATTACAACCATTCTCTCGCGCTTGCCAAACAGCGTGTCAAGAAAAAAACCGATAGCACCTCCGGTAATGATACTCAGATTGGCAGCATGGCCGATGTTTTTGGCCCTGGAATCGGCAATCCTTCCGGTGATGACAGCGAGCCACAGGAAGTTGTTGCAGCTCGTTTCTCATCGCTCCTCACCATTAACGACAACTCTTCTGTTGAACACGAATACAACAACAAAAGCATTCGCGGAAAAGTACAGAATCAGAACATGTCCATTGACATTGAACCTATGTTCGTTTTGTCTTATTATTCCGCTCCTACCGAACTCAAACCCACATCCGATTACATGCGTGAGGTATATGACCTTAACCGCACCAACTCTTTGCGGTTCCTTCTTCAGGTTACCAATAAGGAACCGTCTCTAAGTCAAGAAGATGAAATACAACGGCACTTTGAATCCATTGAATACTACAACTCCTACATTGCCACTCATGCCACTCGTGCAGTGGACTTTTTTGGACGCGGAATGGATCATATCACTGTGCATAACTATAAAGCGGCGGAAGAAGATTTCTCACGGGCTATAGATATTATGCCTACCTTCACGCTTGCATGGTTCATGCGTTCCGTTGCACGTTACAAAGATTTCTTATCCGAAAGTGAGAATAATAATGGCAATCCCGCCGATGCACAACTGAAATTACAAAAAGCCCGAATCACTTACAATTCTATTTTGTCCGATATTGATCAGGTGCTCAAGCTTTCGCCAAACAGTGCCATTGCTTATTTCAACAAAGGAGTGATATACGTGCAATTGCAGGATTTCACATCGGCTTTGTCGGCTTTCAACAAGGCCATTGAGCTAAAGCCAGACTTTGGCGAGGCTTACTACAATCGCGGGTACGTATATTTTAAGCTCGGCAACCGGGATAACGGAACTGCCGACCTCAGTAAAGCCGGAGAACTGGGCATAGTGCCAAGCTATAATCTGATGAAACGTATGAACAACTAATTTGGCATCACTCTCAGATAGTCAAGCCAGATAGGACCTTCCATACTGTTTATTGAAATTTCGTTTACACCGGCCTTAAGCGGAAGTTTTACTTCCACTTCCTTTATGTCGTGGGGAGATGTATCCTCCACCACTGCCAATTTGAAATCGGCCATTAGCGATACTATTGCCGGCAGCGGTTTACCGAGTCCTAATTTTATGGTATAAACACCTTCTTTGTCAACATACACTTTGTCAAATATCATAAACCGGGCATTTGCCACAGCAACCCCGCCACTGAACTCATCCGAACTTACAAAATAAGGAGTATCAGCCTCAAATGCATCCTCTATTTCTTGATAATCTGCAATATCCGCACTCTCGGCTTCATAAAGAGTGCGAGGAATACGCTTCTCACCTTCCAGCAAATATATATGAGTGTTATGAGGCTCAACCGATACGCTTATCCTATTCTGTTCACCCATATTGCGGTGCTCAAACAGATCTCTAACTCTTATCGGGCCGTCAAACTGTAGTTCAGCTGCCGAAGCCTCCATATCAATTACTTCATCCGATGGATTATAAAATGCCACCGCTCTTTTATGCCCGTTTATTTGTCCGAGATCTTTTACATATACGCGTCCCTTGCCTATATTCTTAATCGGATAGGCTTGTTCCCCCAATGTATCCTGATTAAGGGCTATCAGCTCTTTGTTCTTCAGCAATTCCAACGACCTGTGCGATATCGTATTCAGGTCACACCCTATTAGCAATGGCGAATTCATCATACACCACATGCCGAAATGTGTACGCTCCTCTTCAGGAGTAAGGCCACGGCCTATTTCAAGCATATCCATATCATTGTAATGCCCCTTGTACGAGAACCCGCTGAGATATGTATTCTCCTCTATGATTTGCTTTACAGAACCCCACGAGCAGTTTATATCTGCCGATATTCTCCAGTCCGAAGCCACGTTGCGCACCCATCTACCCGGAAATGCCCACCGGCAAGCTCCTATTTTCACATCCTTATGGCCTAACGAATCTATCGTATGGCGTATTGATGTATATCTTTCTCTGGGAGACAACGATAGACCTTGGGCATTTTGGGCGGAATCTCCCCCGCAAAAATCCACTTTTATCCTGTCAAAACCTATTGAATCAAACAGCAGCTTGCAATCTTGAACTTCATGCCCGTAAAGACCCACATTTTCTGCTATTGTATCATTATCCCAAAAATTGCCGCAAGTATTACGCCCGGCATCGCTATATATCCCGGCTTTAAGCCCAAGCGAATGTATCTTTTTGACAAGGTCGGTCATGCCATTGGGAAATCGTGTCGGATGAAATTTCAGTTCTCCCGTCACGGTATCTCTTCCGCCGAAAAAACCATCATCTATATTCACATATTTATACCCTACACTATCCAGTCCAAGACTTATAAGAGCTTCAGCTTGGGAATATATCAGACTATCATTGATATTCACACGATATGTATTCCATGAACTCCATCCCATCACCGGTCCTTCTGCCAGCATCATGCCGGCAACCGATAGCAGACAGCACAAATATGTCAATCGTCTCATTTATCGCACTTATGTTTGTTGCACATTTCACTTAACTCACATCCGGAACATTTATTTGCACCATTCTTGCGTGCCCGGCTATTCATCACTATTCGGCGAATAACCCAACCTATGCACAGCACTACCGCAAGCAATACTCCACCGGGTTGCACCACATCGTTCACATTCATTCCGCGCCGAGTATCAATGGTTTCACTATACCAACAAACTCCGACTCAAAATTCGGAGTCAGCACACCTTTGCCTATTAACGATTCTATCTCATCAATGCTCCAAAATCTTGAATCAATCACTTCTTCGGGATCTGCATTGAATTTTGTGGATTCCGGAACCGTGATATTATATACATGCACAAGCTCTCTTTCCACACTGCTCTGAAACGGATATTTGCATACAAATATGGCATTTTCAGCATTTATGCCCAACTCCTCACGGCTTTCACGAATCAGGGCCGAAAAGACCTCCTCGCCATAATCTACATGACCACCAACAGCAGTGTCCCATACTCCGGGCTGTATTTTCTTTGTTAAGGCTCTTCGTTGCAGATACACCTTTTTTTTGTCACATGACACGACATGCAGATGCACAACAGGATGGAGCACCATACTTCCGCTATGACAATATGTGCGCGTGGCTTTACCCACCACATTGCCTGCTTCATCCACTATGGGAAACTTCTCTTCACTCATTACTGAAATTTTTCTTCAACAATTTATTTAATGCCGATGGTGTAAGATCTTTGGGATATTTGTCAAAAGGCAACCGTAATGTACATCCCTCCTTATAACGGCTACACCCATAAGCTGAATTTCCGGCAAGTAAATGACCCTCTTTGCACATGGGGCATACTACTTGCTCAAGTTTTGTGATTCGCTTGGCTCTTGTCTTTGTCTCAACATTTTTTGAGCTGGTATCCTTTTCTTTCCCTTTGGGCTTGTCGGTATCTTCTATCACAATTCTATGATAATTGTTATCCTGCATCACTGACACAACTATACCGTTTATCAGCTCTTTAAGTTCACTTATAAACTCAGCGGCAGAATAATCACCGCGTTCTATCCTTCGCAATTTGTTTTCCCACAGTCCTGTAAGCTTGGCACTCTTGAGCAATTCTTCATTAATCAGATCAATAAGCTCTATGCCTGCTTGCGTAGCCATTATATTTTTGCGGTCACGACGGATATAGTTTCTTTTGAACAATGTTTCTATTATTGCGGCTCGGGTTGATGGTCGCCCTATACCATTCTCCTTGAGCGCATCGCGAAGTTCCTCGTCATCCACAGTTTTTCCGGCACCCTCCATTGCCCGCAGCAGAGTTCCTTCTGTGTAATATTTTGGCGGCTGTGTAGCTTTTTTCAGTAAAGATGGTTCATGTGGGCCACTTTCGCCCACTACAAATTCGGGCAATATTCCATTGCCTTCTTTGTCCGGTTCTGAGGATTCATCCTTACTTGAAGCATACACATTTCTCCATCCGGGCTTGGTAATTACCTTTCCGGTCGCTTTAAAATCCACTTCTCCTGCTTTTGCGCTCACAGTAGTTGTATGAAATTCACAGTCGGAATAAAACGCCGCAATAAATCTCAGAGCTATGAGATGATACAGTTTTCTCTCATTCCCTTGCAATGTTGTTGGAGCAACACCTGTAGGTATGATTGCATGGTGATCTGTAACCTTGGAATTGTCAAACACTTTTTTACTCTTTGGCAATTTTCCGGCCAGCAACGAGGCTGTCAGATTGGCATAAGGTGTCATGTTTTTCAATATCTGGGGCACCTTTGGATAAATGTCATCACTGAGATAAGTGGTGTCAACGCGCGGATAGGTGGTAACTTTCTTCTCATACAATGATTGTATGAGTTTCAGACTTTCATCCGCACTCCAGCCCCATCGCTTGTTACATTCTACTTGTAGAGAAGTCAAATCAAACAGTCGCGGCGGAGCTTCCTTCCCCGCTTTCCCCTGCACATCTGTTATTGTCAGCGGCATGCCTGTGATAATTTTAATGACATTTGTCGCATCCTGTTCCGACTTATAACGGCCGGCCGTGCTGTTGAATGTCACTCCCCTGTACAGCGTTTTGATTTCCCAATAATCTTCAGGCTTGAAATTGTCAATCTCCCTTTGTCGCTGCACAACCAGCGACAATGTGGGAGTTTGTACCCTTCCGATAGAAAGTACTTTTCCCGGCTCTGAGTATTTCAATGAATACAGCCTTGTTGCATTCAACCCCAGTATCCAGTCGCCGATAGCTCGTGACAATCCGGCGTAATAGAGATTATTAAAGTCCTTTTCTGGTTTGAGTTGCTTGAATCCCTCTCTAATGGACTCATCTGTAAGCGAAGAAATCCATAGCCGCTGGACCGGACATTTTATGCCGGCTTTTTGCATCACCCACCGTTGTATAAGCTCTCCTTCCTGACCGGCATCACCACAGTTTATCACCTCATCGGCCTCACCTATCAGAGTCTCTATAACCTTAAACTGCCTTTTTATTCCGGCATCGTCTATCACCTTAATGCCGAACTTGGGAGGTATCATGGGTAGCACCGACATACTCCACCTTTTCCAGCGGTCAGTATAGTCTGCCGGCTCCTTAAGTGTACAAAGGTGACCGTATGTCCAGGTCACCTTGTAATGTTCATTTTCATAATACCCGTCGCGGCGCACATTTGCCCCCAATATATCGGCTATGTCCTTTGCCACGCTCGGTTTCTCCGTTATGCAGAGTTTCACTTTCGCTTCTTTTGGTTTAGTGATGTTTTAGGGGTTGCAACCCATGATGATATTCCGCGAGGCCCCGAAATTGAAAATACCATTTTTGTTCCGGTATTTTTTATCGGTGCAAAATCTATCTCTATTGGTATATATGGTGTATCTTCCCACTGAAACCAGCGTTCTGCATCTATACCGTCAATATCGTTCATGACAAGAGTCGTTTTACCGGCCTGCATGGTGATATTGTCTATACGGGCTGCGGTATGAGGCGTTCCTTTAAGACGCGCATACACTCTTGTCAGATCTTGACGGAAATCTATGCTGTCCACCACGGCTGCTGTTGCACCGGCACTCTGTGTTGAGTACCCGCGCACCACTTTGCCCCATGCCGGAAGAGACACAAGAGCAATAATTATGGCTGCTATTGCTTTATTCATAATCCCTCTCGTTTTGCCTCATTCCATAATTCGTCCATTTCGCCAAGGGTAATTTCCGTGAGCTTTTTCCCCTTTTCACGGGCTTTTGACTCTATGTAATTGAACCGATTCATAAACTTATGGTTCGTCTTTTCAAGAGCATTTTCAGGTGTGATGCCATACAATCTGGAAGCATTCACAAGTGCAAAAAACAAATCGCCCATCTCCTGCTCCATTTTTTCTTTGTTGCCGCTTTTAACCTCAGCTTCAAATTCCGAGATCTCTTCTTTGACTTTTTGCCACACATCTTCAGCTTGCTCCCAGTCAAAGCCCACATTGGCCGCTTTTTCTTGTATGCGATACGCCTTTGTAAGCGCAGGAAGTGAGGAAGGCACACCGGCAAGCACGGTCTTATTGCCGTCTCGTTCCTTAAGTTTTATCTGCTCCCAGTTAAGCTCTACCTGATGTGCTGTGGATGCCGATACGTCACCAAACACATGAGGATGCCGGAAAACGAGCTTGTCATTGAGCCCTTCAGCCACATCTGCTATATCAAAATCGCCCTTTTCTTCACCTATCTTGGCATAAAAGAGCACATGAAGCAACACATCGCCAAGCTCCTTTGATATATTCTTTGTATCCTCATTTATCAAAGCTTCACAAAGTTCATAAACTTCCTCAATCGTATTAGGCCTAAGCGACTCATTGGTCTGCTTTCGGTCCCATGGGCATTTTACTCTCAAAATATCAAGAGTATCTATCACTTTGCCCAGTGCTTCTAATTTTTCTTCGCGAGAATGCATATCAGTTATTTTCTGCTTTGGCATATTGTTTTAGCCCGGCATCAAGCCATGCTAGAAATTCTGCCACATTTTCATTATATGAATACGGTTTTACGAGTGCGTTACCATTATTGTCAAGGATTACATAAAATGGCTGCGTTGATGCTGCGAATTTATAACGCTGCAAGTAGCTCCAGCGGTCACCTATGGTCTCAAGCTTGATTTTCTTGCCGTTCTCCATCACAGTAATAGGAGCGGACAGTGAGGTTTTGTCATCCACCATAAGCTTTATAAGCACAAAATTTTCCTTTATAATAGTGCTTACTTCTTGGGTATCGAACACTGCACCTTCCATCTTGCGGCAATTCACACATCCGTAGCCGGAAAAATCAATCACTACCGGACGATTATTTTCAGCAGCATATTTCATTCCTTCGTCATAGTCATGAAACTCCTTGAACTGGCCGCCCTCATACAGATTAAAATCCTGAGTGTACAATGGCGGAACAAATGCGCTTACGCCCTTTAATGGTGCGCCCCACAATCCGGGCACAAGATATATAGCGAAGCTGAAGGATACGAGTGCCATAAAAAATCTTGGAATAGACACATAATCCAGATCGGAATCATGAGAAAACTTGAGCTTGCCAAGCAGGTACATCCCGAGCAGAACGAATATAACTATCCAGAGCGATACAAACACCTCTCTGTCCAAAATTCCCCATCCGTAAGCGAGATCGGCCACCGACAGGAATTTCAATGACAATGCAAGCTCAAGAAATCCAAGCACCACTTTCACTGAATTAAGCCAACCACCCGACCGGGGCATCTCTTTCAGCAATGAGGGGAAAATGGCAAACAGAGTGAATGGTATGGCGAGCGCAAGCGCAAATGCTCCCATTCCTATTGCCGGCCCTGCTATATTTCCCATTGTAGCAGCCTCGACAAGCAATGTGCCTATAATCGGACCTGTGCAGGAAAACGACACCAAAGCCAACGTGAAAGCCATGAAAAATATACTAAGCAGTCCTGTCGTGCGTTCGGCACGCGAATCCACGGAATTGCTCCATTTTGATGGCAACTTGATGTCAAATGCGCCAAAAAATGATATTGCAAAAACCACAAGCAACAGGAAAAACAATATATTGAAAAGCGCATTGGTCGCCAGATCATTCAGTTTGCTTGCACCAAATATCATTGTGATAGCAAGCCCCAACACGAGATATATCACAATTATTGCAGCACCATATATTACTGCGTCTCCTACAGCTCGTTTCCGGTCGGAACTACGTTTCAGGAAAAAGCTCACTGTAAGTGGAATCATGGGCCATACACAGGGGGTAAGCAACGCTATCAGGCCGCCCACAAATCCCCACAGGAATATATACCACCATGACGAATCCGAAATATCGGTGATTGAATCCGGTCCAATCTCAGGATATGATACCGGTTGCCACCATTCTTCAACATTTGCATCTCCCGCTGCTGCAACATGATGCTGTGTGATTTCATTGCCTACGCTATCTGCCACAGACACCTTGGAAGCTGTCACTTCTCCGTATTTCAGGTCAAATGGTTCCTTAGTTGGAGGAATACAGCTTTGGTCGTTACAACCCTGGAACTCCACATATCCTTCAATCTTGCAACCTCCTTTGTCTGTCAATCGGAAATTACGGCGGAATGACACATCACTGTCCCACCATCCCAGCTTCAGATGAAATATAATATCCACTTTTTCTATCGGAGCCTTTGTCGCGGTAATTTCATCCGTAAACTCGGCACCTTCCACAGTAGTGAACACGAAAGTTGTGGGACGCGGACCACCCTCAGGCAATTGGAGTGCATACATATGCCATCCTTTGCTTATATTAGCGTCAAACTCCACATAACCCTCGGTAGCAGAGGTCATAGTTATGCTGCTTGACCATTGTACGGGGCGAACTATCTCGCCTTTCACAGCCATGGCCACAAATGCGACCACAGCCACTATCATCAGTCTGATATATCTCATTTTTTCTTAATTACAACAGGTTTGGTAAGAGTTTCTGTAGCCGGAGGTGCGCATGTAATGTCATTACAGCCCATATACTGGACCGTAGCGGATATTTTTGCACCGGCCAGCTTGACGACACGAAATTTCTTGCGAAAGGTCACATCACTGTCCCACCAGTTCAAATCCAAATTAAACATCTTATCATGAACCTTTTTAGGTGCTTGGCTTACAGTGAGTTCTCCATAGAATTCCACTCCCATGCTGTTATCAAAATTTATAACCGTAGGCTTCGGCCCACCCTTTGGCAGTGACGTGCCATACAAATGCCAGCCGGGATTCACAATAGCCTTGAGCGTAGCTACCCCCTCGGTTTCGGAGACCATCCTCACCGACAATCGCCATGTGGCAGGATTTGTCGGCTTTTGGGCATATGATACCGACCACCAGACAGTAACTAAAAGCAATAGTAAAAGAGATTTTATTTTGGTCATTTTATCCTAAACTTTAATTTCAAGATACAAAGATAGCTATTTTCAAAAACATTACCGCCCATTTACACTATTTTTAAGTTATTCCGTCAGCTTTACATCTTAATTAACAAATTGATTTACAATTATATACTCCTTAAATTTCAGGATAGAGTGTCAAAAAATTGTCACAATTCGATTTATTTTATTATCTTTGCACCATAAATTAACCCAAAATATGCATATTATTTAAGCATGGAACATAGCAAGGTATTGTTTATATCGCAAGAGATATCCCCCTACACCGCCGAAACCAAAGAGGCGCTCGCTGGCCGAAAAATTCCGCAGGGCATTCAGGAAAAAGGTTATGAAGTGCGCACCTTTATGCCTAAATACGGTTGTATTAACGAGCGGCGCAATCAGCTCCACGAAGTTATCCGCCTCAGTGGAATGAATGTAATCATTGATGATACTGACCATCCGCTTATTATAAAGGTTGCCACCCTGCAGCCCACACGCATGCAGGTATATTTCATTGACAACGATGACTATTTCCACCACACTCCTAACAAGGAGCTTGAGATACGCACCTCCACCGCTGACAACGATGAGCGCATGATGTTCTATGTGCACGGAGTTATTGAAACCGTCAAGAAACTTCGTTGGGAGCCGGCAGTGATTCACTGTATGGGTTGGATTTCCGCTCTTGTTCCTCTTTACATAAAGCGCATGTATCAGGATGAGCCACTGTTTACAAAATCCAAGGTCATTTACACTTTGGACGGTGACAGATTTGACGGCACTCTTGATGCTCGATTCTTTGAGAAACTCACCATGGGTCCGTTCCGCGCCGAAGATGTTGAACTCCTCCGAAACAATCCGGTTGACTTCATCTCTTTAAGCAAAATCGCAATACAGTACGCCGATGCCGTTGTAATTGCAGATGAAAATGCCCCGCAAGAGTTGGTGGATTTTGCAATACAAAGCGGCAAACCTGTCCAACCGTACACCACCCCCGACACTATTGCAGCCGACATTGCGGAATTCTACAACACCCTCATCGGCCAAAAAGATTAAGATTCCCCATCACTCAGCAACCATGAGTTTCATTAAACCATCCATCATAACTGCCGGCATCGCTATGCTCATGTTCGGCACCTCTTGTCAGGACAACACCTCCGAAGTTGGCAGCTCTCTTGTCAACGACCAGTCTGAAGTGATTATTGACTCATTGTTTACCATCACCGGACATGCTGTCCCTAACAATGCCATCCTTTCACGCACTACCATGCAGCTCCTCGGAGGCATAAACGCACAGGAATACGGTCAGTTCAAATCAGGCTTCGTCACACAATTTATGCCCGCGCAGAACATTGACACCGATGGCGTAACCGTCAACGACATTGACTCCGTCAAACTCGTCATGTTCATACGACCCGGTGGATTTACAGGTGACTCCATAGTTCCTATGGGCCTCACGGTTTACAAGCTCAATCGCCAGTTGCCTTCAGCCATCACAAGCGATTTTAACCCCTCCGGATATTACGATGAGCAACCTTGGGCCACAGCCATGTACTCAGCCAACGCCCTGCACAACGACTCCATAGCCAATCTCGCCTACCGCACCATCTCCGTCACTCTCCCGCGTGAGTTCGGTCAAGCCCTTTATCGGGAATACACCAACAATCCCGCCACATTTTCCTCCCCCGTACTCTTCACCCAATATTTCCCCGGCGTGTATGTGAAGAGCACGTTCGGCTCAGGACGCGTAATGAATATAGTTGACACGCGCATCAACGTGCACTATTCTAGCCACGCCACCATAGGTTCCGGCTCAACGCTTCGCGACACCACCTACAATTTCACTCGTTCTTACCTCGCAGTCACCCCCGAAGTCATTACCGACAACATCATTCACTACACTATGAGCCGGCAGCTTGAGGACGATATAAGCGCAGGAAAATCCATACTCGTTGCTCCCGCAGGCACAGAAGTTGAAATGCAGTTCCCTACCCGTGAAATCATATCATCATTCCGCTCGCAGGGACAAGGCACAGCCGTACTCAACACTGTCTCCCTGAACATACCTGTAGAGAATATACACAATAACTACGGCATAAAACCACCGGCAAATGTTCTGATCATACTCTCTCGTGACAAGGATAAATTCTTTGCCAACAACAAGATTAACGATGACAAAACATCCTTCCTTGCCACATACAACGAGACTGACCACTCCTATGGCATCTCCGACATGCGCAACTACATCCTCTCCATGCTTGACAAGGAAACACTCGCAGCCGATGACTACACATTCACCATCACGCCGGTTGATGTAGTCACCGAAACATCGTCAAGCGGTTATTACACCCAATCCTACATAACGGGCATCAACCCTTACGTGAGCACACCTGCCATGGGTCGCCTGCTATTTGACAAAGCTAAAATTAAAGTCACATTTAGCAAACAATCCGTAATTTATTAGTAACTTTGCACCGCAAATAAATCAGCCGCAATAGCTCAGTTGGTTAGAGCATCTCATTCGTAACGAGAAGGTCGTGGGTTCGAGTCCCACTCGCGGCTCATAGAATAGCTGATAATCGTTTGATTATCAGCTATTTCTGCAAATTTAGGTAGCCAAAGGGTAGCCAAAACAACAAAAAGGTGTACTGTTGAAGAGAACCAAAGAGAACTCATGCTGTTCTAATTCTAAGGACAAATTGCAATTTTCCTCAAACACATCCCCCATGATAAACGAGCTTGTTCAAAACCTCATTGCCATCAATAAATGCACCGAAGGACAAGGAATGTCCTTTGAGAACGCATTGTCCATCGTGAAACTTTACGATGAGATGCCGGAACCGAATAATCTGATTGATGAAGCGGAGGAGATGGCTGCATCCGATATTGATACTCTGGAAAAGTCCGTCATCAAACTCAAAGAGGAATCAGAACGATTTTTGTGTGTCGGTATACCAATGCTGAAGGAGGTTGATTTCAAGGCTATCGCACAAAATTATTCACGCACCTTTTATAATAAGTTTCATAAAGCAGAGAAAGAGTTGACAGCATATTGGAGAGAATACTGCCAGTTCAATAACCGACTTGACTATCTGGATTTCGATTCCCGGGAATACATAGAAACAGAAAAACTTTGCGAGAAAGCCAAAGCAGAACATGATGAACGGCAAAGGGTGGTTCGGGAGTTATATGCCGAATATGAACAGGCAAACAAAGATAGCTCACATGTATTCCGGTTCAGAGCTGACTTTCTGGGAACTGTCATTTCCCGATATAGAGACATAGCAAAAGCGATACTTGCAGACATCAAACGAATCAGGGAGGGCGGCTCATGAAGAAGATTTTGATGAAAGATGCCGAGCAGTTTCGCGATACCGTATCGGCGAAGCTTTGCAACTGCCTTTATGATGCCTGTAATGAGGTACTATTTGAATTTACAACTCCTATAATGTTCAGTGTCCACATGAATCTGAGATCGGAGCAGGATTTCTTCCAGCTTATAAAATTCAAGCAGCTTCATATATGTTATATGGTGTATGCTGTGGAGAAATTAATATCCCCATCTGCACTTGGCAAGGAATGGTCATCGCTGTTCCTGAAACGCTGCGGCATAAGTCAGACCTATTATAAAAGTCATCGGCTCGATGACGCAAGAAGCGATGTCCCGGCTAACATAGAATTTCGTGAAAACATAGATAACGCCATCAAAAACTGGGAAGAGATGAGACGTGCCCCACGCTAATCACAATTTCAACACAGCAGAATTCGATTTTTAGAACTCACAACGCGCTATATGGCTGCATTCCAGCATATAGTGCGTTTGCATTATTTATATTTCGACACAATGCGCTCACATGGTGTCACTTTGGAGAGGCGGTAACTTTGCATCGGAAACGAAAGGTACTCAATGCATGCCAAGAGTACCCGGGTATTTCAAAAAGTATCTACGAAAATCAGACAATAATATATGCAAAGAAAACTTCTCACCTCTAAGGAAGCTGCGCAGTATCTCGGCATCTCGCTGTCCTTTCTCCGTAAGATGATGATGAACCGCATCATCCCTATGTACAAGCCTAACGGCAAACTCTGTTATTTTGATCCTGCAGACCTCGACGCCTATCTTTCCAGTGTCCGCATTTCTTCTCAAGATGAAATCAAGGAGCGCGCTAACGAATATCTACGCAAATCCGGCAACCATGTCTAAGGGAGTTAACATCTACGAAATCATGCAGCGATTTTGGCGAGAGAACGAGTATGAACCTTTCTCCACAGCGGAGATTGCTCTTTACTTCTTCCTCATCAACCGGGCAAACACCCGTCGGTGGCAGATGCCGTTCAAGTGTCCGACTTCGATAATCAGCACCGCAATCCAAGTGACCCGACAGACTGTTGTGAACGCCCGTGAATCACTCAGGGTGCGAAATCTCATTACCAATACCAAAGGTACCGGCAAAGGCGCTCATCCGATGTATTCACTTGTCTTGACAGGAGGATTGACGGATTGTTTGTCGGATGGATTGACGGAAACCTTGCAGGATGATTCGACGGTTAGCTTGTCGGACAGCTTGACACCCTATAATATAGAAGATAGAAAGAATAAAGATAAAAATTATTCTTCAAACAAAACAAGCGATGTGAAGATTTTGGGTTTGGAGGAACTTGAGGCTTTGCTGGTTAACGATGAACCTTGGCTCCGTGAAATCATCTCCCTTCTTTCTCCCTCCTGTCAAATCGAATTGCCGGAACTGAAATTGTATCTCGGCAACTTCTTCCGCTACCTCCGTTGCCAGGGAACGAAAGGTAGGGAGGAAGATGACTGCCGGAGATATTTCGTGAACTGGATTAAAAAACAACCAATCAATAAAAACAAAACAACTCTTAAACTGACAATCCATGCAACAAATCAACCATCCAACGATGCTCGCCGACCTGTTGGCGTCACAGCTCAGTCAGCGAGCGATTACGAGGGAGCGTTTTAGGCTTCCGTTCTCAAAGGATGATACTGTCCGTGTTCTTCTCGCAGGGGTGAAGGCGGAAGTTGAACGCCGCGACAAGACTTTTATAATGAGCGAAGCTCTATTGACGCAGACAGCGCAGATTGCCGAGTTGCTCACAGGCAACCACTCTAAATTCGGACTGATGCTGTGCGGCGGATGCGGCAACGGCAAGACTACCTTTGTGAAAGCCTTCCAGCAAATTCTCAACAAATTTGAAATCAAAGTTGATGATGATTACTCCGAGCGATACTCCATAAGGATTGTCAATGCCCGCGACCTTGCGAGGGTCTGCAAAGAGGACTATGACGAATGGCGCAATATCTGTTATAAGCGGATGCTTGCCATCGACGATTTCGGCACTGAACCGCTTGAGGTTATGGACTACGGCAATGTGCTCTATCCGATCACGGATTTGCTGACTACTCGCTACGACAGGCATCTCTTTACCATCCTCACCACCAACCTGACACCGCAGGAGATACGGCCAAGATACGGCGACCGCATAGCCGACCGCCTGAACGATATGGTTGGCAAGGTAATCTTCGCCAATTCCACTTACAGAACGCCGTAGCCGGCAATACATCCGACTGCTACGAGGCTCCGCAGTCGAAACGGAAGTGAAGATGGAGGAGGATTGCAAGGTTGTTTTTTATGTCCCATAAAAATTGGCTCGGTCAACCTTTCGGTTGCCGCATACGCCCTGGTCTTGAAATCATCCTGATTTTACACTCAACCTCTTGCCTCCTCCATCCTTCTTTCCTCCATTTCTATTTCCAATCAAACCCACAATGATTCAGATAAAACCAAAATCCAAGCGCGGACGCAAGTCAAAACCGGAGTGGCAGCGGCTCCGCAATGAAATCAAGCTGCATCTGGATGATGGCAATTACGCCGTTGTAAAAGACATGGCACGTGAAGCCGGTCTTTCGCTCAACAAGTTTATCACCCGGGCCGTCATGGGTACTACGATTCGTAAAGCTCTGACCGATGAGGAATACTCGATGGTCCGCAGCCTTCAGGGTATCGCCAACAACCTCAACCAGCTTGCACGATGCGCAAACGGCATGGGCTTCGATGCGGTGACAGGCAAGGTTGACAGTTTGCTGACAATCACACTCGCTTTGCTTTCAAAATTCCGGATGTGATGATAGCAAAAATCAAGGACCGTATTGATTTTGCCGGTCTGATAAACTATGCCAATGACATCAAAAGCGATGAGAAGAGAGGTCGGCTGTTGTCATTTCAAGGTGTCTGTGTCGTTTCCAACGAGACGATTGCCGACAGTTTCAACACACATCTGCGTCATCCCGACAGTCGCGGCCGAGTACATCATATCGGGCAACCGGTAAAGCATGTGTCAATCTCATTTTCGCCTGAAGATGCGCATCTGTTCCCCGACAATGAGCAGGGCGACCGCTACATGGCGCAACTTGTCGATGAATGGCTACGTGGCATGGGTATCACAAATGCGCAGTATATCGTGGCGCGTCACTTTGACAAGACGCATCCGCATTGCCATCTTGTGTTCAGCCGCATCGACCTTGACGGCAATGTAATTTCCGCATTCAATGAGCGCATCAGGAGCGCGAAAGTCTGCAAGGAAATCAAGCTGCGCCACGGTCTGACATTCGGCAACACGACAGGCGAAAAAGTTAACCTTGACAGACTGCGACCGACTCAGCAGTTGCGATTCGATATAAATTCCGCAGCCATCGCCGCCGCAAACAGCTCGACATCGTGGGCTGAATTTCAACAAGCTTTGGAGGCTCAGGGCATCGAGGCGTGTTTTAGTTTTAACCGCACGACCGGCGAAGTCAGGGGCATTTCCTTCGCCAAAGGCGACTATCGGTTTGCCGGTTCCAAACTCTCCAAACAGAAACTCTCCTACGGTAAGCTCGTTGCGAAGTTCGGAGAGCTGCCGAATATGGGGGTGACCATTTTGTCCACGCCCTCTAGAGACCCCCGGTTTAACTCTGAAGTGGGTACGGGCAAATTGACCTTACCCCACCAAGAACAAAGCGATGGGATTGTCACTCTGCAGTCCTCTTCTCGGAATCAGCCGGTTACAGGCGAAGGACTTTCCAAAACGGAAACCCCTTTTGATGGAGTGCTACCCAATAGCACCCTCTCTGCATCATCAGAAGTTAGCCTGATTCCCTTGTCTGTAATCGTCAATATCCTGATGGGGCCGGCTGTCGTAGAGTCAACCGGCGGAGGCGGCACATCCAACGACCTCGACTGGAACGATGAACGCCGTCGCCGTCAGGAAGCACAGGAAAACCAATATGTCAACAAACCTTTCAAACGAAGAAGATGAATACAAACGATAAGAACTACATTGACCGCTTGCACAACCAGCAAGTCAACGAATTGAATGAAGTGAAGAACCGCCTTCTGATTCTAGAAGGTAAACCAACTGCCACGCCCGAAGGCAACATCCAGGTCGAAATCGACACCGACAAGGTCTATGAAATGTTTCTGAAAGCGTGCCAAGACTGTCTGCAACAGCGACAGGAAAGCCATCAGAAAGAAGACCGCCAAGCCGAAGAACGGCTCCGACAGGAACGTGAAGCCAAAGGTGAGCCATATTACTCCACCGATGCAGAAATGCGCGTTGCAATGGTCAAAAATTTCAACACGTTCTATCGCTTGATAATCACTTATATCAAGAGAACTGAAACAAAATTTGACAACATCCATTCAGACGTTCTAAAACATCTCGGAGCCTCCACATCTACCAACGAAACTTCAAAACATCATTCCCTCTTTTCAAACCTTCCATTTGGCATCAGGCCAAAATTAACTGAACTCCAGCACCGTATCGCGCAACGCATCCGCATCTACCTTACCGGCTCATTCCACTTCCGCCGCGGTTGGACTATGCTCACATTTTTTCTATACATCTCATTTCTCATCTTGTTCACATGTTTGCGTATAACAATTATCGCCGAGGTTACTTAGCATCTACCTTCAAATTTAAAAGGATTGTCTGCACTTATAAGATTGCCAAGGCCGTTCTATAATGGTGGAATATTGGTATATTACTTGGAAGAGTCCGATATTTAGACTAACTTTGCATATAGTTACAAGAAGTTGTATCGTAATGAAAACTGAAGATAAACCAATCCCAGTTAATCGCATCAAAGCTGTTTTGGCAGAAAAACAAATTTCGGCCAAACAACTGTGTGCCGCCGTTGGTAAGAATGAAACCACCGTCTCACGCTGGTGTAATAACAAAATTCAGCCTTCGATCACTCAGCTTCAAGAAATAGCCCTCTTCCTTGATGTGGATGTGAGAGAATTACTATGTCCAACGAAATAATCAACGTAATCAACAAATGTTTAAAGTTATATGGGATAAAGAAAACAATGGCGTTCGCCTGACCATGGCACCACCGACAGGTGAGGCTTTGAATGTTTGTCCTCGTCCTGTATTCTGGGAAGAACTTGATTTCCTCGGTCTCGATCGTCTCGGTTGGACTTATCCCCGCTGCAACGAACCCCTCCTCTGGGCTTGCGACCGTCGCTACTTTTATAAAGGCGAAGTAGTACTCGAAATACACGGTGGAAATCTTTTTGATTCTCCCGACAATACCGTTCTCCAAGACAATCTTCACTTAGAGCCAATCAATCTTGACGTTATGCTAAAAACCAATGAAGACAGTATGTTCCTCATTGAGCACGAGGCTATGGAATTCATCAACATTGTTTTTGATTCTCATGTTGCCACGAAAACCTCAAACCCGGACATAAAGTATGAAGATCTGACTTCTCGCTTGGATGAAAAAACCAATCTAAAGCACACTGTCATTCAGGAAAACTGCGGTTCTTTTGATATTATGCTGGAGAAAGAAGCCGATAAAAAGGGGAAGCGAAAAATATATAATAGTAACATTGACTCAGTCATTGTATCGTTTTCTGGAGGAAAAGATTCACAAGTCGTGTTGGATCTCGTGACTCGAGTTATCCCACCTGAAAATTACTATGTCATATACTCTAACACAGGATATGAGTTGCCTACTTCATTGTCCTTGTACAAGGAAATAGAAAAACTATATCATAGAGATTACCCAAGTCTTGAATTTCTTACTGCGACAAACCATCAGCCCGTATTATATTATTGGGATGAATTAGACACCCCAAGTAAAATACATAGATGGTGTTGTGCAGTAATGAAAACTGCACCTCTATATAGACTACTTAAGGAGAAAGTTGGCAAAGGTCGCCAGCCTAATGTTATAGCTTTCGAAGGTGTTCGTGCAGAAGAAAGTTCTACTCGCGCCAATTATGCTCGAATAGGGAAGGGTGTAAAACACAACAATGTTGTTAATGCTCGCCCAATTTTTGAGTGGTCTGTTACTGAGGTATGGCTATATTTGCTTCTACATAAGTTACCCATCAACAAGGCCTATCGTAAGGGATTAAACCGAGTTGGTTGTGTAATTTGCCCTCTTAGTTCGGAGTTGGGCGATTGCTTAGACCATAAGTTTTTCCCTGAAACCTCTCAGCCTTTCATAGACAAGCTTAGAGAAAATGCCAAAAAGGCAGGTATCAAAGGAATTGACACATATCTTAAAGAGCGCAAATGGAAGGTTAGAGCTGGCGGAAACCGCCATACTTCAACCTCTGAGGTTGATTACATAAACTCTAACGGAGACCTCCAAATTTCTATTGTCAATCCAAAGGAAGACTTTTTTCAATGGATAAAAGTTTTAGGAAAGCATATTATAAAAGACAATGGGAATGGCAATTATGATATAACATTAAGATTCCGAGATAAAATATATCATCTTACGGCAATATTAGCCAGAGACAAACTCAATCTTAGCATCAAAGATTGTGTTAGCGATATCATTTTTGTCTCATTACTCAAAAGAGTAATTAATAAGGCTGTTTACTGTGTACACTGTGAAGTATGCGAGGTGGAATGTCCTACCGGAGCACTATCTGTTGTTCCATGTGTGAATGTTGACACCACAAAATGTGTTCACTGTCACAAATGTCTAACATTTAAAGACAATGGATGCGTTGCAGCCAACTCAATTCGTCAAACAAATACGACTATCCAATCAAATACCAATATGAGTCAATCATCCATCAAAAAATTCAACACTTTTGGTCTAAGAAGTAGTTGGGTTAAAGCCTATTTCAAGGCACCTAAGACATTCCTTTCAGTCGAAGGTAAAGAACTTCTTAATCCGAAAAAGCAACTCCCAATTTTCATCAATTGGATGGTAAGCGCTGGTTTAGCGAACGTAGATAAAACCTCGACTGAGCTGACTAGCACATTGTCATCCACATATCAGAATGACTCTATATTGTTTTGGCAAATCGTTTGGGTTAATCTATGCAACGATAGTGAACTTTGCGCTTGGTTCAGTTCAAAGATAGATTTCGATCGCGAATACCTGCGTGAGGACTTGACGGCTTTACTTGCAGAATCATTCAGCACAACGCCTGAATCTACTCGCGACAATGCTCTTAAGTCGCTTCTAAATACTTTCAACGAGAGCCCGCTCGGCAGTTCTGTTGCAGTCGGTAAAGTTATTAAAACTAGCAATAAGACGTCAGTAAAACGCGAGAACATTAACGATCTCGCTCTTGCGACTGTAGCCTTATCGCTCTATCGCTACGCAGAGAAGACTGGGCGTCGCTCGCTCACTGTTTCGGAATTGTACAATTCCGAGCAAACTGACGGCATAGTGCGCCAGTTCGGTATCGAACGCGAACCGCTTGAACAGATACTACGTTCACTGGAGCAGGACATGAATCATGTACTTCGCGCAGAGCTTAAAATGGGTCTTGATAATATTATCCTTCGCGATGACCTCACCTCGGAGGATATTATAAAACTCATGCTCAAATAAAAAACATAACATTCTCCATCATGGCTTCCAAATATTCAGATTTTATACACCTTCAAGACTTTCTCCCGGTATATGACATTCTCGACGAGGGGTCCGCATCATGGCAGTCGTTCATCCCCACCGCTCAATTCAACGAGATGCTTCAGCGCTCGCTGAGCGACATCACCTCGACAGAAGTGAGCAAGCGCAAGAGTGTTTGGGTACGCGGCACCTTCGGTACAGGAAAGAGCCACGCAAGTGCGGTAGTGAAGCATCTGCTCTGCGATGATTTTAATGCAATCAGTGCCTATATCGAAAATATTCAAGACCCGGCGCTCAAAGCCCAAATCCGTAACCTTCGGCAGAAGAAACGCTATTTTTCCGTTACTCTGAAAGGAGTGGAGAAAGCCTACGACATTCCGCGTTTCACTCTGTCGCTCCAACGCGCAGTTTCTGCCGAGCTAAAAAAGAAGGCTCCGGATTTTGTGGTCAAATCTGACTTCACTGCTGCCATCAACTGGATTGAAGGACACCGCCGCATATTCGAGACTGAAGTACTGCCCAACTCGCAGGAACTGGACGACATAATCAGCAATGCTGACGAAGCCATTGATATGCTCGATAACGGCAACCCTTCTATCTATATAGCCGTTGAAAAAGCCATCCGTGAAACCATTGGCTCAGTGTTCGAGCAGACGTCAATCAGCGAATGGCTAGCCGAAGTTGAGAAAGAAATCGAGACCCGAGGTATTGCTGATGGTCTAATCATATTCTGGGACGAATTTACATCGGTGATGGATACGCTTAAAAGCGACCGCATCAACGTGCTGCAAAATATCGCTGAGAAGTCGCAGAACAACAACGTGTTCCTGTTCCTTATCTCGCACCGCGTTGAGTCACAGTCAAGCGATACAAAAGGCAAGGACATCACCAAAATGAGTGACCGCTTCGACGAAATCGAATACAAAATGGATAGCTTGAGCACATATCTGATTATGCGCCATAGCTTCACCATCCCCGGAGAGGAATCGAGTCAGATGTTCAAGGACCTCAAGTTGAAGGTTATCCCGAAGGTGGAAAGCGTAATAGACTTCCTTACTAATGGTAACGCCGACCAAATTAGTCATATAAAGAGTTTGCTACCGCTGCATCCCTATACGGCATTTCTCTGCTCGGAAATCTCTAATTATGTGGGCTCGTCGAACCGAAGCGTAATCAAGTTCATGCACGACGGAGAAACCGGATTCGAGGCGTTCCTCAACAATGAAGATTATTTCGGTGTCGATATGCTTATGACTGCCGACACGCTTTGGGATTTCTTCTACCCGTCGTTTGACTCAGATCCTGCCAGCGCCACTTTTACCGGTATGTTCAGCTCTTTTGAGGATAAGGTGAAGGCTCAGGGTGAAGACTACTTGCGTGTGTTTAAATCAATTCTGCTGCTCAACGCTCTTTCGCCTAAGTTCAAGAAGTCTATTGAGCTGATGACACCCAACGATAAAGTCATTGGCTACATATTTGCCGGCGACCGCGCTCACAACAACGTGATCGACATCCTGAATTGGCTTGATGAGAACAAGATTGTAGTACGTGACATCTTCGGTGAATTTAAGATTCGCGGCACATCCTACAATCAGAACGAGATGAACAAGCGTCGTCAAGAAGAACAGTCGGTTTACAAAACCGCCAACACCATCCTCGACTACGACATCACGAGCAAGGAATCGTTGCAAGAACTGTTCCAAATCGGCGTTTCGGTAAAACGCGAGAGCGCATTGCAGTTCTTCTCGTGCGAAGATTCGGAACCGCTCCTTCGTAGCAAACTCAATAAGTTTATATCCGACAAGCCCAACTATCTCCACGTCGCATTCTTCCTTTCATTAAACGAGGAGAACCGCGACACTAAGATGGCCATACTTAACGGATTCTCTAAGGAATTTGAGAACCTAATAATTGTGCTCGCCGACGAAACTTTCTCCAATCAAACATACACTAAGTTTATCGACGCTGTTGCTACGGCCAAAGTTGCCAAAAGCCACTTCAATGAAGCCGAAAGCAAAGAGTATGAACGTGCTGCGCATGCTTTCATAAGCAAATGGATAACCCAGCTACGCAACAACACCTATGCCGTTTACTTCAATGGGCAGAACTATTGTGAAGGCACCATCGAACAGCTCCCTGACCTTATAAACAATAAGCTTAGCGCCAAGGTATACCCCCAAGGCTTCGAAACCCTCCGCTTCCCGAAAGGCGTATCTGTGCCATATACCTTCTTCAGCGACAAGAACTGCCCGACGGTAATACAACAGGTACTCCAGGCACAGAACCGCGACCAGTTAACCACCTTCAAGGGTAACGCCGTATCTCTTAAATACCTTTTTGAGGAAAACGGAAATACCTTAGTAAAATCTGATGGCGAACTTTCTGACAACGCTCTCAATGGACACTCGTGGCTCGTCGAAGTGTGCCGCCATGTGGAGTCCTGTATGGAGAAAGCTCGCAAAGATTATGCAGACAAATTCAGCTTATCAGACGTATTGGCCTCGTTTATCAAGGAACCTTTTGGAATGTTTACATCAATGCTCAACTGTGCTGCAGTAGCTTACGGTCTTCGTAAGTACAAAGGCGAGCTTTTCCAAACCACTATCTCGCAGCCCATCTCTGATGAGGCACTGGCCGGTATGATCCATGACCTCTTCAAAATGTGGAAGGAAGGCAAGTCGGAGCACAACACCAAAATGCTACTCCGCTTTGGCTCGAAGGAGGAAAGTGAACTTGCAAAACTCCTATACGATACCTTTGACCTTGGCAAATATGCCAAAGCCAAAACTACCGAGGTCAAAAGCCTCGATAATGCAAAATGGTACATCCAAGAGTTCTGCAAATCCTTCTCAGGTCAGCCTCTATGGACTCTGCTTCACATGCAAGGGCTTTCGCCCGACTTGTACAAGGCCGTCCAATCTTTGATTGATCTCTTTTCGCAGGAGACTCCATCGGTTGACAGAATCAAGGAGATATATCGTAACGTCAAGAATAATCACGTTGAGCTCAATCTGCTGCTCACTCAGAAAGAGAACTATGAGAAAGGCTTCATCGCCTTTGTCGATAGTATCGAAAATATCAAGATTGAAAAGGCTTGGTGGAACGAAATGCTTGAAAGAATCAACCAACTTCCCAGCGAAATCGCTTTCCGCAAAGAGTCTGATGTGGAAAAGGCCATTTTACAGTTCTTCATACAGAAGACTAATAAGGTTATACCTCCGTCTCCTGGTCCCAATCCGCCCATACCGCCGACGCCCCCGACACCGCCAACTCCGGTCGATGTAGTCAAAGAGGCTAAGGATAAAATTAAGACCACTAATATGCCGAACACCATGTGGCAGATGGCTATTCTCAACCTGATTGACGAATACCCTGAAACCGCAGAGTTCTTCAAACGCTTGTAAGTTATGGATGCCTCTGATAAAGTAATCGTCCTCCATTCATTAGAGGAACTTGAAGCAGCTATCGCTGCGGATACTACTTCGCATGATGTACTTGCACAAAGATACTGTGTCCGTTTCATTATGCTTAACAATTTCGAAGCGTTCCGCCAGCTTACTAAATTTCTCGTAAAGGAACTTGGTGTGGAACTTCTCGATATTGAAAGTCTTGCAAACGGCGAGGATAAAACCGTAACCGTTGACACTCTTAGTGACGCTGTAAGAAACATCATGAAGTCCACCCTTATCACGCCTTTTTCTGAACTTGTGAGGTTTTACGACGTTGAAAAGTTCAATGGCTTCTTCAATGAAATTATTTTAACGGAGGATATTAAGAATCCGATGAAGCGTATCTACATACCTATCATCGGGCTACATAACCGTTTCTCTGACTTCCTGAAAAGTTTCGGACGTATCGAGGAAAGCGCACCAATTTGGCAGTTCTACACACCTAAGGATGACAAAGTCATGGTATATGTTTCCCGATTCAAGGACTTCGCCATTCCCGAAAAACTAAATATCTGCTCGCTAGCAACCATGCGCGACTGGCTGCGCTTCTGGAAGGCTCAGGCTCCAAAGGATAAAATCCTTTGCGGTGCCCGTCCTATTCTAAATTGCTGGCAAAACTCCAAGCCCGACTCCATCTTCACATTCCAGCCGGTAGATAATGCTCACACTTTTATCACCGAGTTTCTGGAAGTGAATATTTCCATACCCTACAAAGAAGATGAAGACGAGTTTTGGGAAGAGCTTCTGAAACATATCGGCAAAACAAACCCCACGACTTTCGATTTTGCCCGGTTTGTTGAAGATCACTTCAATCGGAAGACACTTAGCATCCACGACTTACTTAAACTTTGGGCGTCGGATGACACCGACAAGTTCGGCCGATGGATGCTCAAATACTATGCTCTTTACTATAAGGCGCAAGATATGCCGGATTATCTCCGTCTCATCATCGAAGAAACCAACGACTATCAGGTCGGCAACTCACTATTCGTGAATGTGGCCGAGCGCATATTCTATTGTACTCCAGCAGAGCGTGAACATAACCTTGCGGATAGACGTAAGCTGATGCATTATTTGCGCAATGAGTTCCGCTCGCTTACCCCTCCTGAACATCAGGAGTGGATAAAGGAACAGATTATCACCATAGCGCAAAAAGACGATAACCTCAAACAAGCAAAGCGCTTCTGCACCTCAACGTATGACTTTGAGGACGAATTGTACATAGGCTGGTATGTGCTACGTTCTGAGGATGACTTTGGCCTCAGTCAAGTCAAGGAATTCTTTCCCGATCTTCACGGCTATCTTACGCCGTTCGAGACGCAGTCGATTCAACACAGTCAGAACTGGGTATCAGAATACTTCAATCATTTCCGTGACGCCAAGATTAAGGATACACTTACCAATACTCTTTCAAGCTTGCTCCAAGAGCGCAATGTATCGGCACAGAACTTCTACGACTGGTATTTCGGTTTCGAAGAGAGTCATGGCATTCTCAACGAAATTGAGACAACCCCAAAATATCCGATCGACAAGATATATTGGGTTGATGCCCTCGGTGCAGAGTTCATACCTTATATCCTTTACTTGCTTGAGCAATCGAATACAGGATATGAAGCCGTACATACGCAAGTCGCTCGCACGACAATACCGTCGAACACTCATCTCAATTCATTTGATGTTGACAACAATCGAATCTTCAAGTGTGAGACTCTCGATGAACTTGCTCACGAGGGACACTATCAGAAATACCGCACCCTCATCAAGGAGCTAAAGGTCGTTAAAGAAATTGTTGAATCGATTCTCAACGACAATAAGGTAGGCAAGCATACTATTGCCATTGTTTCAGACCATGGCCTAAGTGCTATGTCGCGCAACTGCGAGTCACTAAAGCTCGATTCGAAGACAAAGCACGAAGGTCGATACGTCCCGCTTGATAGCGACAGCGGGTTGGAGCATGACGTGAATTTTGTAATTCATGTCAACGAACACGACGGCAAAAAATATAAGGTGGCTCTGTGCCACGCTTCCCTTGGCAAGAAACCGACTCATGAAGTCCATGGCGGAGCAACCCCCGAAGAAGTACTAGTGCCCTTCATTATAATTACCAACGACGATCTTGCTAAACCGCAAAACTTCGTTGTTAAAGCAAAGGAAACAAGCGTGCCTATTTCGGAGAAGAAGGTGTCTTTTACTATCATGCCCACGCCGCAGTCGGCATCCGTCATCTTCAATGGCCAAGAAATTTCTTTGAAGAAAAATGGCTTACAATGGGAGGCAGAAATACCCACTGCCACTGAAGGCACGCACCAATTGACCGTTTTGCCTATGCGCGGTAAACCGGTACAATTTGAAATCGATTTCTACGGCATGGGCTTCGGCTCAGGCTTACTAAACGACTTTGACATATGAGTGAAATAGGTAATAAAATACATGATGTCTTTCGCGAGTCGGCTGTCTATAAAAATCCCGACAATAACGAGGTTTTTGTTGGCCGAAATCTTCCCTCCTTCGTAAAAGACTATCTCATAGCCACTCATATTGACATGAACGGCAACTTGCGTCGCGAAGCTCTTGTTCGTTTCCTCGACGAGCATATCCCCATTAATCCCAATGCTATCCGCAGCCGCTTGATGCAGGGTGACGTTATCACTCTATTGACCCGCTTCGAAGTCAGCACCAACATTGCAAAGGGTAAAACTCATTTCCAAATTCCGGAGATGGGAATTAAGACGCAAGACACAGTCATACCTCAGCATGTTGTTGACCAATATCCTGATGATTTAATTGACGGTGAAAAATGGGGCATTATCAAACTGGTTTATGTGCCACCAGAGGACAAGGAGAAGGGCTATATCGAAATGTCTAAATACAAGCCTTTCCGACCGCTCGAACGCCTTGACTTAAACTCATTCAGAGAGTGTCGTAAGAAATTCTCTACTGATGAATGGATTGATGTACTCATATCATCGATGGAGTACACACCCTCAGCTTTCTCCGGAAAGACACAGAAACTTGAATTTCTCGCCCGTCTGCTACCGTTCATCGAACCTCGCCTCAATCTCATAGAACTGGCACCCAAGGGCACCGGTAAGTCCTATGTATTTGGCAATCTTTCGAAATTCGTGTGGCTCATCGGTGGTGGCAAAGTATCGCGTGCCAAGCTCTTTTATGACAAAGCTCGTAAAACGCCCGGCATTATGCTCCATCATGACCTTGTGGCCCTTGATGAAATCCAGTCAATCAGTTTTACTGATACAATGGAAATGCGCTCTATTCTGAAAAATTATCTGGAATACGGCAAGACCAACGTCGACAACTATGAGTTTATGTCGGAATGTGGTCTAATTCTCCTCGGCAATATCCCATTGTCCGAAGACGGATTCCCTCTCTCTGACAACTATCTTGAGCAACTGCCAGAAGCCTTCAAGGAGTCAGCGCTACTAGACCGTTTTCATGGCTTCATCGAAGGTTGGTTACTTCCGCGTGTTACCAATGATATGGCACTACGTGATTGGACTCTCAACGTCGAATTCTTCTCAGAGGTCCTTCATCAACTCCGTACTGCTACTGAATACTCGGCGATTGTCAACCAGTCGGTTGCCATTCCGCATGGGGCTGATATGCGACATCTTAAAGCGGTGCAGCGTACAGCTACTGCATATATGAAACTTCTGTTTCCTCATATTCTCAAAAAAGAAGATATGGACATGGACGAGTTCTATACTTACTGTCTCAAACCGGCAATCCACCGCAGAGACATCATACGCCAACAATGCTCAAACATTGACCGCGAAAGTTCTTTCTCTAAACCGATGCCTGAATTTGCTATTAAATAATGGCTGCTTCCACGGACATAGCAAAATTGAAAGAGCTATACGCTTCGCTCGACCGTCATAAAGACGCGGGGGAAGATGTCGTTGCTGATATCCGACAGGAAATCAACAATCTCGAATTGCAGTATCTAAAGGAATACGTTTTCCCTGAGTTGATGCGACTACTGGCTACAAGAACTTCGGGGTTACGATGCACGATAGATATGAGTTTGCAGTTCGACGGCGAGCATACGTTTGATTATTCCTACTGCAAATCCGGCTCTTCGCTCTTTATTAGAGAAAAGTTTGAGTGCGGTGAGGATGTTAATATAGGTTCACAAGCTGAGTCAAGAACTGAAGAGAAAATAGAAATTGAGGAGATTTCTACTGCAAAACACGCGGATTCGTTACCCTCCACCACTTCAATGACTCCGGCTCCACAAAGAACTATTCGCATCGTTGTTTATTCTGATAAGGCCATAGCTGTGTATGGAGAAACCAGACAGTACGCTGAACAATTCAAAGAGATAGGCGGCTATTTTAATGCTAGACTGCGGGAAGGTGCAGGCTGGATTTTCTCAAAGAAACGTGAGTTGGAAGTCCGCAATGTCCTATGGAAAGAGAAGATTGAAGGATGTATGCAAGAGACTATTCCAACAGCCGCAGCAACTTCTCATGTAAAATCCGAGCATGGACAAAGTAAAGCATCTTCGCTAAAGAACATTAAATGTACGTTAGAGGGCTTTCGCACTTTTTTATCTTCAATAAAAAATAATCACGGGAGAAGTTATTCCCAATCTTCGATTAGTGTATATTGTACTGCTACGAGAAGTAATTATATGCGAAGTAAGGTCCGGTTATATCATAATTCCGGATATCTTTATAATCTAACCGACTTACAGAGTCTATCACAGCTTTATGACGATGTACAAGCGGACTTTGAGGCTAAGAAAACTAATTCAAGTAATCCTCAAACTGTTCGTCTATACATTCAGTTCATTGAAACATACTTTTCAGATAAAGAGGAGACAGACGTTGAACCGGTAATTGTAGAAGAGACAAACCAATCTATAGAATCCCCCAAAAAGACAGAGGAACAAACTCGTGTGCAGGGGATTGTCATCAATTCTATTTCTTTTGATGATTACAAAATCTCAAGTGGTAACTCCACCGAAAAGTTCATCAAATTTATCAATCTAATAGGCCCAGAATTAGTATATCAAATGAAGATTCCCTTCTGCGGAGGTTATCTGGTTGATCGAGTAATAAATCAAAAATATTTTTCGCGTTGCAAGTCTGTAAGTGGTGGTTATTGGCTTAATACAAATTGCAATACCTCCAGTAAAATTGAATTGATGAAACGAATTGGAGACTATTTTGGCATCGAAGTTACCTTTGACGTTGAAGAAAAGGAGTTCAATGAACCAGCGACAACTCAGTCTGTTCTTACGACAAATATATCTTCAATTGAGGGAGTGTCACATCGCGCCAAATATTCACTCAATGGACAAGAACCTCAAAATAAACGTCGCACCGTGTTCGCCGTTGTGAAAATGTATATGAAACTCCATCCACGTGCAACGTGGAGTGAAGTTCTCGGGTCCTTTCCAAAAGAACTTCAGGGAAGTTATGGAGTAGTGGCTACATTTGATAGTATAAAGTACCGCATCCGAAAAGGTTTTGACGACGCCAAACGCTACTTTCTTGACCCTTCTCGCAGATTTAGAACCATCGACGGAATTGAGTTTTCCGTATGCCACCAATGGGGCAACCAGTTCGATAACTTCTGCGAATACGTCGAAGATAAATTCGGCTGGACCATTGAGGAAGTAATGAGATAATTTAATATGTCTATCGTAAAATACAAACTATATTATGCCAATCAAACAAACGACTTTCAATGAAGTCCACTCACAAGTCGTCTCAAGTTGCTAATGTTTGTTTTCAATTTTTGAATTGTTATGGCCAAGAAGTACGAGATACGAAATAGTACGGCGGAGTCACTGATTTTCCAGACTGATGTGGAACGGGTGTCGTATATGAGAAAATTGTCCCAACACGCTTCACAAATAAAAAATTGTTCATTAGTAAAATATGACAACTGACAACTCGACATATAGGCAGCTTTTTCACTCGTTGATTCAACATAAGGAATCCGAAGTGGTGGAGTTCAAGAAGGCGGAGAATAACTTCGACTTCGATGATCTCGGTAAGTATTTCTCTGCTTTGAGCAACGAGGCGAATTTGCGTGCTCTTCCTTTTGCGTGGCTGGTATTCGGCTACGATGAAAAGAAGCATGAGATAGTCGGCACATCTTATAAGGATGGCGAGGGCGCGCTGAACAAGGTGAAACATGACCTCACTAATAACATGAGTGACGGTCAGACATTCCGCGAGATTATTCCTGTCGAAGTTGACGGCAAGCGCATACTGATGTTCAAGATTCCGGCCTCACCACGAAATATCGTGATGAAATGGAAGGGTATCGCTTACGGTCGTGACGGCGAGAGCCTAAAGCCTCTCAATCAGTCGAAGCAGGATGAAATTCGCAATCAGACACCATATAGCGATTGGTCTGCCGAGATTGTACCCAACGCTTCGCTCGATAACCTTGATGAAGTTGCGATTGCAAAAGCCCGCAAGATGTTCAAAAAGGTGCATAGTAGGATTCCGGTTGCCGAAGTCAATGCTTGGTCGGATGAAAAGTTCCTCAGCAAATGCGGTCTTATGATTGACGGCAAGCTGACACGTGCTGCCATCATTCTTTTAGGCAAGAGTTTTTCGGAGTATCTGCTGAGACCTGCTGTCGTACAGGTGACATGGACGCTACGCGATAAGAACAAGGATGTTGTTGATTACGAGCATTTCTCCGTGCCATACATACTGACAGTCGATGAAATCCTTGCCAAGATTCATAATCTGACATTGCGCGAGATGCCGGGCGGAACATTGTTCCCCGACACGATGAAGCAGTATGATGACTACACCATCCGCGAGGCACTTCACAATTGTATCGCCCACTCAAATTACCAGCTGCAGCAGCGTATCAACTTCGTTGAGAATCCCGGATTCCTTTACTATTCCAATGCCGGTTCGTTTATCCCGGGGTCATTGGAAGAGGTTCTGAGCACTGATGAGCCGCAAAAGTTCTTCCGCAACGACTGTCTTTGCCAGGCGATGGTGCATTTCAACATGATTGACACCGTGAGCCGTGGTATCAAGAAGATGTTCACCGAGCAGTGGCAGCGCCGCTTTCCTATGCCTGACTATGAGATTGACAATGACAAGCAGCAGGTTGCTGTCCGCATTTACGGTACGTCCATTGATGAGCGTTACACCAATATGCTCAAGAATAACGATTCGCTGACCTTTTGGGATTGCATCTCGCTCGATGCCATTCAGAAGGGCCACCGCATCGACGAGACCGTAGCGCAGGACATGATTCATCGCGGTCTCATCGAAGGCGAAGCTCCAAATTTTCGTATCTCACTAACTGTGGCTAAGAAAACAAAACAGCTCTCCGGTTATACTCGCGTTGTAGGCCTTGAACGCGATAAGATAAAGCACATGGTGCTCCAATACATCCAGAACTCCGGCAGCGATGGTGCTAAGCGTAGCGACATCATGGAATATCTCGCTGGCACTCTCCCCAGCCGAAACACTCCAGAACAGAATAACATATTTATTAGCAATATACTCAGAGAAATGACAAAAGAGCAGAAAGTGTTCTTCAATAATAAAAAATGGTATTATAAAATCTTGTAGTTGGACAAAAATACATGTAAATTCTATTAAATCACATGTAGTTAAGCGCAATTACATGTAGTTGGCGTGTAGTTGACATGTAGTTGGATTCAAAAACGAGTATTTGGCGAATAGTTCGCCAACGACATAGCCGTTAATCTTTGGCTGTTGAACAATTCATCCGACTAAAAAGGCCAAATTCAACCGAAAATTATTGGTCGGATAGAGTTTTCTCATGTAGTTGGCGCGAAATAATTAATTTAGACCTCATTTGGTAATGATTTTAGGTGAGTTTATATAATCCTTATCTCCGCTAACCGATATGTCGGTACTGCCATCGGGATTTTTCTCCCAGCGGATTGTTATGCTTGACTCGTTCATAAAATATTCTCTAAGTGATTTTATTAACCTTGTATTAGAAAATCAGTTAGGCTATTGTTCGGAGATTAAAATTGGCTTATCTTTGTGCAGTTTTAGTACAATGGCAGACTTTTACTGACAAGATGTCATGTTTTAAATATTCCTATTCTTTGTTAATAACCGTTTTCTCTGCCATGGTGACATTGGCACGGAAATTGCGATGTGATATTATAGTGCATAGGCACTCCTTCTTGCTGATACCTTCGGGATGAAGGCTGGCTTACCAACTTCACAGCAACTGAACGTGGAGGAGTTTCAACTCCATAATAAAAGGGGAATTAACATGTTGAACAAATAGAACAATTTCTGCGATGGCAAAAAGAGATACATATAAGTATGAACTTACCCAGGGTAATAAGGTTGTTTATGTAGGGATTACGAATAATCCCGAAAGACGTGAAGCAGAACACCGCCAAGATAAGGATTTTACCACTATGCGCATAGTGGGTCGTCCTTCAACTCTCAGCGGTGCTTCTCAGTGGGAAACAGATAGGATACAAACCTATATGCGTAACCACGGTGGGGACACTCCTTTATACAACCAAAACGAGCATGGTAAGTAAAATTGGTTGAAAAGTCCTTTACTCTAATCGTGTTGCAGCACGATTTTGAGGTCTAATAAGAGCCACAGGCGGTTGCACTACGTCCGTGGCTTTATTAACATTGTATGATTATAACGCTTGTTGGGGTGATTTTATTGTTGCGCCACTCGGTTCGGGGTAATGTCATATGCAGATATAGAACTAAAATAAATTGTCACAACTGTCCACTAAAAATGGACTGGGTTAAAAATTAAATAAATTCGGTTCA
>ERZ827168.1338-NODE-1338-length-34312-cov-7.074817_pt1 | contig 34312 bp, 33 predicted proteins | sample MGYA00519868_ERZ827168 | MGnify/ENA primary metagenome ERZ827168 (study PRJEB31778, sample SAMEA3449271) | human gut metagenome | biome: human gut; feature: human-associated habitat; material: faeces | place: United Kingdom | collected 2010/2012 ...
AATTATCTCAAAAAAGTGAGGCCTTGAGAAGGACGTTGGTGGTTTACCATTTACTGTAAAACCTCCCAAAATTAAATTCCAATAAAAAAGACTGCTCGGTAATTCACCTTACAGTCTTAGTATAGTTTCATTTTTACTTGGTTTGGTCGCCTCACATGCGACAAATTAAGCACCTAAGAGATTTTGGTCGAAGGCAAACAATGCCTCGTTGATTTCGAAAACATTATAATTTCTTTTTTTGACAAAATATTCAATTATAACGTCAAACTTATTCGAGTGTGAAAGCGCAAAACCCGCCTTCATAAGCATTTCCTTCATCTCATTCAAAGGCAGCTCAAGTGCCAGCGCAAAAGCAATTACCGTAGGCTTTGAAGGTCGATACGCTTTGTCGGAACGGATTTTTGAAAAAAGTTTTCGATCAATGTTTGCTTTCTTGTAACATTGTGCATCCGTCATGCCCTTTTCGTCGATTTTGCGAAGAAGCATCTCGGAAAAACTTTCATCAAGCTGCTCAAGCGCATTATCCAGCGAAGCGTCACAGCAGACCTCAATGCTCCTCAGCCTTTTTAAATCATAGCTGTCCTCATGCTCCTCGACATATTTATCATCTATGTATGCCGCAATGTCCGAAAAAAGCTTGCTTCCGATGGTATATGATTTCTTATCGAAAATCACGACATATACCTGCATGTCGTTTTCCTGCAAAAATTCGCTGATGGTATCCACGGCCACGCGAAGCGCCCGGTCTTTCGGATAGCCGTAAACGCCCGCCGAAATCAGCGGAAACGCAAGCGTTTTACACCCATGCTCCGCCGCCAGCGCAAGCGACTTGCGATAACAGGAAATCAGCTTTTCCTCTTCACCGTAATCTCCGCCCCGCCAAATCGGCCCGACCGTATGGATAACATATTTGCAAGGCAGATGGTAGCCTTTTGTAATCTTTGCGTCGCCCGTCGCGCAGCCGTGAAGCGTTCGGCACTCCGCAAGCAGCTCAGGCCCCGCCGCGCGGTGGATGCAGCCGTCCACGCCGCCTCCGCCGAGAAGCGAATTGTTCGCAGCGTTCACGATGGCGTCAACCTTCAGCTTTGTTATGTCGTTTCTGATTATCTGAAGTGGCATATCAACACTTCCTTATCCTTGGGTTGGAATAAATTCAATCATCGCATTTGCAACGTTTGAAATCGGCATCGTCTGCAGCCATACCTTGCCCGGTCCCGTCAGCAATGTATTGAAGAGCCCCTCTCCGCCAAGCAGTTTGTTTTTCAATCCCTGAACCTGTCTGATTTCCATGGAAACACTCGTCTCAAATCCGGCAACATTTCCGGTATCTACCAGCAGCTGCTGCCCCGGAGCAAGATTGTATTCCACCAAATCGCCGTCAATTTCCACAAAAGCCATCCCGCTTCCTGAAAGTTTCTGCATAATAAAGCCTTCTCCGCCGAAAAATCCCGCACCGAACTTTTTGCTGAAATGAATGGAAAGATCCACACCTTTCGTGGACGCGAGGAAAGCCTGTTTCTGCAAAATAAACTCTTTACCCCCTGTTATCTCCAGTGGAAGAATTTTTCCCGGAAAACTCGATCCGAATGCAATCATCGCATCATCCCTGCCCGCCGTGTAAATATTCTGAAACATGGACTCACCCGAAAATGCCTTAGAAAACATCTTCCCGAGGCCGCCTCCCGTTGTCTCCATCTGAAAATCCGTCGTCTGCCAAACCATGGAGCCCTTCTCCGTAATCATCTGTTCTCCTTTGTTCAAATAACAAACCACAACCGGGAATGCCCCACCTTTAATTTCGTATTTCATTCTTTCCCCTTTCTGCAGAGAATTCATTCACTTGTTTCTCTGCCTTTTGCTTCCGTTGTCTTACTGTAATTATATTGCGTCCGCACGAAAAAATCAAGGCATGCAGTGTTCATCCGCAAAGCAAATTACGCGCTCTCGACGATTCTTGCCCCAAACGGCATAAATGACAGCCTGGCCATTTTGAAAAACTGCATTCCGAACGGAATTCCCACTATCGTGATGCACCAAAGGCAGCCAAACATCAGATTTGCGATTGCCATTTCCAGTCCAAAGAAGCAGACCCATATGATGTCTACAAGAAACGAAAACGTCCTGCCATCGTACACGATTTCTTTGCCGAACGGCCAAAACGCAAATTCCGCAAATTTAAAACATTGTACGCCAATCGGTATTCCGATTATTGTTATGCAGAATATGCATCCTGCAAGGCACCATGCAAGTCCGCCAAGCAGACCTCCAAATAAAAACCAAAGTATGTTTCCTAATGTTTTCATATGTATCCTTTCTTTGCTCTTGTCTGCTGGCTGCGTGAGGACTCAGCCATCCTTTAAATATCTCTTGCCCCTATGCCTGAAATATGTTAATATGAACTCAAGACGATGCCTTGCGGCTTCGCTATTTACGATTTTAGGCTACTTGATAGGATAAGCCTTACCGCTCTTCTTGGTGTCAGCAGGAGCGGCTTTTTTATTATGTAGGAATATCGCCGGGCGATATTCCCGGAATAATGACGAAAGCACCTTGCGGAGCGTCGCTCATGAGTGAGCGACATCTGTGCATAGAAATCTTTGATTTCGTTATGCACACTTTTGTCCTATACGAAACTTACTATCCGGAGACTCCAAAATGACTGTAAATCTAATCAACGGTTCTGTGGCCAAATCCATGCCGCTGTTTGCGGTGCCCATGATTTTAGGGGACCTGCTTCAGCAATGTTATAATATCGCCGATACCCTGATTGTCGGGCAGTTTCTCGGCAAAACCGCACTTGCGGCAGTCGGCTCTTCCTTTGCCCTGATGACTTTTCTGACCTCGATCATGCTCACCGTCTTTTTATGCGCTTGAAGATGTGACAGGGCTGGTTTACTTCAAATTGCGTAAGTCAGAGCTTCTTACAAACTCTCAATAAACGCAATCGCCCTCTGAATGACTGCATCGCCGCTCTCGCCGTTTGGCCCGCCGTTGTGGATTTCGTGGTAATAGCCCGGCCACTCAATCATCGTAAAACTCTCTGGCTCCTGCAGTTTGGCAAACTCACGGCTGCCCTGTATATCGCAGATCAAATCTTTCGTGCCGTGCATCAAAAGGCATGGCGTATGCTTTGCCCTGCCGTTGTCCTCGTTCATGCCCTTTTCGAGTGCGGTGCCGATGGTAAATCCCTCGTAAGCGCAAAGCGCGGTTGCATACGGGTGCACCATTGGGTCTTTCTTGTATGGTCTTACATATTCCACATTGCCAAGCTTTTCTTCCGGAAATTCCGACTTGATTTTGAAGTTCGGCGCAATCTTCGTCAAAAGTTTCACCGCTTTCAGAAGTCCACCGCTGACCGGACGCACCAGACGAATCCACGGCGCGGAAATAATGTAGCCTGCCGGCACATCGTTGTGGCCGCCGCGCGCGCGATAATCCAGCGTGATGTTGCCGCCCATGCTGTGCCCGTACATCACAATCGGAACGCCCGGATAAAATTCCTGCGCGTACTCAATCAGTGCATCAATGTCTTTAAGAACTTCTTTTCTCGGGGCGCATGCTCCGCGCACCCCCTGCGAACGGCCGTGTCCGCGCAAGTCCATTGAAACGACCGCAATGCCCGCTTCATTAAAATGCTCCGCCACGCGGCTGAACCTTCCTGCGTGCTCACCGATTCCGTGAATCAGGCAGACCACGTGATTGGGATTTTCGCAAGGGAAGTGATACCCCTGCACAATACAGTCTCTCTTTTGAAAATCAAATAATTTATACATATTGATACCTCCGGCAAAAAAACAAACTCACAATTTCCTGCTCCATTTTGCAATTATTAGCAAGCATGTATTCAATTGTGTGTCTATATTCTTCTTTTTCTAAAAGTGTATGTAACCTTCTGACATCATTTGAGGTTAGTGGTTTGCGCGCAATCGCGAACTTCTCATTTTCCAGCTCTGAAATTCCCATACAATGCAAGTCAAACTGTTTTCCGGTTGCCTGGCAGAGGTTTTGGTGAATCAGAAAGCCGCCTGCATCAATGTCACCAAAATGTACATACTTCAATTCAGGGTTATCTTCTATTACTTTCTTCAAGAAAGCAAGCTGATGCCTGTTTGCATAACCTCCGAGATAAAGATACGAAAAGGTCGCCTCGTCCATGCGTTGAAACGCTGTCTTGTTTTCGACCGTCATAACTTTATCGGTGCCGATCTCTATGCGAGCGATAAAAGGAATGTCCGCTGATGAAATCGCAATGCCGCCGCGAAGCTGACTTGAATCCATGCTGAAATTCTTCCAGTGAAGTTTCCACCGTCCTTTCAGCAGAATCTCCTGCTCGCTTGTAATGACATGGAAGCGTTCCAGTATCGCGTCTGCAGGTTCATAATCTGACTGTGGCACGTCAAGAAGTGCCCTCAGCAAGCTGCAGATTTCTTCATAATTATTCTCTTGAAACCACTTGGAATCACCGTATACCAAAACGGATACCTCCCTGACATAGAGTGATTTGCTGTTTTTCTCAAGAAAATCTATCATTTTCAGGTTTGCATCTATCCTCGCAAATTCAATTTCTTCTGCCGTCTCATTCAGATGCTTCCGCAGTGATTCGCAGTAAGCCTGCACAAGTGCTCCGCCGTGTTTATAAGCAGCAAAAAGCTGAAAGACTTCTTCTTTAATTCGGTTTCGCGGGGTAATTCCACATTGATTTTGCAGAAAATCCCGCACGCCGCTCGCAGAGTCCGCAGGCATATATATTTTTTCAATTTCATCGCTGTATTTCAGTCTTTTAACTGCTACAAACGATTCGGATTCCAGCACATGAATTGCTTCGTTAATGGCTTCTTTTCGCCTCATATCCGCATCATTGGCATGATAAGCTTTGTATATTTCCGACGGACTCAGAGTGATTCTACGGTTGGTCTCTACCTGCTTTGCACTGCGTTTGTCATATTTTTTCAGCAGCTTTTGAAGGATTTCACCGCAAAGTTTTTTCGTCTCACTGTTCATGGAACTTCACCTTTCCGATTCGCATATCTTCTTTTTTTAGTTTTAGCAACGGAATGATCACGCCGCATTCACTTCCGATGGATTCCAGTCGGTTCGGCGGTGCACAAAAAATAACCTGAAAGTTCTGCGCTTTAAAGAAATCCAGCATCAGTTTAATATTGTGATCGCTCATTTTTTCGAAAGGCTCATCGATGAAAATCAAGCGCACAGAATTGACTCTGGCGTTATACAGCATTGAGAGCGCCGCAGACAGAATCAGCGTATAAGGAATCTGCGTTCCCGCGCCTGAGTTGTAGCCCACGGTTTTGGATAATTTTCCCTCTTTGATTGTATCATCGGTTACCAGAATTTCATAACTCATGTAGTTTCGATAATCAGCGAAACGTTTAATTTCCGATAAATCATTTTTATCAATCATTTTGTTGATGATATTTTTTATTTCATTTTCGCGCTTTTCGATTTCGTCTTTTTCATACTTTCCGTATCCGCTGCTGTTAAATGAAATTTGATCGTCAAATAAATCATTGGCACTTTGGAGATATTCCGCGTAATTCAGTACCTTGGTGTAATCAGAATGATCCCTGAGCAATTTCACATCAAACTGATATTGCGTGGAAAATTTCAGCTTTCTGAGTTCTTTATTGATTTCCCGAATATCGCTGAGAGCCGTCCTTGCATGTTCATAGATGCTCAAAACAAATTCATGTTTGAAAATATCTTCATACTTTCTGGTCTGTTCCCGCATTTTTTCCTGAATTCCCTGCAGATCATCAATCCAGATTTTCGTCTTCCGTTTCTGATAGCTGCCCTCTGCATCTGTGCCGAGCGGAAGCCTTTCCTCCTGCGGCTTGCGGTTGTTATAGTTCATCTGACTGCCCTGAAGCATTGATTGCAGATTGGTAATGCTGCTCTGCAATCTCTCCCTGGAATTCTGCTTCATCAGACCACCGATTTTTGCCTCACCTTTTCGGAATCGGTCATATTCTTCGATTGCCTTTTCATGAACAGATGCATGCATCATTCGCTCTTCATCAAGGATGTCTAAAGCTTCCTGCAAATGTCTTCTGTATTCGATCGAGTCGTTCTGCTTGCTTTCCGTATCGACTTCAAGCCTGTCCTTCTTTCGGCTCATTTCATTCTGTCTTTTTGTCCGGTCGTCCAGTTCTCTGCCTAAACGGCTAAGCTGCTCGGAAAGTGCCATAAACTCTGCGTTGTTCCTTTGGGCCTCCAAGAGTTCATTGTAATGATTTCTTTCTTCACGCAGCTTCGTTTCTGTCTGCGCGGCCTCACGATGAGCATCAAGATTAAATTCCCTGAAATTATCAATTGTACTGCGAAGCGAGTCCATTTTTTGCTGCTGCATTTTTTGTTTTTTCAAAAGCTCTGTTTCTTCTTTTTCCAGAAGATTCAAGCGTTTCTGTGCCGCTATTCTGTTCAGCTCGATGGCCTCTTCTCCCAGGCAATAGCTTTTGATTTTTTTAAAATTAATGTATGTCACAGCCATATTTCGGCTTAGCTTTCCTTCTTTGGACATAGCATTATCATAGCTTGGTACCTCTTCCACAGGGACAGCGTGAATTCTCCCGAGCCAGAATTTAAAATATGCCGCGGCATAGGAATTTTGAATATCCAAAAGATGAAATACCGCATCTTCTTCACAGGTAAGTTCCTTTTTCATAAGCCGTTTCGTGTTGACCAATTCGATGTACCTGTGCCCTGACTTATCAAGCATGCGGTTGGCAATATCAAAAGCCGCAGGAGAAACAATTACAGCATAGCGGTGAATCCCAAGGAAAGCTTCTATCGCATTTCTCCAATCTTCATCCTTGATGCCGATGACATATTCACAAGCCATTTTTGCCTGTTCGTCGATGCCCAGCTGTTCAAATTCCCGATTTATCTCTTTTATGAATGCAAGCTGTTCTCCTGCAAAAGTAAAGTCCGCTTTTTTCTTTTTACAGGCCTCCAAAATTTCATTTTGGAGGACGCATTCTTTTTGAATTTTCTCCAATTCATCTTCAATAGAATATTTCTGCTGCATTACCGCATCGCGCGCTTCCTGCAAAGCGCGTCTCAGTTTCTCAAGAAAAAGCTGTTTTTCCGCCGCTTCTGTTTTCGAATCGACAAGTTTTTCAAGCATCCCACTGCCGAGTAGCTGCTCTGCTTCGTTTACCTTGGCGTCTTCCACCGTTTCTCTGACGATTCTTTGGAAATTTTCCAGCATCGCGGCTTCCCCGCGCAGTTTCTGAAGACGCTCCTCATAGCCTTCCATTGCCCTTCGGGATGCTTCGATTGCCTGTGATGCATCCATCTTTTGAAGGGAATCTTTTACTTTCTCATGCTGCTCCTGAGCATTTCGTATTACTTCTTGCTGCGCCCGGATTTTCTTTTCCAGTTCTTCACACTGCAGACGATTCTTTTCGATTATGTCTTCTGCATTCTGTAATTTTTCCTGCCATTCCAAAACTTTCTGATATTTCCGTTTGATATCATCTATAAGCAAGCGTTTTTGTTGTTTTTCCAGTTCTCCGAAGTTTTCCAGAATTTCATCCAAATCCTGAATTTCCTGATTAATCAGCTCCAAACTGTTGTTGATTCGCTCAATATTCTCTTTTGCATCCTTAAGCTTTTCAAACTTAACCGGATGTTCCTCAAGTACCGATTCTTTTATAAACTCCTGAATTTTAGCCGCGGGGTTATATGCCATGATATTGCGAAGTTTTCTCTGGTACGCACTGACCTCTTGATATGGCAGTTTCAGTCCGGTCATCTGCATAAATAAGGTAATTCCATCTTTCTTATTTTTCAGCTTCAATCCGTTTTTCTTTTGAAAGTCAGATGCGTCATAGGGCTTTTCCTGCCCCTTTTCTTCATAGGTGAAATCAAGATCCTTCAAAGTTTTTTTCTCAGCAGCATACCATTCGCTTGTTTTAATGTCGGCTGCCGCAGTTTCCAAAACAACACCAAGCACAAAGCTGTTCTGATTGATCTCATCATAATATTCCAAAGCAATGTGTGTGAAGACACTTGGCATTTTGTCCGCCGGTCTTGCGTAAATGCCCGCGCTGGGATCCAATAAGCATCTGGTATAGGAAACGAGATTCCGCTTGCCGGTTCCTGTATTATTTTTGCTCGTAGCCTCATTAAATTTATAATCCCCCGTATACGCATATTTAATTGCATCTAAAATCGTCGATTTACCGCTTTCATTCTCACCGGTAATCAAGGTCATGTTTTCCGACAGCGGAATATTTTCATTGATAAAGCCGTACCAGTTTATCAGCTTAACCTCACGCAAACCAATTTTACTCATACTCTTCTTCCTCGCTTTCTATGAATAAATCTGCGCTGTCTTCCGCTCCGGATTCAGCAGAGATATCCGGCATCCCTGTGTATTCCTCGATGACGCGTTTAAGCTGTCCGATATCCATACAGAACTGCAGGGATGGATACAGCCGTACAATTCCGTCCTCACGGCCAATGTCGTCACCGAAGTCAATTAAATTAAATCTTCTGAAAACCAGATACGCGCCTTTAAAATCAGCCGGAGTCAGGCTAATCTGATAAATTCCGCATTTATCGATAATGTCTCCTACCGTAACGAAAACAGGCTCTTTGTATCCCATTCGTTCCAAATAGAGCATCCACAGCACCAAGAGCAGTCTTATCTGTTTCGAATCAAAACGATACAGATTTGCCCTTTTTAAACCTACCGTTTCCACATCTTCGTCATGCTGCTGCAGCATGGCAACTTTCAGCCTGTCATCCACCATCACCTGATAACCGATGAGGGAAAGGTAGGTATTTACATCATAATGATTTGACTCTGCGGCGATAAAGTCATATAGTTTTTCATCTTTATCCGCAACAATAAAAGTTGCATCCAGTAGTTTTCGAATACTGCGTTTAAACAGATATGCATCTTCATCATTCCTTTTATTTATGATTTCTAATCCCATATTTTTTCACCTGTTTCTTTCTGTCCGTTCTTTCGTATAATGCGCGCGCCGCTGATTTCCGCGGTTTCGGTTTCAACCGTTTTTTCTCCGAGCTCCACTTCAAACGGGAATTCCTCATTGCCCGTATATGCCATCGCTGCCGCATACATCAAAACTTCTTCCTTCGACAGAATCGGTTTTTCTCCGATTTCAATGCTCTCTGCCATGCCTATCTGTGCATCAAGATAGTCTCCGGTTCTTTCAACAGAATAGCGATTCTGCGCCTGACTGAACATTTGCTCTGTTTTGGCTTCTTTTTCCTCTTCTGTAAGTTCTTCCTTATGAAGTGCAATATTTTCACCCGAATTTTTAATCCTGCGTTTCTTTTCAAAGGATTTATAGCCGACATATCTTTGCTGCATAGTATTAAGCGTATCGGCAACCTTTTCGATTGCTGTTTCCTGTTCTTTTTCCGAAAGCTTTCCCACAATGCTTAAAAAATCATGAAGCACACTTTCCATTTTTTCGCCGCTGCTCGACATCAACAGGATACGCGTATTCGCTAAATTGTAATAGTTATTGATTCTTGTATCAATCAATTCCATATTTTCTTCATACTCGATACTCAAAAAATGCTGCAGCTCCGCAAAATATCGATTCACTCTCTCTTCCGCAGACTGTATGTCCATCTGCAGTCTTTCCGCGCATTCCAGTGTCATCTTCTGATAAATCTCGGGGTCTTTTAGTTTTCGCAGTCTGCCGCGAATAAAGGAAAGCTGCGTCGGTATCAGCCCGTTATTCTTAATGAAGAAATACTCGCTGAAAAACCGATCCAGCATCTGATCCTTCATAATGAATTGCCCGAAACAGTTCATATCCTGAAATGCTATTACTGCCTTCATAATATCAGAAATGCTGTCCTTTAAATCGGTCAGTTCATTTTTTAATTCGCTCTCATTGTCAATCATCGGTACAAGAATGTTGTTGTAAGGATGCTCCATTCTCGGGCTGTCCTCTTCAAAAGCCGATTTCATGATTTCATACATAGAAAAAATACGGTTGGACATAGCCCCTTGACCGCTGCGCTCCGTCAGCTTCCGCAGGAAATCCATGATCCTGCGGCAATCGGTCGCAATATTCACAACATACTCGCCATTACGCCCGATTTCCCTCGGCAGAACCCATCCGGCCTCGCGGAAGAGCGCTATAATAGTTCCCGCCTGAAGCGGATAACCTAACGCTTCTTCATCGGCATCGTCCGGAGGCATATCCTCTGAAGGGATCTGCAAGGTATTTCGCAGATAAAAAGTAATGCAGTCTCTGGCATCAGACTCATAAAGAACCGGAAGTTCCTTCGTCTTGTCAATCAGAAGCTGCATACAGTCATAATAAATTTTTTTGTATTTTAAGTTAAACGGTTTGAAAAAATTTTCATTTTTCAGGTAATCAAATAAGTTCACACTCGTCTCCTATGCTACGGCCGGCTCTATGCCTCGAATTACAGCATTTAAATTGCCTCATTTCAGTATCTTCTTTACCGATATTTTATCATAGGCATTATGACTTTTCTACCTGAATTTCGGCATTTAGTAATAAATTCGCAATATTTCGCCAGCATTCCCTTACAATAGTTCCAAAAGTTCTGCCCTGCTCATATTCATCAAGCCGCCTGAAGATTTTCTCCTTTAAAACTCCAGTCCGTTTTTCTCCGCCCATTCGCGAAACATTTGATTATAAATATCTTCAGTAAAGATTACAAAGTCATCGTATAATGCCAGTTCCTTCAGAGCGGCAATATAAGGCTCTACATAGGCATGCCTCCGCAGGGTACTAAATAACTTTTTTCGCGTTTCCTTATCATCCACACATTCATGTACAAAAAAACTCATTAATTCTTTATGGTCGATTTCTTCGTATGTAAGGAATCGAATATTATTTTCATCAATCGTTGACAGTAATGTATTAATATTAAAATTCTGTATTTGAATCGTCGAAAGACTCGTCCAGTCAAAGGTTTTCGTATCTTTGTGATAAAAAAGCTGTGCGTCTCTGTTGTCTACATGTAACATCAATTCTAAAGCCGTCATATTTTTCTCCTTCCTGAAAAATCATTCATGATATTCTCCTGACTGTTTTGAGGATATGTTTTCATCATTCGTCCGGAATCAATGGCACTTGCATTTACCGACACGAATCGATACCAAAACCGAAAAAAATTATCCGCCAGAAGATAAATTGCAGGCTCCTCATACAGACCCATGCTTTCTCTCCTAAAAACATTCACATCAGACCTTTTCAGCCATCATACGGCTCGTCCCCGTCGTCATACCACCCGTCCCATGCCTCGTCTTCGTCATCGTAGTCTTCCGGGTTATCTTCCCAAAATTCCTCCGGGTCAAAATATGAAAAAGAATGAAGCATCATTTCCTGCTCACTTTTCAGCTGAAAGCAAAGCCCTGACGCAAGCAGATTTCCGTCCTTACGGTACCAGCGCACCGTGATCTGCTTATGGTTTTCATCCATTTTGTCATAATCCCGGCATAAAACTTTTTCGTCCGGCTCGCCTAATGTGGTATACTGCAAGGCACGCAGCGGCATACCCTCTTCCGGCATTTTTCCGGAGTATAGCTCCTTCATTGCCTCTTCACTTATCAGTGGGGCATATCCTTGGTCTTCATAGTTTGTTTGCGGCGGCACATACGGCATGCTGCCTGCATTTTCACTAGGCAGGAGACCTCCGATTATAATTCCAAGTACGACAACAAAAGCGAAGGCCATGCATTTGCCGCCAATCCCTTTCTTTTTTTGCGGTTCAAAGCGCGCCTGCGTGTCTGCTTGCAGTGCAGCGCATGCCTGCGGCTCTACTTGCAGTGCGACACGCACTCGTGTTTCTTGCGGCTCTGCCCTTTCTGGCGTTTTCTTTTGTTTCGGTGCATCCCAGCCTTCCGGCTGTTCGGTTTTTTCGAGGACATGCTTTGTTTTTCCCGGCGGATACGGCGCATCTTCGCTCGTGCACGAAATCACTTGCGTCACCAGTCCAACCCGCTCTTCATTTTCCCTGCCGAACGGCACCTTAACAAAATCGCCCGCCCGAATGCTCTCATCCTCCGTGATATACGAAAGCTCAAACCGCGAGCTGCTGAAGCGAACTTTGCAGTATGTATATTGTTGTTTTGCCTGTTTGTCTGTGTTTGTTGCCATGGTTTGTCCTAACGCATCATCGCATTTATATATTTCCGCAGTCCGGTTTCGGATGAAAAGTCGTACTTCGCATTCATTGCAGTATAATATGCTTCAATGTTTTTCATAGAAATAATTTCATTGGACGGAATACTGTCATCATATCCCTTTCTGGCCTCTTTCCAAGGTTCCTCATTATGCGTAATGCGCTCGAGTGCTCTTCCCCCGTATTCACCAAAGGTATTCATGACCAAATCCAGAACTTTACGCTCATTTTCATCCAGTTCATTGTCGATTCCATCAAAAATCGCAAAACGCGCGTCTTCAATCGGATTATACTTAAAGTCCTTAAACATATCATATACTTCCGGATATACCGGCCCGTGCACCCATGCCTGACAATTTTCGGGGAAAATAGGTCTTCCGTTAAGTGCATATGATACTCCTTGGGTGAAATACAGCAGTTTTTGAAGCATAAGCGGTGTAACTTCTCTCAATTTTTTAAAAATATACGAAATAACTCTCAGCATCTTTGGCGAAACAGAAAAGAGGTTTCCAATCTGCATCGCCGCAGCCATTGCTTTGTTATATGCTGCAGCTGCTATCTTTTCTCTATTTTCGTTTAATTTCCTTTCCATGAATGAAGGTGAGGAAAGCGCGGAACGCAAAACATTCGAATATTGCTCCGAAGGTATCTGACCCGAAAGATATCTGGCAATAGTTACCTCTCCGAATCCAAGCGCCAATGACAGCGGAGCCTTGCCGATTTTGTAAATCTTCATGATTTTTTCGATATCCTCAATAGAAACAATGTGTTCATACGCCCTGTATTGCTCATCAATTTCCCGGATATTTTTATCAATCAGCCCCGGAACACTCATTTCTTCTCCGCATTCTTTGCATATCGCAACAGTAATGCTGAAAGTGTATTCCTTTTCTTTTATTATTTTCGTAATATTTCGTTTCTGCAAAGTATACTCTGTCTGCTTTCTGCACGCTGTGCAAAAGTCACGTTTTACTTCTGTCATATTCAAAATGTTTTCCCCCTGTATAAACATTTTATGATTGTGTTTTTTGTTTTTTCTATCACTTATTATATCACATGATTAGATTTTGTCAATATGCTATCATTCCATTTTCGCTGCATATCTGTCATTCATGACATTGTTTTTTATCCTTACCACTCGATTTCTTCCGGATACTCCATCTTTGAATCATATAGCTCATGGATACTGCAGCCGTACTGTTTCGCCGAATATTCGAAATCGCGCTTTAAATTTCTGTAAACGCTGTCCGTTAACTCATAAAAATCATCAAATCTGCTTTCTACTGTTCCTGTTCCTTTATGGCCTTGGATAGAGATTTCACATTTCTCTGCGCTTCTGCGACTCCAAACAAGTCCATCATCCTCGCAAGATAATATACTGTAATTTTTGCGGAAGTTTCCGCATATCCGTGCTTCCGGGTTTCTTGACAGATAAAGATGAACTCGGAAATCCTATCAAGGTTTAACTCCGTGAGCATTTGGGGTAAAATTCTTCGCTTGAAATCAAGAAAATCAGCAGATTGCGGGTTTTCTTCAAATTCGACTGCTTTATTCTTTTGAGAAATTATTATAATGCCATCCATAAATTCTTTGTTTTGAAAGAGTCCATCCAATTCATTATAAAAAAATTTTCCAAATGATACATCGCCAATCATAGGCAGTAACTCGCGACGGCATACTTTGATAGCGCTGTTATCCAAGACTCTCTCTTGATTTGCAGCTTTATAACCAAGCTGAATCAAACCGTTTTTGAGTAATTGTTTATAATAGTATTCAAATGGAGCGACTTGTACTCTATTTTTTTTACCTATTTCCGCAGACACAATTTCGTACAAATACTGTACCGCATTTGGACTCGAGCCGGCCTTGTACTTCATTACAATAAAATCCTGTGGAGTTGTTTTTAATTCTTTCTCAAAGTATTGTTCAAATTCGCGATATTTATTGAATACTGACATTCTTCCCTCTTTTCTTTTCCTTACTTGCTACAAATTGCATCCGCAAATTGATCACATAATCGGCAGATCCAATCGTGTTTTGCTAACTGCTGCAGCCAAGGCTCCGGTATTTGCTCCATCCCGTACCACAATCCTGCGAGACTTCCGGCAACCGCCGCGGTTGTATCGGTATCCTCTCCCAAATTAACTGCTTTCAGAACACATTCGCTGTATCCGGATGTTGTAAGCAGACACCACAAGGCCGCCTGCAGCGTAGGATTTTTATATTGATTCTTCATTGTCGTACCTGCATTGCTCTATAGTTGCACACATTAAGCCTCTTGCCAGTCGGCAATTTTGCTCCGGAACAGTTTCCAATCCTTTTCTGAAAAATCATTCATAACATTCTCCTTTTCATTAAAAAATACTGTGCTTATCACGTTTTTGCTTTATGCTTGTAAGCTCACAAGCACTGCCGCAAGCCGCTCCTTCTCTCCGCTGCCGGTGGTCGCAAAGCGTTCAATAGGAATCTCATATTTTTTTAAAATATTATTTTTCAGAATATCTCTTTCCTGCTGCTTTTCATTTTCTGCATGGAACGCATATCCGTCAACTTCCACCGCCAGGACCGGCTGATAATCCAACTTTGAAAAAATCATAAAATCCACATGCGAATTCCTGTTCATCGCAAATCTGCACTCTTCATCTGTCAGCTTGCTGTAATCCGAAATCAAATGTTTCAGCGGGACATGGACCGCAACATCATATTTTGAAAAGTCATCTTTTGCAAGTACATCCCGTATCACGGCGTACATGAGATTTTCACTGTCGTAATCGGAACTGCGCCCGTATTTTGTTAAGGCGTTTTCCCTCGCCAGCTCGTAACTTTTATATAAATTATCAAAAATGGATCTTATTTGGCTGTCAATTACCTCATAGTTGTGAATCCAATCAAATCGTGAATCGATGAAGTTTTGTCGTTGTCATTGCCGTCAGTGACCACAATAAACTCTCGAATAGCCCGCGAAACCGCGACATTCAGACGATTTGGGTCAGAGGCGAAGTCTCCGATCTCGTTATCCACGGTGCTGAAGATCATCGTTGTGCGTTCCTGCCCCTGAAACTTATCCACGGTATCAGACTTGATGTTTTTATTGTTTTCATCTATTCGATGCTGCAGCCTCTCAGCCTGCTTGCGGTAAGGCGTTACAATGCCGATGTTTTCTTCTGCCGAAAGACGCAGAGAAGGCAAAACTTCCTTTTCAATCACATCAATCTGCCTTTCATTTACATGGCCGCGCGCATGGTTTCCAGGCACAGTTCTGTAAACCGCCAGAGGCCGCTCTCCCGAAGCCTTCGACATGATGATTAACTCGTCATTATAGAAACGCTTATTGCAGAACCCTATGATCTCCGGATGGCAGCGATAATGCTCACGAAGCAAAACCCTTGGCGCACTTGGGAAAACTTTTGAGACAGAAGACAAAAGGCTGTGTTTTTCATAGCAATACGCTTCCGGCAAATCATATTGAGAAAAAATCGAATTCACTTTCATCTTTGTTTTGCTGTCTACAACATTCGGAAGCTGCTTTAAGTCTCCGACGACTACAGCTTTTTTTGCACACGAAAACGCGAGTGCTCCGGTGCTGATATCCACCTGGGATGCCTCGTCAATAATCACATAATCATATAGATAATCCGGCGACAAACTCGATGTTAAAGAATATGTCGTACTTAAAATAACCGGATAATCCTTCGCAAATTCATCCGCTTTGAATTTTAAGTCACTCAATGTGTACGCACGTGCATGCTTTGCTTTATGATATTCCCTCGCAAGACTTGCCTTAAAAATACGAACGGAATCTTCCGTATACCGCTTCATCTTCTCGTCAAAACTATATGATTCAAGCCTTTTATTCAGGCCATCAATCTCGCTCTGAATTTCCGCAATACGCTTTATGTAATACAGATTTTCAAAAGATTCGCAAACGGTGTCCATATGCCATGTGAGAAATGCAAATTCACGAATCCGATAGCGGAATCTCCACAGCAGTTTCTTGAAAAATCCAATGCGAATGCCGTTTTCCATGCAGTATTCGTATTCCGTCAGCTGCTGTAAGATTGCTTGTGCATCTGCTCCTTGTGAAAACACTTCCTGAAGGATATCATCTGTTCGCTGATGGTCGCTGCCGCCCGTATAATGCTTGTACTCTCTTTCCAGTTCATCAAGTTCCGCTGTTAACACGGACAACTTGTTTTTTGATTCCAGCATTTGATTCAGTTCATTTTCTGAATCTGCCAAATTCCTCTTTAGCTGAAAATACTCCTCCCTATCCATACGCCATGATTCAATATTCGGAATCTCTATTTTTTGATTGCGAATAAATTTTTCTTTGTTTTCACTTTTGCCAAGCGGTGCTGCGATGAAGGAAACTCCGTACTTTTCAAGTTTTTCGTAAACGTTTTCCGTGGCAGTGTTATTATTTGAAACCACCGCAACTGTCTCATTATTCATTACCGCATTCGCAATAATATTTAAAATAGTCTGTGTCTTTCCCGTACCCGGAGGTCCTTCAATTAGGCTGATTTTGCTCCGCATGGCATTCTCCACGGCTTCTTTCTGGCTCATATTAAAGCCGAATGGATAAACAACCGTACGGTCGATATTTTCTTTTTCCTGAACCGGCGTGCATTCGAGATAATCATGCAAAACACTGACTCGCGGAATCACTCGAATCTTATCGTACTTTCCTTTCAGAACATTACATCCTTCCACAATTAAACCGATTTTTTCAGCCAGTTCGCGAAGGTATTGGAATCCGTTTCTGCTTCTGCAGGCGGTTTGTTCTGTAACCCGCACCTGATTTTTGAAAACTGTACGATAGCTGTCGTCCGTAAAGATGACACGCACATACTTGCCAAAATCCTGCACACCGCATGCGTCCATTCTCAGATTTCCGTCCAAAATAAGTGCTTTCCCTTCAAGCGATTTCGTGTCTACACCTTTACAGACAGTAAGATTAGATGCACTATACCGGAACGACTTGTTATTTTGGAAAGTTACCCGGACAAAAGGACTGTTCTTCTCATATTCAAATTTTTTTATTTCTTCAGTTTTATCTTCCCCTTTGAGAAGAATCAAGTGGGATGGGTATTTTTTCATAGGCGCTCCTGGTGTTAAAAATTATTGTTTTACGTCAATGTATACCTGCATCTCTTCATAAATCTTCATGGACTTTTTATCGATTTTCTTAAAGTCTTCTGCGAAGGACTTTAAGGAACCATCAGGATTTATTGCCATATTGGTAAACTGCAGGTATGTTTCATAAAATTCCGTAATTTTATTATATGCTTTTTCATACTTCTTCGGTGGACTTTGCAATGCTTTCATATATGCTGTTACCTGGTTTTGATTTTCAACAATTTCACTAAGTTGCTTCTTGAAATCTTCATCTGCAAATAAATTACCAAGCGCATCATTAAAGTCGGAAACAAACACGCCTTTTGGCTTTGTATACTTGTTTGTCTCTTTGTCAGACTTCTCCCATATTGCATTACTCCATGTTTTTTGTATTAAATTGCAAGCAGCTTCAGCATCTGCACAGCCTTGCAGCATGGTATATGTCGCATTATAAAGATTCACAGCATATTCTTTTTCCTTTATTTGTGCGAATCCAAAACAAAGAACTGCAATCAAAACAACCATGAAAGCTGAAAGCAGTATTCGTTTCTTTTTTTTATTTTTTGGCTGTTTTTCTTTATTCTTTTGTATGGGTACTACGCCTTCTTCCTCTTCAAAGGCGATTGGATATCCACATCTTGGGCAAACGATGACATCTTGATCAATTTCATTTCCGCATTCGGGGCATGTTTTCTTTGCTTCTTGAGAAAATATGCAGCCGCAATAGACGCAGCTCTGCGCTTTATCCGAGATTTCTTTGCCACAGTTCGGGCAGTTAATCAGTGCCATGATAAACCTCCTATCTTATATTCCGTTAGCGAATGCATGCCGTTATGATTATGATTCCTCCATGTATTGTTAATAGCACCCGTATTAGCGCAATTGCCTTTTATCATTGGAATGTTCTGTAAAAAGCAGAAACCTTCTGCACGTTGTTGATTTTCCTTTTCATCTGATGAATGCAGTTGATCATCGAAACCATATTTCTTGCAAATTTCGTTGATGGTTTCTGTATACAAAGAGCGCGAATGCTTATGTAGGTTTTGGTTTTGATTTTTCTTTTTTAAGTATCGTTCCCGAACCGCGTTCCAAGCCTTCGGCCGCTGTCTCAGCCAGTTTTCTTTTTCTTTAAGATTAAAGCCCTTTGACTGCTGTTGCCATGAATAAGAGTTAGATTTTTTATCAAGCGCAATATATTCCTGCCCCGCTATACCTTCTTCGTCTATAAAATTATTTACAATTGCAATGTCACAGCTATGAATAATCTTTTTCTTTTGGGAATCATACAATTTAATTGTAAAAACTCGCTTTGAGTTTTCAAAATGGGTATATCCATATTTTCCATACACCTTCTGGAATGCGCGCTCAAGAGTCTGCCGTATTTCCTCTGCTAAATATTGTTCTTCATTATCATTTACTTCGAGGTTCACATCAAAATCAAAACCTATGTTTGTTGCTGGATCATAGGTTATCATATTCCTTGCACTGCTTCCTATAAGATAATACTGAAAAGTAAAATTGTCTCGCACCTCATCTTGAACCTCATGTACAAGGTTTTCCAATTTTTCTCGCACTTTTCTCGCTTCTGCTTTGGTGACATACTTAAAATGGTACATAAAAACGCTCCTTTCTCTCCCATGCCTCCCATTGAGCAGTGACTGCTAAATCATTTCATAATACCACTTTTTCGATTTTTGTCAATGCATATTTCTATTTTTGTGGTTGTTGCATTTTTTGCAACAACCAGTCTATGCGAAGTGGTTGTTTCTGTTTTAAAAACAACCATCATCTTTGTGTCACCGGTGGTGACACTTTCTAAATTGACGATTTTGCTGAGGCCGGCAAAATCGTCTAAACCATAAAAAAGGGCTCATTCTGCTGCTAAAAGGGATTCAAAATTCTTCCCACGTTCTTCCGTCTAAATCACTTGCAATCTTTTTTGTATCCGGCATAGTTTTATAACCACGCATTTCTGCAAGATTAAACAGCTTGCTCTTTTGAATCGGATTTTTGCTTGATTTTTTAAAGTCAGTCGGATAGAACTGCTCAACAAAGAAATATCTATGGCGAACGGTTCTCAAATTGTAGCCGTATTCTTCTGCACGTCGCACTGCTTCTAAGATTGCACTCTTTTCAGACTCTGTAACCATTCCTCCGGATTCCGATTCAAATTGCATTTCACCATTAACTTCTTCTGCCAAAACTGTTTTCTTGAGTTTGCCGATGGCCCGAATGCTTTTCTCTTTATATAACCCGATATATCCATGCGCGGAATAATTATGTGCAGCCTCGTCATAATAAAGATTTAACTCCATATTATCCTTGAATGTCTTTCCAGCAGTGAGTGCACGCATCCATTTGTATCCATCCGGGATCAGATTCTCCTGCATACAATAGTCCTTAAAATCCTCCAGTATCGGAATCATCTCAACATCACGTTCCTCAACGATATCTTCCATTGCGGCAATCAATTTTTCAAAAGTTAGATTTACATGATTGATTGGAGAAAATATTTGTGCATGGTGTTCCTCGTTGTATTGCTTTATCTCTTGAGCCATTTCAGCCTTCAATTTTTCTTTCATCGGCTTAGGATCCAAGGTCAGCAAAACCTTGATATCTTCTGTTCCAAACTGCTTTAAATGATTCACAAGCTGCATCTTATCAAACTGATTGTACAGCTTTGTTTCAACAACAATTTTGAAACTCTTCTGGCTGATGACAGCATCCGGCACACTTCCGTCTCCGGACACTTGCAATTCGAACACCAGCTCCGGACTTTCATCCTGTTGCAATATCAAATCGTTCAGCATCGTAAAAAACTTGTCCGCATTATAGTTATACAAGCGAGACAGCATTAACATGGTATTTGATGTATCTACATTCTCTTTCGAATGATAACGTTGAAAATAGTGGATGTGCATGACTAATTCTTCTCCTTTCCGTTATACAGATTCTTATTCCTCAACTCCAGTTTCCGCCGTTTGCTGTTCCTCTAAGCTCATATACTCTTCTCTTAATTGATGCAAAGTTTTTCCGCTTCCTTTTAATTCTGCAAAGGCGTATGTCTGCACGGAGGACCACCCAAAAACATCTTTCAGCCATTGCTGCATAGAAACAGCTCGTCCATCTGAAAGAATCATTTTTCCATCTTTTTGTAAAATCACTTTTTCCATTCTGTACATTTTTTACTTGCTTCCCGACAATTAACATAGATTCCTCGTCCGTTTCGCACAGCATATCAATGTTCAGACGCAGCATTTCTTCAATATCTCTTTCAAGCATATTCAAATCTGCAAAAGTTGTCTCTTCAATCGGCGTCGGCTGATTTTTATTTTCTAAAATATACATTGCTGCCTCCAATCATATCCCATTTTTGTTAATCGTTCCTTGCAAGCGTTGCGCTCTTCCTCCGTAAAGAGTTCTATATACTCAGGTTTCAGCACATGAGCCTCAATTGATAAATCTAACCTTTTATGCATCCACAATGTTGTGAAGCCCTCTGTCCCTCCCGGTTTCGTAATTAACTGCTTTGCTGCTGCAACTGCGCCGATTCGGCTCATTAATTGATGGAATCGTACCGGATTATATCCACATTCCTTTTTAGCAATCCGGCAAAGTTCTTCCATATCACAAGTAAATTTTCGTTCAAGTTCTGTCATCGTTGTTTCCTTCAAAATCAAAAGTTAAGCACGTCATTCCTTCTATTCACTAATGCGTGCATCAGTAAGTAGCGCATATACATACGCACTGCCTCTTATCGTCTGCGATAATTCCCCGGGACCATTTACAGGCCACATTTCAATTGCCTGTTCAAAATTTGAGTATGTGAGATTTTGATTTGCTCTGTTGACTCTAATGGCATTTCCACTCACTTGATATGTAAACTCACACCCCCGCACAGTGTGAAAAATTTCGCCTTCATGTGCTTTGATATTTTTCCAAACTTGTTTAATATTCATATTTTTTCTAAACTCATTTAATTTTAATGTAGAAACTATTTATCGTTGACATAGTCTAATGAGAAGTTCTATCGAATGCTTAAGTTCTTCTTGCGTATAGCTCTGATTAGGCCTTGGATGATCAATTAAATTTCGTATATAAGTCGGAAGTGTCTTGTACTCTGTGGTTTTTCCTTTACCGTTTGTAAAGTGTGAATTTTTTCCATGTAGTATTGGGTCAAATATTCCTGTTTGTTCTGTAATATACTTATCGCAAGCAGATATAGTACTCTTACCTGTCTTATTCTGCAAATAGCCATATAACTCGATATGATAGTCCACCGAAAGTACTCCAAATGCTAAATAATTAGTTTCCGCTGATGTCACTGTGGGTAATGTTGTTGGTGCGGTGATATTTTTAGCATGGATAACTCCATCATCATCGCGATGAAGAATAATAATTAATACATTTTCTTGATCTTTCAGTGCCGACTTAATTACATACTCTGAATGAGTTGCAATGATTACTTGTGCCGTCTGAACAGCATTTTCATTAAATAAGTTCCGATAGTAAGACAACACCTTCTGTTGCCATTTTGGATGCATACTTAATTCTGGTTCATCAATAAGTACTATGCCCCCTGAAATGCTATTTTTATTCTTTAACAGGTGTGTCCCCCGAAATACAATTTGTTTTTCTCCTGTGCTCAAAGCATCAATTGGGATTCCTTTTCCGTTCTTTTCAAAAATAATTCTTAGTTCTTCACCATTATTGTTTTCCACACCTTTAAATTTTACAGCGTCGAAAAAATCATTAAAGGCCGCTTCGAATCTATACTTTTTTGAAGTTCTTTTAAAATCGGTAAACGAAATCTCTGTTCCAGATTCTGTTATTCGCATCCATTCAGCATTATCTTGAGCATCAATATCAACTATCAATTGTTTTATTGCAGTAAAATCATCTCTTTCGTCATTCTCATATTTACCGGAATCTAACTGTTGTATTGTTGTTGCTCTTACCTTTTCTGTATTAAATCCAGACCGTGCCTTTGAATATGCAAACCCATAATGCCGTAAATCTTCGCAATCTGATTCTATTAATTGTGGGTTATTACTTTTGTTTGAACGTACTTTTTGGCTCGTTCCGTTTAATTCATTTTTACGCATATGAAATCCTAAACTAGAGTCAAGATCTTCCTTTTTTGTTACAGTATAAGGAGTATCATCTATAGTATAGCTAATATAATTGAACGCCTCTATTGAGCCTCGGTTTAGGAAAGTGGATAAAGTTTCGAGTATCGTTGTTTTCCCTGTTCCATTTTCTCCCGCAAGTATAATGGTGTTACAGATAGTCCCATCGGATTTAGTAAAATCAAGCTCTAAATTTCCTAAGATTTCATGGTTATCCCATTTTATTTTTCTAATCATTACAAATCTTCCCTTCTTCTGTCCAAAAAATCTTTCTGCCTTTTATGCACATACACTGTCTTTTTTCTTTTTACGCAAAGTCATCGCTTTCTCCTGCTAAAATGTTCTTCCTCTGCCACCTTCATCGCTTCCGCCTGTGAAAAGTCATACTTTTTACTCTGCTCAAACGGTACAATATTTTCATCATAGCGATGCATATCATTGTTATCCGTCCAGAGTTCGCACTGGGTCATAACTGTCTGAACTGCATCGTCCATGCCTTCCGGCGGATATTTGTGCTTCTTCAGGAGTTTTTTGATCATCATACGCATCTTAGCTCTTGCGGACTCGCGCTTCTGCCAGTCGATCGTACGATTCTTTCGCAAAGTATCTGCAAGTTCTCTTGTAATAGCTATCAATTCTTCATTTTCGTAGAAGTCCTTGATTGCCTGTGGCTTCGTCAATGCATCGTAGAAAGCAAGCTCATCCGCTGTTAATCCGAGTTTTTCTCCCTCTTTTTTCGCTTCGACAATTTGTTTTGCCAATGCAAGCAGTTCTTCAATCACTTGCTCATTTGTCAGCATTCCATTCAAATATCGATTCATCGTGCCTTGAATGATTTCACTGAATTTTTGAGACTTTACAACGTTTGTATGACGGTAAATCTGAACCTGTTCTGCAATAAGTTTTTTCAGAAGCTCTACAGCAAGGTTCTTCTCTTTCATCTTTGCGATTTCTTCAAGGAAACTTGGGTCAAAGATAGAAAATCCCTCTGCAACATCTGAAAATAAATTGATAACACCATCGCTCTGAATGCTCGATTTCAATAGCTCGTTAATACGCTCATTCATCTCTTTGAGAGAGATTTTTTTACCTTCGCCTTGTGTCATCAGACGCATAACAAGCACGCGTGTAGCTTCAAAAAAGGCTGCTTCGATGCGAAGTTCTTCCGGAACCATGGAAGAACACAATGACAGTGCTTGTTTGAGCAACAAAGCCTCTTTTGCGAACGTATCTCTATCCTCTTTTCTAAGTGGATCAACAATGAAGTTAACCGCGCCGCTGATTGCTTTGGATCTGTCTAAATTGCTGCCTTTGACAAATTTAGAATAGTCGTATCCATGAAAAATGTCTCGACAGATTGAAAGTTTTTCTAAGAACTTTGGATAAGCAACTTTTGAAACATCGGTATCTCCATAATTTTTCTTATCTCTTGCGGAATAGTCGTTCATAGCTTCTTTCAAAGCCGTTGCGATTCCAACATAATCTACGATGAGTCCACCTTCTTTATCCTTAAAGACACGATTGACACGCGCGATTGCCTGCATCAAATTATGGCCTTTCATAGGCTTGTACACATACATGGTTGCAAGAGACGGCACATCAAAACCCGTCAGCCACATATCAACCACAATTGCAATTTTCAGCGGACTGTTATTATCTTTGAACTTCTTTGCAAGCTCCTCTTTGTGATGTTTGTTTCCTATAACCGGTCGCCAATCTTCCGGGTCTTTGTTGCTTTCTGTCATGACAACGGCAACCTTTTCATTCCAGTTAGGACGCAGTTCCAATATCCGGCGATATATTTTCATAGCAATACTGCGCGAGTAAGCGACAATCATTGCTTTTCCTGTCAAAAGCTTCTCTCTGTTTCCCTCGTAATGTGCAAGAATATCTTTGACTAAAGAATCAATGGTTTGATCATTACCAAGGACTTCTTCCATCTGTCCTAATTCTCGTTTACTGCTCTGGATTACTTCTGGATCTGCATTATTCGCCATGATGTCATATTCCGCATCAATTAAGCGCAGAGTTGCTTCATCAAGTTTGAGTTTGATAACCCGGCTTTCATAATATACAGGTCTCGTTGCACCGTCTTCCACCGCCTGTGTCATATCGTAAACATCAATATAATCTCCGAAGACTTCACGCGTGCTACGATCTTTCATGGAAATCGGAGTTCCGGTAAATCCGATATATGTAGCATTCGGCAAGCTGTTTCTGATGATTCGTGCTGTACCTACCTTGATTTCGCCAGTTTTGGCATCAACCTTTTCTCTCAGCCCATATTGGCTGCGGTGTGCCTCGTCTGCCATAACGATAATATTGCGTCTTTCGGAAAGCGGCTCATGTGATTCTTCAAATTTCTGCATCGTCGTAAAAATAATTCCATTGGCTTTTCTTCCATCAAGCAGAGTTTTCAAATGTTCTCTGCTCTCGGCATGCATGGGCTCTTGACGCAAAAATCTCTTACACTTTGCAAACTGTCCGTACAACTGATCATCTAAGTCGTTACGGTCTGTCAGGACGACAATCGTAGGGCTGTCCAATGTCTCCTGCAATAAATGTGCATAAAAGACCATCGAAAGGGACTTCCCGCTTCCCTGTGTATGCCAAAATACACCGCCTTTACCGTCGGTAACGGTTGCATGTTTTGTAGATTCAATCGCTTTTTTCACAGCAAAATACTGATGATAGGCGGCTAATATCTTGAAATGCTGTAAGCCTTCATCAGAAAAACAGATAAAGTTTTTTATGATATCCAATAATCTTTCTTTTTGAAATATCCCCTCAAAGAAAGTATCAAACTGTGCGTACTGTGTTTCCTCATAACTGCCATCCTTCGTTTTCCATTCCATGTATCGATCTTCACCAGATGTAATGGTACCTGCTTTGGAAAGCAAGAAATCGCTCATAACACAAATGCAATTATAAAAAAACATTGACGGAATTTCCTGCATATAATTTCGAATCTGCAAAAATGCCTCAGACGCATCGGTCTCTTCTCGCGACGGCGATTTTAATTCAATCAAAACAAGCGGAAGCCCATTTACAAACAACAATACATCCGGACGCTTGTTGCTGTGTTCAATAAATGTCCACTGATTTGCTACGATAAAGGAATTATTATTTGGCTGCTTATAGTCAAGCAGATATACAATGCACGAGCGTTCTTCTCCTTTATCGAAATATCGCACTTCAATGCCATGTTGCAAATAGTCCATAAAGACTTCGTTTTTCTGCACCAATTCTCCGTTTTCGAAATTCTTGAGTTTATACAGCGCATCCTGAATGGCATCGTTCGGTAAATTCGGATTCAAGCGATAAAGCGCCTCTATAAGCTCCGTTTCATATAGTGGGTTTGCAAAATCCCGCTCAATATCCGGTCCGTAGATGTGGCGATAGCCCATGTTTTGGAATAGTTCTACTACTGATTTTTCATATTTTTCTTCTGTAAAAAAAACTGACATGATTATTTCCTTTGCTTTATTAAAGTTTCAGCATTTTACTTATTTTCTTGATGCTTTTACTATTTTGAAAAGCTCTATTCTGATGCAATAAGTTGTCAATATCTATTAATTCATCATCATCCCAACCATAAAATATTCTCTTATTAATATCCGTCATAATCGAATAATATAATTCAGATATTTCTTTAACATCTTGTTCAATTTTTTCTTCTAATACGAATTTACTTCTTCGCAAATTGCTAAATTGGTCGGATAAGTGCATCTCGCATATCCTTTCCATATTTTTTTGATCACCTATAAATAAGAACTCGCCTTTAGAAGGATTGCTTTCAAATCGAATATCCCAAGCATCTGGATATTTTGTTCTCAAGCATATTACCCATACAGAAAACAGATAGCCTTTAATTTTAACAGCATCTGATTTATACTGTTTATATCCTTCAAATTTCTCTAATGCTTCGCAAAATCCCCGAATAAAATCAAGTTCTATAAATACCTTTAGCCTCTCTTCATATAATGCTATCTTTTTCTGAATTTTAGCAATAGAAAGTGGTATTACAATTGCCACTATTACCGCAAACAATGAAAATGTAACACTTAATACGCCACTATTTTGATTTATCCATTCTAAACTCATATTGTTCACCTACAATTCGTAATAATCATAAACAATAATTTAGCGGCTTAAAGTTCGATGTTCGATACATCAAGCTCACCGGACATCAACTTAGGCAATAAGGACTCTCTCAGTTCTTCAAGATATGTATTTTCGGAGATGTTAGATGAAACTTGTTTATATAATGCAGTTACAACCTCATCTAACGGTTTCAATGTTGAAAAGTCACTTGGCAAAAGCAGTTTGTATTCAGGCAAAGCCTTTTTACTTAAATGTAGAACTGTTGTACCATTTACATATCCCAAGCAATGAGCTTTGAATTTCTTGTCTTGAAGAATTGCAGCAATGAGAAATTTGGAAACACCATCCTTTTTAGGAAGAACTTTTACCAAATCCATAGAGAAAACAATATCATCATACCCCGATTTACTCATTACTAGTTCAGCATTACCGATAACTTCGGCGTTTTGAGTTAAGTCTGTATGAGCAACTAAAGTATCAAACAATTCAGCGTGTTGAGATTCTTTTAATTTTGATGATGGTATAATTTCTTTATAACCATCCAGCTTGAATCCGCCTTTACGGTCAAAGTTCTTTATTGTTGCCATAGCTATTGTGGAATCGGTCAGTTCAGTTCCTTTGTATGAGTACCCACTAATGAACTCAGCTATGTCAGACAAAGGTGTTTCTACCCAATCGGAAGGCATAACACCATCAAAAGGTTTATATTCAGAAAGCCAAGCGGTGCATATTGTTTTGATTTGCTCGAGTAAATTATTGTTTATAACATATCCCATAACTTCCGTGGGTGGCGGGTGTTGATATGGGAACTGCCGCCCCATAGTCGTTCTCTAAAATAATTCAAAGGAGAATTGACTGTGAAACAAAATTTAATCAAAGATGTTATTCAGGGAATGTTACCATATCTGAATAATGCACAAAACGAAAAGTTGCAAGAAGTTTTGCAATATACTCTTGCAAACTATGAGGTGACAGAAAAACAACAACAAGAGAAAAATTCAGAACAGAACTTTGTGGAACTGTTTTTATCGGCAAAACGCATTGAAGGTTGTTCCGAGAAGTCACTTAAATACTACAAGGCAACTATTAAAGCTATGCTTGCTGAACTTCAAAAAGATGTCAAACACATAGTAACCGATGATGTAAGAAAATACTTAACAGAATATCAGGAAAAGAAAAAGTCAAGCAAGGTTACGATAGACAATATCCGCCGTATTCTTTCCAGCTTTTTTTCTTGGTTGGAGGACGAGGACTATATACTGAAAAGTCCGGTGCGTCGTATACACAAAGTAAAAACCGGTACAAACATTAAAGAAACATACTCAGATGAAGCATTGGAACTTATGCGAGATAACTGCACAGAACTTAGGGATTTGGCGATTATTGATATTCTGGCGTCAACCGGTATGCGTGTAGGCGAAATGGTATTACTTAACCGTAATGATATTGATTTCAACGAGAGGGAGTGTGTTGTTTTCGGTAAAGGCAGCAAGGAACGAGTAGTCTACTTTGATGCTCGCACAAAGATACACTTGCAAAATTACTTGAAGAGCAGAACCGACGATAACCCAGCACTGTTCGTATCACTGAAATCACCCCATGAGAGGTTGAAAATCGGCGGTGTTGAAGTTCGCCTTAGAGAATTTGGAAAGCAATTAGGCTTGCAAAAAGTACATCCACACAAATTCAGGCGTACACTTGCAACTATTGCAATAGATAAAGGAATGCCCATTGAGCAGCTTCAACAGCTCTTGGGGCATAGAAAGATAGACACGACCTTGCAATACGCAATGGTTAAACAGAGCAATGTTAAGATTGCACATCGTAAATATATTGGATAGAGAGGAAAAGATTATGGCTGAATGGGTCGAGAAAAAAATATCTGATATTGGAACCGTTGTAGGCGGTGCAACGCCTTCAACAAAAAAGTCGGAAAACTATGAGGATGGGAAAATTGCTTGGATTACGCCAAAGGATTTATCTACATTCTCTGGTCGTTATATTGAACGGGGCGAAAGAAACATTACAGAAATAGCTTTGAAAAGCTGTTCTACTCAACTCTTGCCACCGAATACCGTATTGTTTTCATCAAGAGCGCCGATAGGATATGTCGCTATTGCCGCTAATGAAGTTTGCACCAATCAGGGCTTTAAGAGTGTTATTCCCAATGAGAATACAGACCCTCTCTTCCTGTTCTATTTACTCAAATACAACAAGGATAAAATTGAAGGAATGGGTAGCGGTACGACTTTCAAAGAAGTATCCGGAAACACAATGAAGAATATTGTTGTGAATGTACCTACTGATAAGAAAGTACAGGAAAAGATTGCAGCTATTCTCGGCTCTATTGATGACAAAATTGAAGAAAATGAGCAGATAAACAATAATTTAGCGGCTTAGATGTCTGTATCAGAGACATCAAGTTCACCGGACATAAGCTTTGGCAACAATGAATCTCTTAAATGAATGAGTCTTTCATTTTCATTAAGATTTGAAAACACCAAGGAAAACATATCGGCTGTAGTATCATCAAAAATTTTCATATCATCAGGTGACGGAAGTTGGAATTCAAATTCCATAAAATCCTTTTGATAAAGATGAGGAATGACGCTTCCCTCTGTCCTACTAGCGATAAAAGCTTTAAACAGCTTAGACTTTAACAAATAGTAAATGAACTGTGTTGAAATTTCGGATTGCCTGGTGTTCCTGATTACAAAAATTCCTGATGCAACACTAGTCGGAGCATCCAGTTTATCGACATATCCAATTTTTCCGATAGTTCCATCCTTAGAAAGAAGGATATCTCCAATGCTAAGCATTATTTCAGGAGATTCCTCATATCTTTCAGCGGATATGTAACCAGCTTTGTTCCAGTCAATGCCCGATAGAGTGAGACTCTCACCATTGATGATACGGTAGTTTGAAATTGGCAAATACTCTGATTTTTTTAAACCTTTCCATCCAATACGCCCCTTGATGTAAAGGTAATCGCCAAGCTTTACTGGCTGAGTATCTGTATCATTAATGGTTTTAAGCAGAACCATCTCAATTTGCTGCTCTAAATTATTGTTTATCTTATTGTTAAGATAAATTTTATCATCTATCGCTCTTAAGATGTTTGTTATTTTCTTTTGTACTTCAAGCATGGGAAAATCAATATCTATCTTTGCGATTACTTCTGTTTGCACTCGTTGTCTCCCTGATGAGCCGACCATTGATTTGATTGCAGGATCACGTACAATCGAACTGCACACAAGGTAGTATACAAAGTCTGGTGTTGTTAACCCATCTTTAGCTCTGAACACAATATACTCTGTTGAACCAAATCCCACTTCTTCCTTATTTAAGATATTGACTTTAGCTGTTTTTCCATTTTCAAGGCAAGGCGTTATGCGTGCCATGATTGTATCTCCATTTCTAAACTTGCTGCCTCCATGAAAAGTTGTCAATTCATATTCTGAAATATCGCGGCAAAAAGGATGCAATTTGTCCATTCCTATCTTCTTAGCAACACATCCCTGCATCATCTTTTCTTTAGGATTTATTTCTATATAATCACTCAGCGGTGCCGTTATTCTTTTGGTATTCATATACTAAATCTCACTTTCAGCTTCGTCATCATCTATCCGATATACATCTTCAATAGAATAGACTGTATCATCAAAAACTTCTACTTGAATTGCTATATTAACGGTCTCTGTTGTTTCCCCACCATCTTTTAAATTGTAGTCAATATCTAAAATAGCTTCAATGTAATATTCTTTTAAGTTTTCATCTGTATTCAAACACTCAATAGCGTCAACGCTAATCAAATGTGCACTTGCGGCAGAAATTAAACGTCCATTTTCAACAAGTCCAAAATTCGTATCAATGATTTGATTAAGAAAATTGCTTGAGCTTAACCAATTGGTAATATCGCTATATTCATCAAATTCTTCAATAGGTTGATAAGAATATTTGTCAATTTCCTGAGACCAAAGTTCCAATTGTTTTTTGACATCTTCTTTTTTTGTGCATATAGAGATTTGTGCATCTGAAAATAATTGTGTAAATTCGTTAACTAAATTCTCTTTAAAGCCTTTATCCTCTGAGTAAAATATAAGTTTAACTTCCGGATTATTCTCTGCAAGTTCTAAAATACTTTCCCAAATTAAAACATCTTTAAATCCTTTATCTGACTTTTTATCCTTTCCCTCAAAAGGGGCTTCTTTTTTAAAAGCTCGATTAACTATTCTTCCAAAACACTTCTCTGTGGGGATTGGCAATTCTATTATTTTATTAATGCCGCTTGTAATAGCGTCTTTATATTCACTTATTTCCTTTTCAATATAACTTGCATAATCTTCTAATGGTAAGCGTCTAACTGCATACTCTGGAAACTTCCATTTTTCAAATTCTGCTATGCTCTTTTCATGGGCCTCTACAATTTGCTTCTTTAATTCATTCCAAATGACAGATGGAAGCGCAATCTCAACTTTCTCATATATGTCAAGTTGATTAATCATCTCAATAATGTTCTGAAATTCAGAATTAAGCGAAAACGAAGTAAAATCAGCCTGTCTTTGATATGATTGGTATAGTTTGTTTGTATCAAAGATCAAAATATATCTTTTGTCATTTGACTTCATACCCAATCGCCCCCAGTTTTTTGCGGATTTCTTCTTCCAACTCATGTGATTTTGCAAACATATCCGACAGTTCAGAAGTAAGACGCTCCATTTTTTTTTCAAACGGTTCTCCGTCATCTTCGATTTCTTCGATCCCAACATATCTGCCCGGCGTGAGGATGAAGTCTTGTTTCTCTATTTCTTGAATATCAGCAACAGCGCAGAAACCTTTTACCTCTTCAAGAGTTCCGTTCTGGAACTGTGTAAAAGTATCTGCTAACTTCTGAATATCCTCATCTGTAAAATCTCTGTGCTTACGGTCAAGCATATAGCCCATTTTGCGGGCATCAACAAACAGAGTTTTGCCTTTCTGTTTTTTGTTTTTTGAAATAAACCACAGTGTTACCGGAATCGTAACACTATAGAAAAGCTGTGTCGGCAATGCCACAATTCCTTCTACTAAATCGTCTTCTACCATCTTTTTACGGATCTCGCCCTCACCACCGGACTGTGTTGACAATGCACCGTTAGCTAAGACCAAACCGATTTTTCCGTTTGGAGCAAGATGGTGTATCATATGCTGAATCCATGCATAGTTGGCATTCCCAGCTGGTGGTATACCATATTTCCATCTCACATCATCAAGTAGTTTTTCCTGATTCCAAGGATGATAATTGAATGGTGGATTTGCCAGAATGAAATCTGCCTTCAATGTTGGATGTAGATCGTTTGTAAATGTATCTGCCTGGTATGGTCCAAAATCTGCATCAATACCACGGATAGCCATATTAATCTTTGCCATCTTCCATGTATCCGCATTGGCTTCCTGTCCATATACAGAGATAGAGTCTCTATTGCCAGAATGAGCTTCTATAAACTTCGCGCTCTGAACAAACATACCTCCTGAACCACAACAGCAATCATATACTCGACAGTTTTCGAAAGGTCTAAGAATAGAAACCAACGTCTTGACAACACTTGACGGCGTATAGAATTCTCCACCACCTACACCCTCTTTCTCAGCAAATTGGGCAATACAATACTCATATGTTCGACCAAGAAGATCTTCGCTAGCCTCAGTGTCACTCATATCAATATTATTCGTGAAGATATCTACCACCTCACCCAACACTCTCTTATCAAGGTCTGGACTTGCATAATTTTTAGGTAATACATTCTTTAAAACTTTATTATCTGCTTCGATTGCTCGCATAGCATTATCAATAACTGTTCCTATCTCAGGTGTGTGCGCTGCTGATGCAATGGTACTCCATCTTGCTTCTTCCGGAACAAAGAATACATTTTCCATAGTATATGCATCTATGTCATCTTCAAATCCATCCCCATCTGCAACAAGTTCGTTATATCTCTTCTCAAATGCTGCAGATATGTATCTCAAAAAAATAAGTCCAATAATAACCTTTCTATATTCCGCTGCCGGGATGTGTCCCCATAAAACACATGCTGCATCCCACAGTTGTTTTTCAAATCCAATATTCGCATTTGTCTTATCTGCCATTTTTAATCCTCCAAATGTATATGCACAAGCCATTTTATCAATCTTTTCGGCTAATGTCAGAAAACACATACATTTTCCTCAGTAATCTGGTTAAAAAACACCTTCAGAAAGAAACTTCTCTTTCCGTTGGTGTTTTGTTTACTATAGTTCTAAGTATTCACTTGGTAGAATCGCCTTTATATCTGACACAGAATAATCTAATACATTCCTTGTCACAATATATTCTGCTCCATAACTCTTTGCACATTCCATTTGCAAGCAATCCTCAAAATCAAAAAATTCTTCATTTGCAAGACCAGATAATAGTTTTGCTCTGTCTATGCCCTCTACATCAAAAATCGTGCATATATTTAATAATATTTCTCTTCGTTCCTTTACAGTATAATCTTTCCTTAATATAAAGAACATATTAGAAATCGAATGAGCTGCAATACAACCTTTTGTATTCCCTTCGGTACATGATAAGATAACCTTCTTTGCATCCTCAAAGAATGGTTCTCTTTCGAGAAGATAATCTAATAATACATTGGTATCTATCAAAATCTTACTTACCATACTTATCTTCCCTGTAAGAAGCTAATTCTGCATCATCATCGGTAACAATTCCCTTTTTTCGCAACTGTTCTAACCTTGCAAAAGCTTCTTTCCTTTCCTTATCAGAATCATTATATAATCCATTTACCCCCTGCATGATCTGAATTACAAAGGATAACTTATCTTCTGGTATCTTTTCCAATTCCATTATTGCACTCTGTCTTAATGCTGTCATAGGTCATACCTCCTTTAAAATTTCAGGTGAAATCGTTGTTTCTTTTTATGCTATTATTCGTCCTCATTTATCCTGTTTTTCTTATTTGGTTCTCTTATTGTAACACTATCTGTTCCTATAATCTTTTCATAGTAAGTATACAATATCCCCTTTTATTTTTCAATAAAGCCACAAGCAAGTGAACTACCTCTAAAAACTTCCCATGAGCATAGGCGAAAGTGAAAAAAGCACTTCCCCATCTCTGGCAAAAGTGCTTCTAAAATCAATTATTTACTTTGCTTTAATGTTCCAACATATGTTCCGTTATTGTATACATACGGTCCGGTTTCGCCTTCCTCGCCAAAATATTCCGGTCTGGCGGATAACATCGTAAGTAGTTCGTCCATAGAATTGACTTTTGTCACCTGATATGGCTGTTCAAAAGCGATTTTCTCTACAAACAAATAGTAATCATCACATTTTATCAGAACACCGGTGTGTCCTACAAAAACAACGTTTTCATAGGGATCTTGTATAACAACACTGACCAGAGATATCTTATCATTGTCAATCTGATATCCATATTGTTTCCAGCTATCCGAAAATGTTGTCTCGGGATGTGCTTCATCAACGATGGTCTTTTCTCCAAAGAGTGTTGTAAACATGTCTTTGTTATCTCTAAGCAGTGCATAGCGTTCTACACCATCGATGGCCTCCGTATCAAACATAAGGTACGTTCCCTGGTAGTTTTCTTCTGTTGAATCAGCTTTCAACAATCCATCCAGTAACAAAAAGGCTGTCATTCTACAATTTGCATCGGAAAAATCATGATGATCCTCCCAGCCATCCATACATTTACCGGTATCTGCTTTAATTTTATCCGCATCTGACCAGGTATCCTTCAGATTTGCATTCTTTCCGG
>ERZ827168.1340-NODE-1340-length-34291-cov-4.523893_pt1 | contig 34291 bp, 29 predicted proteins | sample MGYA00519868_ERZ827168 | MGnify/ENA primary metagenome ERZ827168 (study PRJEB31778, sample SAMEA3449271) | human gut metagenome | biome: human gut; feature: human-associated habitat; material: faeces | place: United Kingdom | collected 2010/2012 ...
CATGTATCAACGCGGCAATTTTCTCAGTCGTTTGCCGAGCGGAAAGATGGGTTGTGTCTATTTTTATTGATGTTACGGAATGATAAAGCGGTAAGCAAGAAAGATTTTTGGGGATGATTTCCGGCTACCGTAGGCCGCTGGCAATCTCCGTTTATAGGTGTTATTTTAACACTTTCGACTAATAAACCAATGCGATTTTAAGGACTTCTTCCGAAAAGCTACAAAAAGAAAAATATTTTTTGAAGAAATTTTTATCCTAGATGGTTCGAGAGAACAGAACATAGGAGAGATTCCGATTACAAAGGGAGGAATTTAATAGATACATCATATGTTTGAAGATCATCCGCTTGTTCCAGTTACGAAGATAAACGGTTGCATCAGCCAGTATCAATCTCCACCCCAAGTATTTATGGTTGCAAAAAGTTGACTTGTGTCGGCAGACCGTGGTTTTTCCAACACCCATAGGACCATGAATCAAAATCAAGTGTTTCATAAAGAAAAAATTCCTTTGCAAGATGGTTTATTATCATTTTGCAACAAATAACGCACGGCTGATGCGTGCAGTAAAGCGTTCCGCCTTCGACGGAGATTCCGAGTTTCGCCGCCTGCGCTATCGCGTTTTGCTCGGCATGAACGGCATAGCAAAGTTCGAGTTTTGTTCCACTCGGGACGTCGAGTTCTCTTCTTAAGCATTTGCCTTTTGTTTTGCAACTCTCGATACCGCTCGGCGCTCCGTTATATCCCGTGGTCATAATGCGCTTGTCCTTTACGATAACCGCGCCGACCTGCCTGTTCTCCTGATAACAACTCGACCAACTCGCAACGAGTTCCGCAAGTTCTATAAACCTTTTATCCCATTTATCCATACAGTTTTCCTCCGTTCGTGTAATTATTTTAACATATTGCGACGATTCTTGCAATAAAATTAAACGCGAGCCGTCAAAAAAATAAAAATCATAAAAATTTTTACAATTTTCGACACTAAACTATTGACAAATAAAAAACTTGGGCTATAATTATATTAGCACTCTGAGATTGCGAGTGCTAAATAACCGATAAAATATACGGAGGTATAATATGAAAATAAAACCATTATCCGACTATATAGTAGTCGATACCAAAGAGAAAGCGGAAACGACAAAAAGCGGGTTCATTCTCCCCTCTGCGTCCGCGGATAAATACGTTACGGCAAAGGCTGTCGCCGTGGGAAAAGGCGCGACGACGTTCGGCAACCCCGTGGAAATGGAAGTTAAAGTCGGCGACGTGGTTCTTTACCCTGTCGGCGCGGCGATAGTCGTTAAACTCGACGGCGAAGAAGTTACTATGATCCGTCAGTCGGACGTTCTGGCGATAGTCGGTTAATATAAGGAGGCAATAATAATATGGCTAAACAAATAAAATACGGCGAAGAAGCAAGAAAAGCGCTTGAAGCGGGCGTAAACACGCTTGCGGATACGGTTAAAATCACGCTCGGACCTAAGGGCAGAAACGTGGTTCTCGATAAAAAATACGGCGCTCCGCTCATCACGAACGACGGCGTTACGATCGCTAAAGAAATCGAATTGAAAGACCCGTTTGAAAATATGGGCGCGCAACTCGTCAAAGAAGTTTCGACAAAAACTAACGACGTTGCCGGCGACGGAACGACTACGGCTGTCGTTCTCGCTCAGGCAATGATAGGCGAAGGACTTAAAAACCTCGCCGCGGGCGCAAACCCCATCGTTCTTAAAAAAGGTATTTCCAAAGCCGTCGACGTGGTTGTGGACGAACTTAAAGCGATAAGCAAACCCGTTGAATCCAAAAACTCGATCGCGCAGGTTGCTTCCATTTCCGCAGGCGACGAAACGGTTGGCGAACTTATTTCCGAGGCGATGGAAAAAGTCGGCAAGGACGGCGTTATAACCATTCAGGAAAGCAAAACGATGAAAACCGAACTCACGACCGTTGACGGAATGAGTTTTGACAGAGGTTACGCCTCCGCTTATATGGTTACGGATACCGATAAAATGATTGCCGTTTACGACAATCCTCTTATTCTTATTACCGACAAGAAAATATCATCGATACAGGAAATTCTCCCCGTTATCGAGCCTATCGCTCAGCAAGGACAAAAACTTATGATCATCGCCGAGGATGTTGAAGGCGACGCGCTTGCCGCTCTCGTCGTCAACAAACTCAAAGGCGTGTTCAACTGCGTTGCTGTTAAAGCGCCCGGATTCGGCGACAGAAGAAAGGCTATGCTCGAAGATATCGCAATCCTTACGGGCGGCAAAGTCATCTCTTCCGAACTCGGACTCGAATTCAAGGACGTTACGCCCGATATGCTCGGCAGAGCCGGACAAATCAAGGTCGACAAGGACAACACCGTTATTATCGACGGCGCGGGCGACAGAGATGAAATCAAGGCGAGAATTCAGTCCATTAAGGCTCAGATTGCCGAAACGACTTCCGATTACGACAGAGAAAAATTGCAGGAAAGACTTGCGAAACTTGCCGGCGGCGTAGCCGTAATCAACGTGGGCGCGGCGACCGAAGTGGAAATGAAAGAAAAGAAACTCCGCATAGAGGACGCTCTGGCAGCGACGAGAGCAGCGGTTGAGGAAGGTATCGTCCCGGGCGGCGGAACTGCTCTGCTCACTGCCATTCCCGCTTTAAAATCGCTTATAAAGAAACTTTCCGGCGACGAGAAAACGGGCGCGGAAATCATTCTCAGAGCCATTGAAGCGCCTGTCAGACAGATCGCTAAAAACGCAGGACTCGACGGTTCGGTTATTCTCAATAACATTACACGCACAAAGAACCCCAACTACGGATTCGACGCTTATAAGAACACTTACGTCGATATGGTCGAAGCGGGAATCATCGACCCGACTAAAGTTACGAGATCCGCTCTTCAGAACGCGGCGTCTATCGCCTCTACCCTTCTTACGACGGAAAGCGTCGTAACGGATATTCCCGAACCCGTTCAGCCGATGCCCCAAGGCGGCGCAGGCGGTATGGGCGGAATGTATTAACACAACCCCTTGAAACAGGTCAACTAAAAAACGCGGGCGGCTTTTTCTTCTGAAAAGCCGCCCGCGTAAATTTTTAATTCGTTTTAAATTCTATAAATATACTTATCTTTTCTCGGTTTCGCTACCGGCGGTTCTCCGTCGAAATAACCGAGGGCGACATGACCGATTCCGACATAATCGCCGGTTATGCCGAGCGATTTTAAAAGATTTTTACCGAAATCGCTTTCAAGTTCCTCTTTCGCGCGGTGAATCCAGCACGAACCTACGCCCAAAGCCCAAGCCGCGTTAAGCATATTATCGATAACGCAACTGCCGTCGTAAACCGCCGTGGGGCAATTCTCCGCCGCGACAAGCAGAACGACGGGCGCGCCGTAAAACGGATCGAAATCTTCCATACCCATTATTTTCGCGTTTTCTTCAGCGATTTGCGCGCGTACCTTTTTATCCTGAATGACGATAATTATCGGTTTCTGCATATTCTTTGCCGTCGGCGCGTATGTTCCGACCTCGAGAATTTTATTAAGTACGTCATCGGGAATCGGTTTTACGTTATACTTTTTTATACTTCTTCTCGTAAGCAACGTTTCGATTGCGTCTTTCATATTTCTCACTCCTTATTCAAAACCGTTTTATTCGAGTTCAAACGCTCCGGTATAAAGTTGATAATAAGTTCCCTTTTCGGCGATGAGTTTTTCGTGGCTTCCGCGCTCGATTATTCTGCCGTGATCGAGAACCATTATAACGTCGGAATTCATAACCGTGGAAAGTCTGTGCGCGATAACGAACACCGTTCTGCCTTCCATAAGTTTATCCATTCCGCGCTGAACTATCGCTTCTGTTCTCGTATCGATAGACGACGTGGCCTCGTCGAGAATCATCACGGGCGGATCTGCGACGGCGGCTCTCGCAATGGAAATAAGTTGTCTCTGCCCTTGCGAAAGATTCGAGCCGTTACCCGAAAGTTCCGTGTTATAACCTTTCGGCAAGCGCGTTATGAAATCGTCCGCGCCGGCAAGTTTCGCGGCGGCAATACACTCCTCGTCGGTTGCGTCGAGTTTTCCGTAGCGGATATTATCCATAACCGTTCCCGTAAACAAGTTGGTATCCTGCAGAACGACTCCCAGAGAACGTCTTAAATCGCCTTTCTTGATTTTGTTAATATTGATTCCGTCGTAACGGATTTTTCCGTCGGCAATATCGTAAAATCTGTTGATCAGGTTTGTTATCGTCGTTTTACCCGCGCCTGTCGCGCCTACGAATGCGATTTTATGCCCCGGCTCGGCGTAAAGCGAAATGTTGTGAAGAACGATTTTATTTTCGTCGTAACCGAAATCCACGTCATCCATAACGATCGCGCCCTGTAGCGGCGTGTACGTAATGGTGGAATCCGCGCTGTGCGGGTGTTTCCACGCCCACATACCCGTTCTCTTATCGGTTTCGCGCAGTTCGCCGTTCTCGTCTTTTTCGACGTTTACGAGCGTTACGTAGCCGTTATCTTCTTCGGGTTTCTGATCGATGAGTTCGAACACTCTCGCCGCGCCTGCCATAGCCATTATTACCGAGTTGATCTGATTTGATATCTGCCCCATCTGGTTTGCAAACTGACGGGCCATTCCGAGGAACGCAACGACGACGGGAATGGTAAGAGTTTCGACGAAACTACCTGTTTTTATAAGCCCTTCGAATCCTATGTTAATGCCCTGTCCGTTTGACATAATGTAAATTCCGCAACCGATAAAAGCGATTACGACGTACATTATGTTACCGATATTGTGAATGATCGGCATAAGCATATTGGAAAAGCCGTTTGCCTTATCCGAAACGTCGAACAATTCCTCGTTGAGAACGTCGAAGCCTTTAAGCGTTTTTTCTTCGTGGCAGAAAACTTTAACGACTTTCTGCCCGTTCATCATCTCCTCGATATACCCCTCGACTTTACCGACGGAACGCTGTTGCGCCATAAAGTATTTCGCGCTTTTTCCGCCGATTTTCTTCGTCAGGAAAAGTATCGCGATTACGCCGACCACAACTATCGCCCAAAGAATAATACTGTAATAAAGCATTACGAACGTCAGCGTAACGAGCGTTATCGTCGTCATGCAAAGTTGCGGTAGCGATTGCGATACAAGTTGGCGAATGGCGTCTATATCGTTCGTGTAAATACTCATTATGTCGCCGTGAGCGTTGCGGTCGAAATATTTGATCGGCAATTTTTCCATCTTGTCGAACATTTCGTTGCGCATATCTCTCAAAAACCTTTGCGTGAGAACCGCGCCGAACTGACCGAGCAACAAACTCGCTATCCAGCCGAGCGCGTAAATCCCGAGCATTGTCGAAAGGATTACAAGCACGTTTCTCCATGCTTCGTCCGGCGAGCCGCCTTTAAGAACCATATCGAATTGTTTATACAAATTCTGAAGGAAAACACCTGCGATCGAACCCGATATCGCGCTGACCACAAGACAGATACCGACAGCGAAAAGCAAACCTTTATAATTCTTAAAAAGCAAGCCTATCACTCTCTTAAGCGAACCGAAATCGGCTTTTCCGCCCATATGCGCCGACGGTTTTTTTCCGTTCATTGCTGCCGTTTTAGCCATTCTGTCCGCCTCCTTCGCTTTCGCTGTTTTTATTCTGAGAATAGTAAACTTCTCTGTAAATTTCGTTTGTTTCAATCAGTTGTTCGTGCGATCCGACCGCGTTTATCTTTCCGTTTTCCATAACGACGATCTGATCGGCATCCATAACGGAAGCGATTCTCTGGGCGATGATTATCTTCGTTGTTTCGGGAATAAACTTTTTGAACGCGTCGCGAAGAAGCGCGTCCGTTTTCATATCGACCGCGCTCGTCGAATCGTCGAGAATAAGCACTTTCGGGCTGGAAATTATAGCGCGCGCGATGCAAAGACGTTGTTTTTGCCCTCCGGAGACGTTCGCGCCGCCCTGATCGATAACCGTATCGTATCCGTTAGGAAACTGCGTTATGAATTCATCCGCCTGAGCAAGTTTGCACGCGGCGATTATCTCCTCGTCGGTTGCGTCCTCTTTGCCCCAGCGGATATTTTCTTTAATAGTTCCGCTGAAAAGCATATTTTTCTGCAACACAACCGCCACGCTCTTACGAAGCACGTCCGTATCGTATTTTCTAACGTCTACGTCGCCGACTTTAACCGAACCTTCCGTAACGTCGTATAACCGCGAAATGAGGTTGACAAGCGTTGTTTTGGACGACCCCGTGCCGCCTATGACGCCTATGGTCTGCCCTGATTTTATATCGAGGTTGATATTTTCGAGCGCATATTTTTTTGCTTCGGTTGAATATTTGAAACTTACGTTTTCAAAAGCAATATCACCGTTCTTAACCTGCATTACGGGGTCGGACGGATTCGTGATCGTGCTTTTTTCGCTGAGAACTTCCACTATTCTGCGAGCGGATTCGAGCGACATTACGATCGTGACGAACATCATCGAGATCGTCATAAGCGACATAAGAATCTGCAACGAATAAGTCGTAAGACTCTGCAAACCGAACGCGTCGAGCGTGGTTCCCGTTGTGAAAAGAATTATTCTCGAGCCGAAAAACCCGAGCGCAAGCAATGCGCCTTGCAGACAAATCTGCATAAGCGGCGAGTTAAAAGCAAGTATTTTCTCCGCTTTGGTGAATTCTCTGCACAATTCATTTGAAACCCCGGCGAACTTCTTCGATTCGTAATCTTCTCTGACGTATGCTTTTACGACGCGCATTCCGCCGATATTTTCCTGAACCGACTCGTTCATCGCGTCGTATTTGGTGAATAGCTTTTTAAAAATCGGCAACGCCTTTTTTATGATGATCAAAAGACCGATTCCGAGGAACGGCACCGTCACGAAGAATATCGTGGGAAGATAAGGATGAATACTGAAACTCATAACTATCGAAAAGATCAGCATGAGCGGACTTCTTATCGCCATTCTTATGAGCATCATGAAAGACATCTGAATGTTGGTTATATCCGTTGTAAGACGAGTGACCAAAGACGACGGGCTGAATTTGTCTATGTTCGCAAACGAAAAACTCTGGATGTTCCCGAACATATCGCGACGAAGGTTTTTGGCAAACCCCGCAGACGCCTTCGCGCAGAATTTTCCGCCGAGCATCCCAGCGATAAGGGAAATAATCGCCGCGCCGATCATAAGACAACCGTTCAGAATCATTCCGTCAATATCCGGACTGCCTCCGCCGGTCGGCTGAACGCACTTACCGAAGCGGAAAATAAGAAGGGGTATCAGAACCTCCATCGCCGCCTCGACCACCATACACAGCATGGTGAATATCGTTACGGCTTTGTATTCCCGCAAACATTTCGCTAACTTCTTTAACATACTACCTCTATATTATTTTAATAATTGAATTTTAGTTCTATTTTTTAAAAATGTCAATAAAATATCGATATATAAAAAAAGAAAAATCCGTGAACTTTTCAAAGATTTTTCTTCATATTCATCGTTATTTCGTCCGAACGGCGGTTATTCGGCGAAGTAAATCCTTTTCATTGCGAGAGCGTCCTCTGCCTGCGTTCCCGCCGACTCGCAAATAATTACGGGTTCGAGGTCGAGTTCTTTCAACGCCTCGGCAAGCGGTTCGAATTCGGGACCGTATTGATTGTCTTCAAACGTCAGATGCCTTATTTCACCCTTAACCGAATATTGTATTTTTGAAAAATGAACGTGAAAATGTTTCATTTTTTCCATTCCGAGTTCGCCGATAAGATATTCGAGCCGCGATTTGAAATCGTCCGCCGTTTTAAGGCTGCCCTGCTCTCTCGCGTTGACGTGACCGAAATCAATCGTAGGAATAAAACATTTATCCAACTTGCAAAACGACGCTATTTCCTCGATAGTTCCTATCTGCGCCGATTTTCCCATCGTTTCCGGGCAGAAAATCATATCGTCAAGAGAATTTTCATAAATTAGATCGCGCAGAATTTTTAGCCTGTCGAGAGTTTTGCTTACGGCTTCATCGCGCGTCGCCTTTCCTTGCGCGGCGGGATGAAATACGATTCTCCTGCCCTGCATCAGTTTCATCATTTTCGCGCTTGACAATATGTAATTATATGAATTGAAAGCTTTTTCCTCTTCGGGCGTTGCGAGGTTTATGAAGTACGGCGCGTGAACGCTGAGTTCAAGTCCTTCGTTTTTAAAAGCGTTGCCTATACTTATCGCTTTTTCCTCGCTTAAGTTTACGCCCCTGCCGAATGAATATTCATAACAGTCCAGCCCCATCCCGCGACACCATTTCGCCGCGTTCTCGGTGGACTTATCTTTTTGCTGAAGAAAACTTTCGCTGTTTCCGCTCGGTCCGAATTTAATCATATTTTTTATCCTTTTCAAGTTGTTCTTTCAATTTATCCGCGTCGTAAAACTTTTCAATATCCCTGATAAAATCAACGAAAAACACGGTTATTATTTTTCCGTATATATCACCGTCGAAGTTTTTTATAAACGACTCCGTAAGCACTTCGCCGAGATTAAAAGTCGGGCGCGCGCCGTAATTTGTTATCGCGTCGTAGACTTTTCCGTCGATCAGAACGCGCGTTTTGTAGACGCCGTTTTTAATGCGGAATTTGTTTGCCGGGACATTGACGTTTGCCGTGGGAAAACCTATGGTTCTGCCAACTTCCCGACCGTGAACGACCTGGCCCGTGAGCGAATACTCCTCGCCGAGGAGATTGTTCGCCTCTTTAATTTTCCCTTGTCTTAACAGGGATTTTATAAGCGTTGAAGAAATTTTTTCACCGTTCGCCTCTGTTTTCGGAACGACGAAACAAGGCGTATTCATTTTTTCGCATATGCGGGTAAGCGTTTGCGCGTTGCCGGCGGCGTTTTTTCCGAATTTGTAATCAAACCCGCAAACTACGGCGGATATATTAAGCGTCCGATGAAGTTCACGGATAAAATCTTCGCAAGAAGTGTTTTTAAAGTTTTCGTTAAAATCCGCAACTACGATTTCGTCAACGCCCAACCGCTCGGCTTTTGCAATTCTTTCATCGAACAACAGCAACGCCCCGTCCTTGGAAAAATTATCATTTTTAAAGGTAAATAAAGCAATTTTACAATCTTTTACGTCTTTCAGATTTATCGCTTTTTTTATTAATTCCCGATGCCCGATATGAATACAATCAAAATAACCGAGAAGTAAAATAATTTCTTCAAAGTCGCTTTCGCCGTAATTTACAATTTTCATTTCAGTCTCTGATATACGCTTTGGTTTTAATTTTTCCGCCTGTCACTTCGCCGATTCCGTAAAATCCGTCGGGCGCAAAAATCTTATATAAGCCGTCGGAATAAGGGAAGACGTCGTAAAGACCGTTAAACAGTCTTACGCTCTCTCTTTCGTTAAGACGAATCTCGGGAAAAAAAACAACGTGTTCGGGGGCGATAAGAAATTCCTCCTTATTATCTGCCAAAAGAAAATCTTCGGCTTTAACGCTGTTTTCAATTCCGAATACTCCCGACTTTGTCCTGACAAGATCTGTCATCGTTCCGACCGTGCCGCACAGAGCGGCAAGATCTCTGACAATCGATCTGATATAAGTTCCGCCTTTGCACGAAATCTCAAACCTGTATTCGCCGTCGGATACCTTATCGATTAGTTTTATCGAATTGATCGTAACTTTTTTAGGGGGAAGTTCAAACTCCTCGCCCTTGCGCGCGAGTTGATAACTTCTCTTCCCGTTGACGCATTTAGCCGAAAAGACGGGCGGAACCTGCATTATATCGCCGATAAGCGCGGCAGATTTTTCCGTCAACTCCGCTTCCGACGGAACGTAATCATTCGTACGGACGACTTTTCCCTCGAGATCGAGCGTGTCCGTTTCATAGCCGAACGCAAATGTCGCGACGTAAGTTTTGTCCTTGTCAAGCAAATAATCGAATAATCTGGTAGATTTTCCGAGCGCGACAGGTAAAACCCCGCTTGCAAGCGGGTCAAGCGTTCCCATATGACCTATCGTTACGCCTTTCAAAGATTTTTTCAGCGAATTGAGAACCTTTGCCGAACTGACGCCCTTGGGCTTATAAATATTTAAAAATCCGTTCATATTCATTCGTTGTCGAATCCATATTGCATAATCTCTGAATCAAAGGACGTCGGAGACGGCTTTGATTATTTTGTCTTTCACGTCCTCGTAAAACCCGCAGATCATGCAGCCGCTCGCAAGAATATGTCCGCCACCGCCGAAAACGGAAGCGACTTCGTTTACGTTTACCTTTCCTTTACTCCTGAAACTTACCTTATAACAGTTATTTTTCGACTCCATGATAGAAACGGCGACTTCCACGCCGCGAATCGAAAGCGGAAAATCGATAAAACCTTCCGTCAATTCCTGTTTCGCGCCCGTCTGCTCAAAATCATCCGCCAGAACGGATATAATCGCAAGTTTATCATCGAGGAAAAATCTCATTTTGGAAATAACCCTTGCAAAAAGCAATGCTCTCACCTTGGTCTGATCCTTGAACATCCGATACGTAATATCGTGAATCCTCGCGCCCGCCGCAACGAGTTTCGACGCGACAAAAAAAGTATTCTCGGTCACGTTGCTATGCATGAAGTTGCCCGTATCGGTGATTATTCCGAGAATGAGATAATCGGCTATTTCGCTCGTGATTTCCGCGCCAAGACATTGCATAAACTCATAGATAATTTCACAGCAAGCCGCATTATCCCTGACAAAATTATACTTCGCATAACGCGAATTTGAAACGTGGTGATCTATATTGAAAAGATTCGCGTTTTTCGCGTAAAGATTATAACTGTCGCCGAACATACTTTCCACCGAAATATCGACGGAAACGTGCGCGGCGTATTTTTTATTGATCTCGGCAGGCTTTTTTATCGTTTTAAAAGCGGGAAAAATATCGTATTTTTCCGGGATATCCGACGCGCATACGACGTCCGCTTCCATTCCGAGATTAATAAGCGCGGTTTTTAACGCCATCGCCGAACCGAGCGTATCGCCGTCCGGTCTTGCGTGCGAAAAAATGAGCGCACTGTCGAATTTCTTTAACTCCGTAGCAATTTCTTTTAGCGTCATTTCAGTCATCCTTAATCTCGCCGCTTTCGGTTACCGTTTCGTCGTCTGCAGACGTGACGTAAGTGAGCGTGCTGAGAATTTTATCGATTTTGTTGCCGTAGTCCGTCGAATTATCCGTGACGAAATGAAGTTCCGGCACGGTTCTTATGCGCATCGTTTTACTGAGTTCCGTTCTTACCGCTTTTGCCGACGCGCAAATCGCCTCGAACGTTGCCTGAGCCTTTACTTTATCGGTTGAAAAAACGGAAACAAATACTTTAGCGTGTTTTAAATCATTTGTCACGTCGACTTCCGAGATGCTGAACATCTCCGATATCGCGGGGTTTTTTATCTTATTTTTCAAGATCGAATATATTTCTTTCTGAAATTCGCTGTTCAATCTTTTTTCTCTTTTTTCTTTCATGTTACCTCCCTTCAAAAAATGCCGACATTTAACATGTCGGCAAATTCGATTGTTTTATACTACGGGTTTAACTTCTATGAGATAACTCTCGATAAAATCGCCGATTTGAATATCGTTGAAATTCTCGATAGAAATACCGCATTCAAAGCCCTGGGAAACTTCTTTCACGTCGTCTTTGAAACGTTTAAGTTGGTTTACGTTTCCTTCGCAGATCATAACGTCGTTTCTGTAAATACGCAGTTTTCCGTTTCTGATGATCTTGCCCTCGGTTACATAACAACCCGCAACCATTCCGACGCCGGTGATTTTGAACGTCTGACGAACTTCCGCTTTACCCATGTAAATTTCCTGAGTTTTCGGTGCGATAAGCCCTTTCATTGCATTCTTTACGTCGTCGATAGCCTCGTAAATAATTCTGTAGAGCCTGATATCGACCTTACTTCTTTCAGCCAAAGTTTTGGCGTTGGAATCGGGACGAACGTTGAATCCGATAATGATCGCGTTGGAAGAATCGGCGAGCATGACGTCCGTTTCGTTAATCGCGCCGACCGCGGCGTGAATAACGTTGACTTTAACCTCTTCGTTGGAAAGTTCGAGAAGGGATTGCTTAACCGCTTCAACAGAACCCTGAACGTCCGCTTTGATAAGGATATTCAACGCTTTGAGATTACCGTCGCTGATCTTGGAGAACAAATCGTCGAGAGTAATTTTCTGAGATTGTTTTATCATCTCTTCTCTTTCTTTGTTTCTTCTTTCCTGAGCGACGAGTTTGGAGAGTTTGTCCTGTTCTACGGCGTAAATAGAATCGCCTGCGTTCGGAACTTCCTCCAAGCCAAGAATTGAAACCGCCATGGACGGACCCGCTTCTTTGACGGTTCTGCCCTTGTCGTCGATCATTGCTCTTACCCTGCCGGTAATCGTACCCGCAACGAGATTATCTCCCGTGTGAAGCGTTCCGTTCTGAATAAGAACGGTCGCGACAGGTCCTTTACCCTTATCGAGTTTCGCTTCGATGATTGCGCCCTTAGCCATTCTGTTCGGGTTCGCTTTAAGTTCTTTAACGTCGGCAGTAAGCAAAATGGTTTCGAGAAGGTCGTCGACGCCCTCGCCCGTCTTTGCCGAAACGGGAACGAACGCCACGTCGCCGCCCCATTCTTCGATAAGAACGGATTGATCGGCAAGTTGTTGTTTTACTCTTTCTATATTAGCCTGAGGTTTATCGATTTTGTTCGCCGCAACGATTATCGAAACTCCTGCCGCCTGAGCGTGGTGAATCGCCTCGATTGTCTGCGGCATGATTCCGTCGTCAGCCGCGACGACAAGAACCGCTATATCCGTTATCTGCGCGCCGCGCGCTCTCATTGCGGTGAACGCGGCATGGCCGGGCGTGTCGAGGAAGGTTATTTTTTCACCGTTCAAACTGACGGTGTAAGCGCCGATATGCTGCGTGATTCCGCCCGCTTCGGACGCCGTAACGTTCGCGCTTCTGATACGATCGAGAAGAGACGTTTTACCATGGTCGACGTGCCCCATAACGGTAACGACGGGCGGTCTTTTAACGAGAGTTGCCGCGTCGTCTGCCGTGTCGAAGGTTTCGGAAAGAACTTCTTCGGCTGTTTTGTCCATTTTAAGTTCGAGTTCGATTCCGAGATCGGCGGCTATAACTCCTGCGGTATCGTAATCAACCGAGTCGTTTATAGTCTTCATGATACCTTCTTTAAAGAGTTTTTTTGTTATCTCTATCGCGGAAATACCGAGTTTTTCGGATAATTCCTTGATAGGAATAATCTCTTTATTGATAACGGCTTTTTCGATTTTGATGGTCTGTGTTTGTTCTTCGGATTTTTTATCCTTTTTATTACGCGCCTTCCTGTAACCGCTCTTGTTTTCGTCGAAATCGTCTATGCTGACCTGACCTTTTGCAAGCGATTTTTTATTGATGCCTTTTTTATCGTCGTAACTCTTTTCGGAGGACTTCTTTTTATTGCCGAAACTCTTGCCGGTATCCTTCGGAACGTAAGAAATTTCGACCGCTTTTTTCGCTCCGCCGAATCCGCCCGGTTTCTGCATGGGCGTTCTCTGCCCGAAAGGTCTGTCGGATGGCGTTCTCGGATTTGCGCCGGCAGGTCTTCTTCCGTCCTGCGGAACGTATTCGCGTTTAAGCGGACGTTCTCTCTTCGGCGGCTCGTAAACTCTCGGTCTTTCGCTTGCGAGTTTTACGAGATTCGGATCTTCGCCTCTCGCGATTGCTTCTTTTCTCTTCTGTTCGAGAATTTTCGCTCTCGCCTCGGCAAGCGCTCTCGCCTGAGCCTCTTCCAAAGCCTTTTTTCTCGCTTCTTTTATGGCTTTTTCGTCCATAACGGGTTTCGCGACGGGCTTCTCCTCGACTTTTTCATCCGCCTTTTCCGCAGATTTTGCTTCCGTCGGCTTCTTCGTGGCAGGTTCGGCAACGACGTCGGCTTTTTTCTCTGTCTGAGGTTTTTCTTCTGCAGCGGGAGCGACTTCTTTTACCTCTTCTTTTACGGTTGCCTTAACAGATTTTTTCGCAGGTTTCTTCTGCGCCGCTTCGGAAGTTTCTTTATTTTCCTTTTCGGAAACGTTAGTCTGCTCGTCTGCCGGGCGAACTTCCTTCACTGCGGTTTCGGGCGAAACTTCGGCAGCGGGAGAAGTTTCCTTTTCCGCAGCCGTCGGTTCGATGGCGATCGGTTCTTCACGCTCTGTTTTCAAAGCCGCTTCGCGTTCTGCTCTTAAGGATTTTTCCTTGGCGGAAATCTTTTTGGTTATCGCGTTAACCGACGACTTAGCCTCTTTGACTTTTGCTTTCAAATCATCCAATTCGCCGTAGATAGCATTGATTTTCTTTAAGTTTTTTAATAAATCTTCTCTTTTTTCTTCCATATCAATCCTTATGACCTCCGTTTAAAACCTTGAAATCCTCTCCGAGATTCGCCATTATTGCTTTTGCCAGATTTTCATCCGTCACAGCGGCGACTTTGCAGTTTTCTTTGCCGGTAATCTCCTCGAGCGTTACCTTTTCGGACTCAATCAGCGGCGCGCTGTGTTTTCTCGAGAGTTTTTCCGCCTCTTTTCTTGCGTTTTTCTCGCCTGCGGAGCAAAGTATTATCAGATAAACGCCCTTGTTTAAAGTCGAGATAGCGTTTATACCCGTTCTCAATTTCCCTGCCTTTATCGCAAAACCGATATATGAGTAAGGCTTACTTAGTCTGTCCAAGAAGTTCCTCCTCTATCTTTTCGTAAATCGCCGCGGGGACGCCGGTTTTAAAAATCCTGTCAAGCAATTTCGCTTTGAAAAGTTTCTTAGCGCATTCGGGCGAGCGGCATATATACGCGCCGCGTCCGTCGGATTTACCCGTTTTGTCGACAAGAAACTCTCCGTCCTTCGTCCTGACGATTCTGAGCAGTTCATTTTTTTCAAACTCGTTTCTGCAAGCGATACAAGTTCTAATCGGAATATATTTCCCGGTCATAAATTCTCCAAAATACGGTTTAATATACGAACAATTCTTTATCGTTATCCTATGAATGCAATGTCTACTTATTCGTTATCGGAAAAATCCTCTTCCTGAACGCCCTCTTCGACAACTTCGGTTTCTTCTTCGAGTTTCGCCTTGCTCTCGCTCTTGACGTCGACTTTCCAGCCGGTGAGCCTTGCCGCAAGACGCGCGTTCTGTCCGTCTTTACCGATCGCGAGAGAAAGTTTATCGTCGGGAACGACAACTCTCGCTATCTTTTCGCCCTCGATCGCGCTGACTTTGAGAACCTTTGCCGGAGAAAGGGCTTTCGCGATGAATTCGAGCGGATCTTCGCTCCAGGGAATTATGTCGATTTTCTCGCCACCGAGTTCCCTTACGACTTCGTTGACTCTCATCCCCTTATTACCGACGCACGCCCCGACGGCGTCTACGTTAGGATCGTTGCTGAAAATAGCGATTTTTGTTCTCTGCCCCGCTTCTCTCGCAATGGATTTAACCGTGACGATGCCCTGAGCGATTTCCGGAACGACGTTCTCGAAAAGTTTACGGACAAGTCCGGGAGAGGTTCTCGAAACGAGAATCTGAGCGTTTTTGCCCATGCTTCTCACTTTCTTGACGTAAACCATCAACTTATCGTTGACGTTGTATTTCTCGCCCGGCACCTGATCCTGCGGCAGCATAACCGCTTCGATCTCGCCCGCGCCGATTTCCACGTATATATTTTTGTCGTCGATTCTTCTGATCGTACAAGCCTTGATCTCGTTTTCCTTATCCTCGAATTCCGCGAGAGTGTTATCCCTTTCCGCTTCTCTGAGTTTCTGGAACACAACCTGCTTTGCGGTCTGAGCGGCAATTCTTCCGAATTCCTTGGGAACGAATTCGGTCTTTACTTCATCGCCGACTTTATAGGACTTCTTGATCTCCCTGGCTTCTTCGAGCGAAATTTCCTTTTCGGGATCCGTAACTTCTTCGACTACGGTTTTAACCGCGAAAAATTTAACGGTCTTTTTTTCGGGATTCATATCGATCATAACGTCGCTCGACGTTCCGGTATGTTTTTTATAAGCCGAAACGAGCGCGTTTTTAAGCGTTTCGATTAAAAGATCCTGCTTGATTCCCTTTTCTCTTTCCAGTTCTTCGATCGAAAGAAAAAACTCCTTATTATTCATTGTTATTCTCCTTAACGAACATCAGTCGAATTTAATTGCTTCGTTGATTTTTTCTATCTTGGTGAGAGGAAGTTTATAATCTTTCTCTCCTTTTCCGTCGTTTAATACGACGTTATTCTCATCGTAACCCACAAGTTTGCTTTCGATATGCTTTTTACCCTGCAACGGCGTTGCGAGTTTTATCTCCACGTCCTTGCCGACACATCTCTCGAAGTCGCGCGCGGTTTTAAGCGGACGGTCTATTCCCGGGCTTGAAACGTTAAGGGTGTACGGCTCGCCGTAAGAAGGGTCGAGTTCGTCCAGAACGACGTCGATTGCGTTATGAAACTTTTCGCACGTATCGAGATCCACTCCCCCTTCCGTATCGATGAAAAACGTCAGGGACGGATTTTTGCTGATCTTCGGAGCGATTTCGACGATTTCGATGTTCATTTCTTCCGCGATTTTGCCGACCGCGTTTTCAATTTCTTCCACACTTTTGAACTTCATATGCCCTCCATATAAAAATTTGAGAGCGGCAAGAACCGCTCTCAATATCGAATCAACCATATTAAGCGTTTTTATTTTAACACTTTTATATTTTTTTAGCAAGCATTTTAAGCGCCTTTTACATAAATTTCGGTAATTCCTTTTTTATTCCGACAAGTTCGAGAAACAATTTCGCCGTAGCGTGAGCGTCGGACAACGCTCTGTGATGCAGAAATTCGATCGAAAAATGATCGCAGACCGTGTTGAGCTTGTAGTTTTTCAGGCGCGGCACGACCTCTCTCGCGAACGGCAAAGTATCTATGCCCTCGTTTTTGAAAGTATATCCCTGCTCTTTCGCGTAAAACTTAATGAACTTATAATCGAAGTCGAGATTATGCCCGACAATTATACTCCCTGCGGCATATTTGAAAAAATCGGGAATTATCTTGTCGAACGTGGGCATATCTTTTACCATATCTTCGCTGATTCCCGTAAGTTTGGTGATTTCCTCGCTTATTCTCCGCTTCGGATTGATAAGAGTCTGAAATTTATCGACAATTTTTCCGTCGACGATTTTCACGGCGCCTATTTCGGTTATTTTATCCCCGCCGAGATAAGAAAGTCCCGTGGTTTCGATATCGACCACCACGAAGGTCTGCCCGATAAGACATTCCGGAACGCTTTTCGCCACGTCGAAAAGCCCTGCCTGAGCCATATCTTCGATCGGTTCCGGCGTAACGTAAGCGTAAAATTCCGGAACGGACTTGCTCGGTCTCTCTTCGGGTTTGAAATCCTGCGGGAAAACGCAGAACGAAACGTCGGAAATTTTAAAACTCGGCGCGCCGTTGAACATACTCAGATCGCCGCGGCACAAAATCTGCGTTCCTATCTGCAATTTGTCGATCTTCTTTTCTTTTTCTTTTGTCATGAAGATCTTACCCTGAATTTTCCCGGTAGTGTCGTCGAGTTCGATTATGTAAAAAGTTTTTCCTTTCTGGGTTTCTTTTTGGTTAATCGAAGTTATCGTACCCGCAAAGCAACAAACGCCCTGCGCATACTGCGCGTCGGCGGCGTAAATCGCAACGCCTTCGATATCCTCGCCCCAAAGTTTAACCGGATCGTTAACTTTGAGCGTTCTGCATTTTATCGTTTCAAACTCCAACGTGTTTATCTTCTGTTTCAACATATCGGCGTTTGCTTCCGTTTTTCCGCTGTTAATCGCTTCGCCGTGAAAAAGACAGCAGAAATTCTCGTATAAATGAGCGGAAATTTTGTCGGTAACGTTATTAGAAATAAAATATCCGTAAATATCCTCGTCGACGGTTAACACGTATTCGCATTTTCCGTCCGCCGGGAGAAAAGCCCTGACGTTTGACGGCTCTATGCAGTTCGCAACCGACATAAATTCCGATTTAAGATATCTTACGATTTCGTTTGAAACAAGTTCCGGATCGGCAACGATTTTTGAAACGTTAACCCTGCACTCTTTGAAGGTTTCCGGAAGATAACCCCTCAGAATATCTTCGATTTTTATACAAGTATAATCGCTCACGGACTTGTCGCAGATAAAATCAAATTCCGCCGAGCCGCTTTTGCGGAGTGTTATTTTTTTTAATCTCAATCTGCCGAGGTTGTCGTCAATCTGTTTTATTTTCGGCAAAATATCTTTGTTAAAGTCAGACAAGTTTTTCGATTTCCTTTAAAAATTCTTCTTCGACGTTTTCAAACGGCACTTTTTTATAAACCTCGCCGTTTTTGAAAAAAGCGCAGTATCCGCTTCCGCCCGCGATCCCGAGATCGCAATCCGCCGCTTCGCCGGGCCCGTTCACCACGCACCCCATAACGGCTATTTTCAAGTGTTTTTTTATTCCCGAAGTAAGTTCTTCCGCTTTGCGCGCAAGCGCAATACTGTCGTATTCCGTCCTGCCGCAAGTCGGGCATGAAATTACCTCGACGTAATTTTCGTCAAGACCGACGCCCCGCAGAATCCTCTTGGCGGCAAAAATTTCTTCTCTCGGCTGAGCCGTAAGCGAAACCCTTATCGTGTCGCCTATTCCTTTGAGAAGCAAACTTCCGATGCCTATACTGCTCTTCACGATTCCGGAGTTATACGTTCCCGCTTCCGTCACGCCGACGTGAAGAGGATAATCGGTCTTTTTATTAAGATACTCGTAAGTTTTTACGGTCAGCGGAACGTTGCTCGCCTTTGCCGAAAGGACTATTTTATCTACGCCGTATCTTTCGAGCGCGGCGACGTTTTTAAGCGCGCTCTCCGCAAGCGACACCTCGCTCCTGCCGTACTTTGCCAGAAATTCTTTTTCAATACTGCCGGAGTTTGAACCTACCCTTACCGCGACGTCGGAATGAATCAACGCCCTGGCGACTTCCTCAACGTTTTTTTCGGAGCCGATATTGCCGGGATTGATCCTGATTTTATCCACTCCGGAGTCAATCGCTTTAAGCGCGTATTTATAATTAAAATGAATATCGGCGACAAGCGGAATCGAGATTCTTTTTTTGATTTCGCTCAACGCTTTCACGTCGTCGTCATCTTTGACGGACACTCTGATAATGTCGCAACCCAAAACTTCCAATTCGGCAATTTGCCTTACAACATCGTCGATTTTTGAAGTTTTTATGTTAGCCATAGACTGAATAGCAACCGGATTTCCGCCACCTATGACGACGTTACCTATCTTAACTTGCTTAGTCATTTTTCACTCTCGAATTCATTTCGTAAATTATTCTGAGCCCGTTCAGCGTGAGCGTGCGATCGAACTTATCGATGCAGGAAGCGTGCTTATAAATTATATATCCCATACCTCCCGTGGCGATAACTTTCGCATCGGGACGATTCAGTTCCTCTTTGATTTTTTTGACGATATTATCAACCAATCCCGCAAAGCCGTAAACAACGCCTGCCTGCATACAGTTGACCGTATTTTTAGCGAGAATAGACGGCGGGGTTTCGAGTTCGATATTAGGCAGGTTTGCCGTGTTGTTGACAAGAGAATCGAGCGAACCTTTTATTCCGGGTGAAATAACGACGCCGATAAGTTCACCTTTCTCGTTTATTATATCGAACGTGGTGGCAGTACCGAAATCTATGCAGATTATCGGCGCGCCCTTGCCGTAACGATGGATGGCGCTGACGGAATCGACAATTATATCCGCCCCCACTTCGCGAGGATTATCCGCTTTCACGTTAAGCCCCGTTTTCACGCCCGGACCGACGATGAGCGGCGTTAAACCGAGATAGTCCCTGCACATATGCTCCATCGTGTAATTAAGCGACGGAATGACCGACGACATAATAACTCCGTCGATTTTTTCGCGCGGAATATCCGCAGACTTCAGCAAATCTCGGACTATAACCCCGTATTCGTCGCTCGTGGCGTTTCTTTGCGAAGTAACCCTGAACGAAGCCTTCATTTCGTCACCGTCGAAAATGGCGTATTTTATATTTGAATTCCCTATATCTATACAAAAAATCATTGTTTTTTTACTACCTTAATTATTCTGTAAACTGACGGGGCAAGCAAAAGATTTATCGCAAATTCTACAATAAAATTAATTCCTGCGCAACCGATAATCAAAAAGTACATAACGGATGTACCGCTCTGAACGAAGTTCGCGTTTAACGTGTCGCTCATAAAAAGCGCGCCGACAATGAAAAACGACGTATTAACGATCGGGGCGATCGCAGCCGCCGAAAAAACAGCCGCCGTTTTATTTTTTTTCGATACCAAACTATATACAATGCCCGCAAGAGCCCCTGCCGCCGTAGCCTTCACGATACAAGTCAATATCGTTAAAACAGGATGATCGGAAAAAAGTATAAACGTGAACTGATCAACCCCGACGATACCCATAATAAGCGTTATCGCGCCGAATAAAAAACCTAAAATCGCGCCGCCGTAAGCACCGGTCAGAATCGCGCCGAGCACAATCGGCACAAGCACGAACGACAATTGCACCGTTCCGATCCGGAAATAACTGCCGAAAATCTGCAGAATGACGACAAACGCGCCGAGTATACCTAAAACAGCAATGTTTTTAGACGTGAAAAAGCCTTTTTTTTCTTCCATTTTTTGCCTCCGATCGAGTTTCTTAAAAGAATACCCGTTAGAAAAATAAATAAAAATCCGTCAGACCTCATAGGTCTCCCTTTTGAGTATCCGCATTATAAATTATAATATATTTAAATTTTAAAAGCAAGTTTTTCGGGAAGGGCGATGTAACATTTTTGAGTGAAAAAAAGTATACTGATAATGATAGCGGTAACGCTACGAATATCACAGGAGGAAATATTTCAATGTTGAATTGTTTGGGAATCGGCGACAACTGTTGCCTTTGGATGCTTATCATCATCCTCATTCTTTGCTTGTGCAAAAACGGATGTTTGAACGGCATTATAGATAAGATCTGCGGCTGCGGATGCTTACTCCCCGTTCTTTTGCTTCTTCTTTGCTGCTGCAAAGGCGGAAAAGGCGGTCCGGACTTCGGATTCGGCGGCGGATGCTGCAAATAAACTAAGGTACATATAAAGGGGCGGCGAAAACCTTTGGGTTTTCGCCGCCCCGACTTTTTAGTTTTTGTAAAAATTTTAGTAAAAATCGCCGTTATTTTATTGCAACGAAACCACGGGATTTTCTATTTCAGGAATTTCGTTCATTCTTAACAGTTCGAGAACAATCTGCGGTTCGTCGTTTTCATTCTCAGAAAGGTAATGCACGCGCGCTCTCAGATGCACCCAGCCTTTGTTTTTGATTTTTACGGGCGCGTTGTAGCCGCATAAATGCCCGATGAGTTGAATGTCGTTTGCGCAACAGGTCATCGCGAGCCTGCCTGCGACAAAAGTATTTTCGGGCAAATTTTTAGACGTTACCGTCATACAGTCGAACTCAACGATTTTACCCTCGTATCTCGAGCGATTATCGAAAGTATCGATATAAAAAATCCCGAAATCGTCATCCGATATCTTCATTTCGTCGGCAATTTTATAAGGCAGTTCTTCAACAAAACTTACGGGGTTGCCGTCTGCGTCCAGAGTTATATAATAAGCGTCCTTATTGATAAGTTTAAGACTTCTCTTATAGCCTGCCATTTCGGGCGTTTCTTCGCATCTGTTCATAATAACTATGCCGGACGCGCCAACTATATCCTGAAATTTCTGACGCATATTATTGAAATACACCTTAAACGTGGACGCGTCGATTATTGTGAAAACCTGCTCAACGACGACGTAAGGCGGAAGTTTAATTTCATTCCGGTCCCACATAGCGTTTTCTTCGATAAAAAGCGCGTGCGGCTTGTTTACCCTGATAAGGTCGTTTATCTTTTCAACGGTAAAATCTTCGGGGGTATCAAACGAGTAATAAACTGCGTTTAACTTTGCGAGTTCCGCAGGATTATACTCGACTTCGCCCTCCTCCGTGGAAAGAATCAACACTCTGCCTATATCTCCGAAATCGCCGTTTTTGAGCGAATCGACGATAAAAGTCGTCTTTCCGCTCTCCAGAATTCCTTTTACTATAACGGCGGGAAATGTTCTTGCCATAATTTAATCTCCGTTCCGACTCGTCCGATTATTCACCGAAAAACAAAGCCGCGATTTTTTCTTCGTTGATTTTGGAACCGATAACGCAAACCTTGCCCGTATAGTCGGGTTCGCCGAGTCTGATTTCGTATTCTCCGGCAACAAGGTCGAAATAATACCATTTTTCATTATCCTTTGCCTTAACCACGCCTTTGGAACGCAGAATCACACCGAGACCGGAATCTTCTTCGCAAAGTTTTTTAAGTATCGCGTCGAGTTCGTCATGAGAGAATGCAACCGGCGTTTCCTCGCCCCAACTCGTGAACACTTCGTCGGCATCGTGACCATGATGATGGTGGTGATGCTCGTGTTCTTCTTCATCGTCGTGATGGTGATGGCAGCAATAGTCATGGTCGTCGTCATCTTCGTCGTCATCATGATGATGGTGGTGATGCTCGTGTTCTTCATCGTCATCGTGATGGTGATGGCAGCAATGGTCATGGTCGTCGTCATCTTCGTCGTCATCTTCGTCGTCATCATGGTGGTGATGGTGATGACAACAGCAGTGATCGTCATCGTCGTCATCGTCATCGTGTTCCGCTTTGAGCGATTCGAGAAGCGAATCCACGTTGTTCACGTCGCCTTCGAGAACGCTTAACAGTTTATTCGGTTCAAGTTCGGTGACCGGCGTCGTGACAATGGTTGCATGCGGGTTGAGCGATTTGATAAGTTCAACCGCCGCAAGAATCTTCTCCTCGCCGAGTTTGTCCGTTTTGGAAACGATAACCGTGTTCGCCTGTTTGATCTGATCGTCGTAAAACTCGCCGAAGTTTTTAAAATACATTTTGCATTTTCCGCCGTCGACAACCGTTGCGACGATGTTGATTTTGAGCGGTTCTTCAACCTTTTCTATCGCCTTGATTATATCGGAAAGTTTACCGACGCCCGACGGCTCGATTATGATTCTGTCCGGACTGAACTTCTCGACGATTTCCTTCATCGATTTTGAAAAATCGCCGACAAGAGAACAGCATATGCACCCCGAATTGATTTCCTTGATCTGCACGCCGCTGTCCTTTAAAAAAGCGCCGTCGACGCCGATCTCACCGAATTCGTTTTCGATTAAAACAACCTTTTCGTTTTTAAGGTCGCTTGCAAAAAGTTTCTTTATCAAAGTGGTTTTACCCGCTCCGAGAAACCCTGAAATTACGTCTATTTTAATCATACAAAACACTTCCTTTATATTGTTTGCCGCCCCGTCGCGTTTTAAACGCGACGGGGCGGATTTTAAACGTTTTTATTATCTTTTGGAAAGAACGTCCTTCTCGTACTTCATGATTTCGTCATACCAGGACGTATCGGCCGCAACTCCGCATTCCTTGCAGTATTCCGCCCAGATATCGCCGAACGGAAGAGTTTTCATTTCTTCCTGCATAACCATAAGTTTTGTGAAGTTCGCTTCATCCTGAAGGGCTTTAAGTTGCGCGTTAGGCGTAACCATTGCCATAAGAAGGGCTTTTTGCCAACTTCTGATACCTACGGTCCACGCCGAAATACGATTGATGCTCGCATCGAAATAGTCGAGCGCCATATACACTCTGTCAAGCGCGTTGCATCTTACTATTTCCTTCGCCATTTCTCTGGTTTCGTCGTCGAAAAGCAGAACGTGATCGGAATCCCATCTTACGCCTCTCGTAATGTGAAGCGCGATTTCCGGGAAGAAGCAAAGGAGAGCGGGGATCTTATCCGAAACGAGTTCCGTAGGATGATAATGTCCGTTATCCATAAGAGGAAGAACTCCGTCGTGCATTGCGGCAAAACTAAGAGTAAATTCCGCGCTGCCTGCGGTGTAGGATTCAACGCCGATACCGAACACCTTGGATTCTACGCAAGGTTTAACAAGATTTTTATCGAACGGTTCGGAAAGAATTTCTTCGATCGACTGTTTATAACGCATTCTCGGTCCCATACGATCTGCGGGAACGTCCTTGAATCCGTCGCCGATCCAGATATTCATAACGCAGGGGATACCCGTTTCTTTTGCAAAATATTCGGAAATTCTGATGCACGCCTTACCGTGGTTAACCCAGAATTTTCTTACATCTTCGTCCGGACTTGTAAGCGTAAGTCCGTTTTTAACCATAGGATGGGAGAAGAACGTGGGATTGAAATCGATTCCCATTCCTCTTTCCTTTGCGAAATCAACCCATTTTTTGAAATGCTTGGGTTCGATTTTATCTCTGTCCACGAATTCGCCTTTTTCGAATATCGCGTAACAAGCATGAAGATTGAGTTTCTTCGTACCGGGACAAAGCGACATTGCCTTGTCCATATCCGCCATAAGTTGTTCGGGCGTTCTTGCTTTTCCGGGATAATTACCCGTCGTCTGAATTCCGCCGGTCAAAGGTCCGTCGTGATCGAATCCCGTAACGTCGTCACCCTGCCAGCAGTGAACCGCCAGAGGAACGGTTTTAAGTTTTTTGATTGCGGCGTCGGTATCGACTCCGTATTTTGCATACTCGGCTCTCGCACTTTCGTATCTTGATGCCATTTTAAAACTCCTGAAAATTTATATTATCGGTTAGCGCGACAAGGCACTCTGAACGCCTCCGCGCGCTTTACAACGATATTATAATGTCTTTACGCGAGTTTTGTCAACTGAAAATGGGAATTAACAATTAAAAAAACCGAAAAAGCGTTTTTTATCACACTTTTTCGGCCGATGAACAATTATGCCGGCAAGACCGAAGTTCGTATTATTCTGGCATACAATTTCAAACTTCGACTTTTGTCGCGTTTTTACCGACCACGGCTACGGAATAAGCCGAAAAATCAAGTTCGTCGAGAAGTTCGTTAACCGCGTTTTTATCAAGAGCGCCCACCGCCGCAAGTTTCTTTTCCGCGTCAAACACTTTGCCTGTATTCAAAAGATATTTGCCGTAAAGAAGCATCTGCGAAGCGGTGCTTTCCTGCCCGAACGCGAAAGAACTTATCATCTGCGCTTTCCCGCGGTTGAATTCGTCGTCGGTTATACCGTTTTTCTTTATCTCCGTAAGAACGCGTTTTATTTCCTCGTAAGCAAGTTCCGCGCTTCTGGGGTTAAGCCCCGCGTAAACGGCAAAGGTTCCCGTTTTAAGATAGCAACTCGGATAGGAATAAATCGTATAGCAAAGCCCCAATTCTTCTCTTATCTTCTGAAATAATCTGCTACTCATTCCCGATCCCGCGACGTTGTTTACAACGGACATTGCGTCGGCAAGCGGCGCGTCGTACTCTACGCCTTTGAATGCGAGCGCGAGATGAATCTGCTCTATATCTTTGTCTATCCGGATTTTAAACTGTTTGTTTCCTGTTTCGCCCGACAACAAAGCGTCGGACTTTGAAGAAGAAACGAACGGCGCAAAATATCTTTCGGTAAGTTTCATCGCTTCGCCGAACGAAATTCTCCCCGCAAAAGACACTATGATATTATCGGCGTTGTAAAAACGCTTTCTGAACGCCGTAATATGTTTTTTCGTGAAAGATTTTACGTTCTCCGCAGGGCCTAATATAGTACGCCCCAGACCTTGTTTACCGAAATAAGATTCCGAAAGCGCGTCAAGGCAAAGTTCCTCGGGCGTATCCGCGCACATATTGATTTCTTCGATAACGACGCCTTTTTCCTTATTCAGTTCGTCGGCTTTATACGTGGAGTTCAGAAAAATATCCGAAAGAAGTTCGAGCGACCTTTCAAGTTCTGCCGTGGTGCTTTTAACGTAATAGCACGTCGTTTCTTTCGAGGTGAACGCGTTCACCTGAGAACCGATATCGTCGAACGCGGAAGATATCTCGAACGCGCTCATTTTTTCAGTTCCCTTAAAGGTCGTATGCTCGATAAAATGAGATATTCCGTTGTTGTTTTCGTCCTCAAGGCAACTCCCAGCGCCGACGAGGATTCCCGCGCTGACAGACATCATCGCGTCCATTGTGTTTACGATTAATCTTAATCCGTTGTCGTATTTTTTGTAATTTACCATATTTTTCTTAAATTATGTATTCGGTTTTACGCGTTGACCGAGATGCATTCCGTCACCGTTCCGCATCTTAAGCCCGCCTGCTCGTAATATTTCAGAATACCCGGCAAGGCTTCGAGCGTATGCTTCTTCGGGTGCATAAGAACGATATCGCCGCCGGCAACGTTTTTTGTTGCCCTCGAATAAATGGTTTTTGCGTTTTTATCCCGCCAGTCGATGGTGTCTTTACTCCACATTATCGTCCTGTAACCGAGTTTTTCGGCGACTTTTAACGTCGTAACGGAGAAAGAACCCGACGGCGGAGCGAAAAGTTTGATATCTACGCCCGTCGTTCGTTTTATCAGGGCGTGTAAAGTTTCCATTTCCGCCGTATTTTCATCTTCGGAAAGTTTCGCGTGGTCGCGATGAAAATATCCGTGACTACCAAGTTCGTGTCCGTTTTCGATAATCTTGTTTATCGTTTCGATATTGTCGTCCGCCCAGCAGCCGCCTACAAAAAAAGTCGCCTTCGCGTTGTTTTCTTTCAGGACGTCAAGAATACCGTCAACGACGTCCGCGCCCTCGTACACGTTGAACGTGATAGCGACGACGTTTCCGTTTCTGTTTCCGTGATAAATCGCCGAATAACTTTCGTTGCCCGATATAACCACGACGTCGCCCGGTAAAAAACACACGGCGATCACACCCGATACGATTACGGTAAGAATGATCGCCGTTATGACGTTTAACTTCCTGTCAGTTAGTTTTTTCAATTCGACTCACCTCTATACAGTATATTAGAAGAAAGTCGCGATTATTTCGTTTCAGCCGATAGTTTCCACGTCGAAGGAAATTTTGACGAGTTCTTTCGCTTCGTCGATCGTCTTAACCGCTCCGTCGTAAAGAAGTTGAGCGATAATGTTTCCGATTGCGGTCGCCTCGACGGGACCTGCCATCACTTTAAGCCCGGTGCGTTTTGCGGTGAGTTCGTTGAGATAACCGTTCATCGAACCGCCCCCGACGATGTGTATGGTTTCAAACTTATAACCGGTTATGCTTTCGATAGTTTTAACGGCTTTCGCATAGCAAACCGCAAGGCTGTCGTAAACGCAGAGCGCGATTTCACCCGGAGTTTCCGGAACTTTCTGATTCGTTTCTCTGCAATATTCCTGTATTGCGGCAATCATGCTTTCGGGCGCAAGGAATCTCTGATCGTTTACGTTTACGATCGAATCAAAGCCCTTAACAGCCTTCGACATAACGACATAGTCGCCCCAACTGTATTTTTTCTCGTGTTCGCGGCGGACGTTCTGAATCATCCAGAGCCCCATTATATTTTTAAGGAATCTCGTGGATTTATTATATCCGCCCTCGTTCGTGAAATTCGCTTCGAGAGCCTCTTTCGTCGAAATCGCAACAGGGCTTTCGATGCCAAGGAGCGACCACGTTCCGCTCGAAATATAAAGAGGATGCCCCGTTTCGGGAACAGCCATAACCGCGCTTGCCGTGTCGTGAGTGGCGGTGAGAACGATATTCGTTTCGTATCCGATTTCCGCCGCTATTTCGGGCTTTACCTTTCCGACGAGGGTTGCGGGCTGAGCGAGTTCTTTGAAAAGTTTTTCGGGCAAACCGAGATCTTTAACCGTTTCCATATCCCACTCTCTCGTTTTCGCGCTGAGAAGTCCGGTCGTGGAAGCGTTTGTAAATTCGTTTTTCTTAACGCCCGTAAGAAGGAACGCGAAAAAGTCCGGCATCATAAGGAATCTTTCGGCTTTATCGAGTTTTCCGCTGAGTTTGTCGGTGTAAAGTTGATAAATCGTGTTATAAATCTGGAATTGAGAACCCGTTCTTTCGTAAAGTTTTTCAAAAGGGACGATAGAATGAACTTTCTTTATCGGTTCTTCCGTTCTCGAATCTCTGTAAGCGTACACGTCGCCGATAACTTCGTCATTCTCATCGAGAAGCGCGTAGTCTACGCCCCAGGTATCGATGCCGACCGACACCGGGATTTTTCCGATTTTTTTACACTCTTTAAGTCCGTCGACTATGTTTTTGAAAAGTTTGCGGTAATCCCAGACGAGATGTCCGTCTTTTTCGTCCATTCCGTTTTCGAAACGGTAAACTTCTTCGAGTTTAAGTTTTCCGTCTTCGATGTGAGAAAGAATGTGTCTGCCGCTCGACGCGCCGATATCTATTGCAAGAAAATATTTTTCCATAATTTGTTGCAGGTTGCCCCGCCCCTCCGAATTATTTCAATTATATAATATAATAATTTATATTTTTTTGCAAGGGTTTTACAACAATTTTTATAAGGGTTTGCAACAATCAGACTTCGATTTTCTCTTTTTTTACCGTTTCTTTTATTTTTTCGACCGAACGCTTCTCTATTCTCGAAATATACGACCTCGAAATTTTCAATAATTTCGCCGTTTCCCTCTGAGTTAACGGTCTGCCGCCTTTCAATCCGTATCTGAGGCAGATGATTTTGTATTCTCTCGGCGACAGACATTTTTCCATAACCTCGATAAATTTATCTTTTATCAACTTATTTTCCACTTTAGCGAGAACGCCGTCCTCTTTTTCCGCAATAAGGTCGAGAATAGTCAACTCGTTTCCGTCTTTATCCACACCGACGGAATCATAAATGGAAACGTTGTTTTTGTACTTTTTATTCGAGCGCAGAAGCATAAGAATTTCGTTCTCGACACATCTCGCCGTATAAGTTGCGAGTTGAGTACCTTTCGACGGGTCAAACGTGTTTATCGCCTTTATCAGTCCTATCGAGCCGACGGAAATAAGGTCGTCGGCATCCTCCGCGCCCTGATATTTTTTCGCGATGTGAGCCACGAGCCTTAAATTATGTTTTATCAGAATGTCTCTTGATTTTTTATCGCCGTTTTCGCGGAACGCGGCAAGATATTTCGCTTCGTCCTCGGGAGATAAAGGCTTAGGAAAACTATCGCCTCCGACTCCGGAACAAAAAAATATGAGTTTGGATATTATAAAATCGAGAAAATCAAAAAACATAGACTTACCCCTCAGGATAAATCTATGTCGAATTTATTAACATTATGAAGTTTTTTGTCGTTCCGATTTTTTTTTAAATATCGATGCGGATAATATTTACTTACGCAAAATATCTCCTGCCGAAACTTTGATATCGGAATAAATCCTGAGTTTTTGCTGAACCAACTTGGCGTCCTCGATTTCATTGCCGTCCTCGTCGGTCATTTTGTCGACGGCTATAACGGAATTGAAATTATCGTTCGGAGTGAGAATTTCGAGCGCGTCGCTTTTTTTGAAACGATTACGCATCTCAACGAGAAAATACCCCTCATCGTTCGTCCCCTCGATAACGTTTGCGACAAACTGTTTTTCGCCCGCGGATTGAGAATCGGAATAATTAACCGTTTCATCGTTACCCCCGAGCATATACGCCGTGGTGAAAACGCGGTGATTCGTCTTTAAAAGTTCGTCGTAAAACATTCTGTTTTCTTTGTATTTATCGCCGATTTTATAGAAACTGTCTATCGCTCTCCTATAAGCGTTTATCACCGTAGCAAGGTAATACTCGCTCTTCATTCTACCCTCGATTTTCAAAGAGCAAACGCCCGCGTCGGACATTTCGTCGATGTGATCGATCATGTTCAGGTCTTTACTGTTAAGGATATACGAGCCTCTTTCGTCCTCTTCTATCCCGAAAAACTCGCCGCCTTTGGATTTTTCTCTGAGTTCGTATTGCCAACGACATGCCTGAACACATTCGCCGCGGTTAGCGTCCCTGCCGTTAAAATAATTCGACAAAAGGCATCTGCCGCTGTAAGAAATACACATCGCTCCGTGAACAAAGGCTTCGAGTTGGGTTTCCGGGCAAAAATCCGATATTTCTTTTATGTCGGAAAGAGATAATTCCCTTGCGAGAACCACCCGTTCAATCCCGAGATCGCCCCAGAATTTAACCGCGTATTTATTAAGCGTGTTCGCCTGAGTGGAAAGATGAATTTTCAATCCGGGCGCAACCTGTCTGCATAAGGATATCAATCCGACGTCGGTTATAAGCACGGCATCGACGCCCGCTTTTTTGAGGAAACGGAAATAATCCGCCGCTTTTTCAAAATCGGAATTTCTCGCAAAAATATTGACGGTAACGTAGATTTTGACGTTTTTTCCGTGAGCGAATTTAACCGCTTCTACGATTTCTTCATCCGAGAAATTATCGGAAAAAGCGCGAAGAGAAAAATTCTTCCCTCCGAGATACACGGCGTCCGCGCCGTAATAAACGGCAGTTTTAAGTTTTGAAAAATTGCCTGCGGGAGCAAGCAGTTCCAATTTTCTCATAGGTTTCCGTTGCCGACAAAGTTCGGCGCGATCATTGACGGCATAATATAGTAACTATTTTTTGTATGATATACTGATACCGTCGCCCGTATCGGAAACAGCGGTTATAAAGTCCTTATCCGCAGAAATCGTTTCAAGAAAACTGCGCATATTGTTCCTTATCGTGTTATGCCTGTGCGGCGTTTTGACCTCGCCCGTTATATAACCGCGGAACAGAACGTTGTCCGCAAACAACACGCCACCGCTCGCCATTTTCTCTTTTATCTTCGGGAGAAGGTCTTTATACTTCGATTTGTTACAATCGAGAAATACGAAATCAAACCCATCGCCGACTTCGTCCACGACTTCCGTCGCTTCGCCGAAAAACGTAAAAACTCGTGAATTTACCTGAAATTTTTTAAAGTTTTTCATCGCTTCGTCTTCTGCCGGACGGTATCTTTCGATAGTATAAAGAGTCGCTTCGGGGCAAGCGTTCAGAAGGGCTATCCCGGAACAGCCGACCGACGTTCCGAATTCGAGAATCTTCCTCGGCTTGACGAGTTTCGCAACGAGAATAAGGCTGTTAAGGCTTTCGGTAAGAATCGTCGCGATTCCTCTACTCCTGTAATCGTTTCTCAGCGCGATAAGTTCTTCCGGCACGGCGTTTTCCGCGCTTTTTATCGCAAGCGACTTTACGTAATCGTGCATTATACTTCGGTTAAAACGGGAATAATCATCGGGCTTTTCTTAGTCTTTTTGATAACGTAATTCCTGAGATTCTTCCTGATTGTGTTCCTTATTTCGCTTATATCTCCGACGGATTTAACGTCGAAAGAATTCACCGTTTTTATAACGATATTTTTCGCTTCGGCAACCTGCGCCTCGGAAAGAATCGAACCCTTGTTGATTATATCCGGTCCTTGAATAATTTCGCCGGTATCATCGGAAACGCAACAAACGGCGATAATCAAGCCGTCCTCGGCAAGATGCTTTCTGTCCTTGACGACGTTTTCGCTGTCGTCAATCGAAAGTCCGTCGATATATCTCGTTCCCGACTGAAATCTGTCGCCTCGTTTCATACTCTTCGGGGTAATTTCGATCGTATCTCCGATATCGGCGATAAGCATATTCCCGTCTTTCATCCCTATTTCCTTCGCAAGACGACAATGTTTTTTAAGATGTCTGTACTCGCCGTGTACGGGAATGAAAAATTTAGGCTTCAGAAGGGTGTGAAGCGTTTTCAACTCTTCCTGACAAGCATGCCCCGAAACGTGAATTTTCGTAATAGATTTATAAACGACTTCCGCGCCTTTGCGGTAAAGATTGTTGATTACCTGATAAATGCTCCTCTCGTTGCCGGGAATGGGCGAAGCAGAAATGATAATCGTATCGTTGTTGCCGACCTGAACCTGATTATATTCGCCCGCTGCCATTCTCGTGAGCGCACTCATCGGCTCGCCCTGACTGCCCGTGGAAACTATAACGAGATCTTTATCGGCGTAATTTTTGATTTTTTCAATGTCTACGACAAGGTTTTCGGGGATAGAAATTTCGTTTACCCTCGTTGCCGCGTCTACGACGTTAAGCATACTTCTGCCCGAAAATGCAATTTTTCTCTTATGTTTTTCGGCAAGATTGATTATTTGTTGCAATCTGTGGACGTTCGTCGCGAAAGTCGCAACGATAAGCCTTCTTTTCGCGTTATCGGCAAAAAGTCTGTCGAGAGTTTCGCCCACGACGTGTTCGCTCATGGTATAACCTTCCTGCTCAACGTTCGTGGATTCGCAAAGAAGGAGCGTTACGCCCTTTTTGCCGATTTCCGAAATTCTCGGAATGTCGATCATTTCGCCGTTTATCGGCGTGAGATCGATTTTGAAATCGCCCGAATGATAAACTATACCGACGGGCGTTGTTATCGCGAGAGCGCAACTGCCGGGAATGGAATGGTTGACGTGGACGAATTCCACCGAGAAACAGCCGAGTTTCACCACGCCGGACGGTTTTATGCAATTAAGCGAATAATTCTGAACTCTCTGCTCTATGAGTTTATGCTCGCAAAGCATAAGAGTGAGTTTCGTTCCGTAAACGGGAACGTTGATTTCCTTTAAAACGTACGGCAGACCGCCTATGTGGTCTTCATGGCCGTGCGTTAAAACTATACCTCTTATTCTGTCCTTGTTCTGAACGAGATAAGAAATATCGGGAATAAGCAGGTCGATACCCGGCATATCCGCGTTGGGAAAAGTAAGACCGGCATCGATTATGATTATGTCCTTACCGTATTCCAGAGCGGTCATATTTTTGCCGATTTCGCCGACTCCGCCTAAAAATCTGACTTTCAATGATTTTTTATTGTTCAATTTTGTATACTCCGTTTTGTCGGAAACACGAAAAGACGCCCGAACGATTTTATTGCCCGGGCAGGAAGATTATCGGTTTTCGAGTTCTTCGATACTCTTGACTATCTTTTCTTTAATTTCCGTAAATTTTGTTAATTTCGCTTTTTCGGCGTCAATGAGAGCCTTCGGCGCTTTTGCGACGAATCCCTGGTTGGAGAGTTTTCCCTGCGCTCTTACGATTTCGTTTTCCGTTTTTTCGAGTTCGCCTTTGAGTCTTGCAAGTTCTTTGTCGTAATCCACGAGTTCGCCGAGAGGGATGTAGATTTCCGCTCCGTCAAGAATTTTGGAGATTACTTTTTCGTTTATTTCTTCCTTATTTTCGACGTATTTGATATCCCCTACGTTTGCGAGTTTGCGGATATAAGACGCGCTGTTTTCGATAAGGCGTTTATTAGCCGTAACGACGTAAATATCGACTTTCGCCGACGGTGCCGCGCCCGTTTCCGCTTTGATGTTTCTTACGGACTTTATTATGTTCATAATTTTTTCCGTTGCCGCTCTTTCCTTTCTGTAAGCGAGTTTTGCGTTATATTTCGGAAAATCCGAAACCATAATGCTACCCGCGGTTCCGGGAATATGGTCGTAAATTTCTTCTGTAACGAACGGAATGAACGGGTGAAGAAGTTTGAGCATGTTTTTGAGAACGTAACAAAGCGCGCTGACCGTATTGTCTTTCTTTTCGTTATCCTCGCCGTATAAAACAGGCTTGCAAAGTTCGATATACCAGTCGCAGAAATCCGACCAGACGAAATCCTGCAACGCTGCGCAGGCAAGACCGATCTCGTACTTCTCCATATTTACGGTGACGTCCTTGACAACCGAATTGAGTTTGGAAACGATCCATTTGTCAACCGGCGTAAGTTTAATATCGGCAAGTTCGTTTCTGATATTTCTGTCTTCACAGTTCATCAGAACGAAACGCGAAGCGTTCCATATCTTATTGATAAAGTTTCTGCATCCTTCGAGTTTTTCAGCAGAATATCTGATATCGTTACCGGCGGAAATACCGTTAAGCAGACAATATCTGAGCGTATCCGCGCCGTATTTATCGATAATTTCGAGCGGGTCGACGCCGTTGCCGAGCGACTTACTCATCTTTCTGCCCTGAGAATCTCTGACTATTCCGTGAATAAGAACGTCCTTGAACGGAATTCTGTCCATATGCTCTATTCCGCTGAAAATCATTCTCGCAACCCAGAAGAAAATTATATCGTAAGCGGTGACGAGGACGTCCGTGGGATAGAAATATTCGAGTTCTTCCGTTTTTTCGGGATAACCGAGCGTGGAGAACGGCCAGAGCGCGGAACTGAACCAGGTATCGAGAACGTCCTCGTCCTGATGGAATTTCTTTCCTCCGCACTTCGGACAGACCGTCGGTTCTTCTTTGGCGACTACGGTTTCGCCGCACTCGTCGCAATAATAAG